>Ga0209099_1003871_pt1 | contig 11781 bp, 11 predicted proteins | sample AD_JPNHW2_MetaG_FD_184430 | JGI IMG/M metagenome (GOLD analysis project Ga0209099, IMG submission 184430) | Active sludge microbial communities of municipal wastewater-treating anaerobic digesters from Japan - AD_JPNHW2_MetaG (SPAdes) (version 2) | ecosystem: Engineered > Bioreactor > Anaerobic...
CCTATTTGTCCTTATAGCTGAATACGAATAACGATTTACTCCTTTTCTATACAATGCAAATGTTGTATCTGTATCGGCCTTGAAATATCTATTATCCAATGGCTTTTGCCAATATATTGCCTCGTGTTTCCTAATAAAACTACCTTCATTAGAGTCAGGCAAATCATTTATTTCAAGAGACAGGGCGCATTTATCAAACCTTGTATATCTTTTTAATCCTTCCTGCATCACTTCCAGAAAATCATCAGGCACACCGGTTAAATCCAGGTCGGGATCAGTAAGCAAATACTGATCATTTATACCAAGTTTATTTAAAATATCCTGTTCCCAAACAACCCTATGCCCGTAATTATTATCCATGTGAACAACATGATAAGGGCAAACGCTTGCATAATATTCTATAAGTAATGGATAATTAGAGTTATTATCAATGATAATCGGCTCAATACCTCTTTCAGATAACCAATTTGCCATCTTAACAGGCAATGTCAATCTATTATAGTTTACGATCAGGCACTTCATTTTCCATTTTATTTTTAATTTGATACGCCCAACTTTCGGAAGATATACCGCAATCATTAGCAGCTAATGAAATTGAAATAGAAATATTGTTGCCAAGTCTCCTATAATAATCATATCGTGAATACATTTGCCAATGTCTTAATATTGAGGCCGGTATAAGTCCCATTTTTATTTCTGCTTTTATACTATTAATATTTTCTGAAATGTAATTATAAACAATCATATATTAGCTCTGTTTGTTACTTTGTTTGTGCTTTTTGCTTTTGCATTAATATCCTCAATTGTTGTTACTATTTTTACTCCCTTAACCGCATCAACGATATCCGAAGCTGTTAACTGAGATGATTCAACGGCTTTTTGAGTTTGTTGTGATATCTGCCCTGATGGGTTTAAAATGCTAGTTCCTGCACTGATAGCCGTAGGTGCCGTTATTCTTGCAGCCGTTGTTGAGATTGAGGAAACACTAGAAGAAACAGAAGCACCGCCTGATGTGTTTACAGATAATATTTTTTGAACATTAGCCAATCCAGTAGCAATTACAGATACCATTGTTGCTATTCTCAGATAAGTAGAAGGAATTGTTTTATCGGTCATTGTCATTGCTGCTGATAAAAAGGTATTAATAAGAGCCTGAGCAACGGCAAATCCTTTTCCTGCTGCTGTTTCTTCTCCTAATATCTGAGCTATTGCCCCGGCTGCATTTCCTAAGGCTTCTACTTCTTTATATTTTTGATCAATTCTATTTTCAGAAAGTACCTTATTAGTCTTTGTATATTCTCGTTCAATTTTTATCTGTTCAAGAACTGACATCTTTTTCCAACGATCAGACTTTTTCAATGCCTCATATTCCTGATCAACAATCTGTTGAGTAAGTTCAATATTGCCTGCTGCATCTTCAAGACGTATATTATATAGTTCCTGATCTAGAGCTAATTTATCTTCATTGGCCTTTGCAGTATCACTTTTCCATTTATCATCAGCTTCTTTATCGAGTTCTGCAATAGCGTTCAGATAATTAACATGCAGTAATTCTTTTTGCGTATTTGTTAATTCGCTGTTTGCTATTTCGGTATCATATTGAAATTTAAGAGCTTTTTTCGTTGCTTCTGCATCACCTTTTGCAAGTGCTAATCTTAATGATATTTGATCTTTAGATTCCTGTTGAAGCATTTTTGTTCTTTCATCAGCTTTTTTTTGTTTTTCTTCTGTTAACTCATTTTCGAGTGTAGACAACTGACTTGCAGTACGTTTATTGTGTTCAAAAAATGCAGTATCTGCATTAATGATTTTAGCATATGATTCTTCTAATTGTTTAATAGCTTCCGATCCTCCAAGTAAATTATATGCCTTTTGCAATTTTTCAGAACCTTCTAATGCTGTCTTTTGTTGTTCAGCATCTAATGCTATCCATTTAGCTAGTGATTCTTTGTCTATATTAGCTTTTAAAGCTGCATTACTTACATCAATATCAAATTGACGTTGTGAATATTCAACTTCCTTTTCGGCCTGCTCTTTACCTAATTTAATAGCTTGCTTCAAATAATCAAGCCTTGCTGTATCTGTTTTTGTTTTATCTTTTGCTAGATAAAGATATTCCTGTATTTTATTATTTTCATTAGCTTCTTCCGAAACGTGAAAAGCTAGTTCTTTTGTTAATTGTCTTTGAATTTCAGATAACTCTGCTGCGGCAGATGACGCGTTTTTTATTTCTGATGCTATCCCGCTAAAGGCGTTTTTCATATCTTCAGCCGCCGCTTTAAATTCACCCTTAAATAAATGTCTAAATGAATCTACAACTCCAATAACACGCTCTCTCAAAACATTTAATACAGCATGAAATGAGGCCATTATATCTTTTATTTTACCAGCCCCCTCAGCTGTTGATTTAAAGGCCTTAAATAAACCGGCTAATGCAGCAGTTAATGATGTAATAATTATAATTAAAGGATTAATTAATAGAGCTTTTAATGACAATGATAAAGCTTTTACTCCTCCAGCAGCAGCACCTACTGGACCCGGTATTGATGCAAACTTGCCAGCTAATCCACCTAGTGATTCTGCATATCTTCCAACATTTGTCCCTCCTTTATTTATACTTAAATCATAATCAATCAATGCTTTGTTTGCATCTGCAACAGCTTTTTTCTGAGCGACATATTGAGGGTTGATAGTTAATAATCCCTTTGAGTTTTTAGTATAACCATCACCAAGAGATTTCAGTTTATTTGTCTCAATTGTAACTATCGCATTTAATTTTTCTCTTTCCGAGGCTCCTGTTTTTGTAGCACTCGTTAATGTATCTAGTGATCTTTGTGTCTGCTTATATTCTTTTTGAGCATTGCGAAGTGCTGCATTACTGGCCTCAATTTCAATAGCAGTCGCCTTTCCGCTATTTTTTAATTCTTTATTAGCTGCGTCGAGTTGATTAACCTTTTCTTTAGCGTCAGCAGCGTCTTTAGCGTACTTATTAAGATTGCTCTCAATATTAACCAGATATTTTTTTGTTTCGTCTGCCATTATAATTTAATTATTTCGACTGTACAAAGTTGACCATTAACATAATTCTCAATTTTGTTAACGTAAAAATAAGATTTAAATTGAGAAAAGTAAACAGGTATATAATGTTTTAATCCAGCCACTTCATAAACTGGCAAGTTCAATTTTACCCTTCTTAGATTAGCCTTATACAACATCTGAGATAAAGAAGAATAATTTGTTATCACATCTCCAAATGTCATTGCTCTTACCTTATAAGGATCTGTTACATCGTATGTCGTCCCCGGAGCAACCGTTTGCCTTATCTTAAATGTCTTACCAGTTGCTATTTCTGAGATAACTACACGCGGATCAATTTCATCTTTTTGATCATAAACAGCGTCACTATCATTATACTCGTTGAATGCTATCCTTGAGACATCTACATCTGTGAGTATTGTAACTTCATCTGTAGTTGATACAGGTATTTCAATAATGTCCTTTTCATCCTCCAATGTTTCATCATTGATTTGCATATTTCCTAATCCTGTATCTTTAGCAACATCATCAGAATCAGTAAAACGCATGTAGTTGTTTTGAGCGTATTCTCCAAATTGAAATTCTATTTCATCATCCGACTCTGAAAGATAATCAGACCAATCGCGGGCATTTGGAATATTTTCATATAGTTCTGAATAATTCCAAAACTTAACAACACCAGTTCTTGAATCTGCATCAGGGATAAGCGCAAAAATGTTACAGATCATCTTAATAAAATCTGTTTGAGACATATCCGATAAATAGGTTGATATAGGATTAATTGCGCTAAACTCAGATAGATATCCTATTTTCACAGATTCAGCATCATAAATCTGAATATCGTATGAATAAACATAACAAGGACCAACAATAAATTTAAGATAGATGCCAGATTCAGCATCATAACTACCTTCATAGTAATAATCTGTTACCTCTTCGTGCTCAAACCAAAAATAAATAAACCTAGAAACAACTGTCAACGACGAATCTGAAGGACTAACTGATTCATCTCTAACATAAACAACAGGAGGATCAACGTGTTGACTTTTTACTATTTTTAATCTTATTCGTATTTTATAGGTTGCTGCAAACCTGGTTAAGTAAAATCCAAAATATCTAAATTCATAATCACCCAATATTGTAGTACCGCCAGGCAATACAGTTAAAGGAGCCGTGAAATTATATGTATTATTGTTTGTAAGTGAGTAAAAATATTTCGAAAGCAATGATGAAGACGCTTCCCTATTTGCAATAGGAACAAACATTTTCAAGAAAACGTCATTTGTCAGGAATTGGCCTTGTGCAGTAAACCCTGAGTTAAGCATTATCTCATCAAATATAGCTTTACATTTCACAAATGGCCAAATCCAACCGCCATATAACTCGGTTGTTGTTCCGGATAATGTGTTCATTCCGCCATCATCCGAAGGCTCACAAAGAGGGTAAAGATAATCAGGAGCCGGAGATGTTGTGTGAGATGCTGCCATTGTCTCGGCATTCCATGTATGATTACATGACTGTAATGTCAAATCATTAAGTGTCTTATCTTCAAGTAGATCAAAGAAATTAAGGTTTCCTGAATAAATTGAAACATAGTAATAATTATAATCTGACTTATTGATTATAAGATAGCCGGTAGATACAACCTCTATTCCTTCATTAACATATCGGCACGGTATTTTTGAATAAGGCAGATCTGTATTTGCCCCTATCTCTCCGGATAGTTCAAATAGATCACGCATAGCACGCGTTTTTCTAATCTTGAATTCAGCAGAATAATCAGACTGTCTGTCTTGCATCTCTGCAATATCATTAACCTGTTTGTTAATTGCTATTATTTCATCGTCATCAAGATCGCACTCAACATCATTAACGTACAGATGTTGACTTTTTTGAAACACGGAACCTCCGTCAATAAGCTCTTTTCTTGTTATTTCAAACGATAATGTATATGCCGGAGAATCTATCTCTTTTATTATATGCTCTTTTCTTGTTATCTTAACCTCACGCCAAACTCCAGATTCATATTGTTCTACTTTCTCGGCTAGTAATAATCCTTGAAAAGCTTTAATATCATCAGCGTTAATCCCTTTTAAAACTATGTTGTAAGAATATTCAGACTTTAATTTTGTTGGCTTTTCAATCTTTGATATCACAGAGAAAAATCTTGTTACCTGAGTTCCAAGACTCTCAGATTTCATCTTTATCTCATAGTCATTATTGAAGCAAAAGTAATGCCATCCATTAAACCACCAACGAAGATATATGCCTGTGATACAACGTGATATTAATATTTTTTTCAATGAGATCATTTATGTTTTACTTACTTTATAACCACGACATAATACTCTTATCTTTAGTGACGTTATCCCTGAAGGTAATTCATCACAAATGATTTGTAAAGCAGATGATAAGTCTTCTGGTACTCCTCCCACATTATCAGCGCTTACACCAGAACTCAATATTAAATTATTCCCTTGATGACCTACTTGTATTCGTTTTGTTCCATCTGCTGATGTTCCAATTCTTTCGAGTATAATCATCCAACATTCAGTGATTAAAAATAAACTTGAACTATCTATACCCAATATTGTTATTGTTTGAGGAGAAGACGTAACAGTTACATCTGTTTTTAAAATTATCTCTTGATATCCTGCTATATCATCAACTAAATTAGGAACTGAATCAATTAATGATGCAAATTGCGCTTCAGTAGGCTTATCCCCTGTCTGAAAATATGCTTTTAACGTTGTTCTACTTTCCATATCATCTGATTATAAATGTTGAACCTATTGTCATTTCTGGTATTGCATAATCTTTATTAACTGTAGCCCAATCTTTAATAAGCCTTACGGAAAACATAAATCCCTTAAGTTGATTTGAGATTGTGGCTGCATCACTTCCGGAAGACATATATACAGCACGTCCATTTGTACCGTTATATTCTGTCTTTGTCCAAAAAAATCCATAACTTTGTAATAGTTGAAATATCTTATTTGTAGGGTGATAATCTCCTCCTCCTCTTGCCCCAAAATTATAATCATCCGTTCCACCTGCAGATCCCCAATAAGTAGTACCTATTGTTTTTAATTTTTTACCTGCAACTGAAGCTCCTCCAAGATAATCAATAAGTTCTTCCCATTCATACAAATCAGGCACGTGCCAACCGTAAGGCGCAAATCCAGATGCAATTACTTGATCATAAGTATACAACCTGCCGTACAAAGGTAGATTTGCAGAATCATTATCATATATTTTATTATTTGGATAATCACTGTCGTAATTCTTGCACATCCATACTTGAGTGCCTATTGCAATTTCGCATGTTGTTAGAGGGTTTCCAGTTTCATCAAGTGTAACAAGTGGAACTGTAGGCGGTATATATGGGGTTTCAGTAAATTCATTATTGCTTATATCAATCGTTGTAAGATCGGTGGCTGTTGGCGGTATATACAGATCGGTTAATTCATTATCAGATACATCAAGATTCTCAAGATTTTCAATCGTTGGAGGTAATAATATCTGAGTTATATTATTATTCTCTGCAATTATTGATGTTATGTTATCCTCTCCGTCAATAGTTATAACATAAGAATCAGCAAGTGGAGAGGGATATGTATGTGTTATCGTTTGTGGCACTCCTGGAACTAGAATATAAGTATCGGTAGTCCCATCACCCCAATCAATCGTAATTTCGCCATCTCCTTCAATAATGATAGTAAATGACCCATCTTCTGCATGATGTTCAATAACAATAGCATTAGGATTATATAGTGGGTTATCAAAAATTGAATTAGATGTAGGTATCGACGCTACTGGAGAATAATAATTTTCCCTACTACCAACAACAGCAGTTAATTCCAATTCATTTCCAGTAGTTGCATGATTGTATACATTAACTGTACCTGGTTCTATCCTTATATTCATCCAGCCATCATCTGTTAATAATGATACTTCACGAGTATTCATTATTGATCTTATAGCATTAATTTGATTACGAGAGACTTGTCCAGATGACATCGTTATCTTTCTGGTCCCTATAGTTCGATAATCTTCTCCCTCTGTTTTCATTGATATTTGCCCGGGATAGAAAAACCAATAATGCCAACCGTTATAATACCAACGAAGATAATAACCGTCACATCTTCTTTTAATGACAATCTTTTGTAGTATGTTATTTAATAATCCTATCTTCATTAACTTACGTCTATCTCAACAGTCATATATGATGCAGTATTTTCAATGATTGCCGGGTCTATGTTCAACGAATTAATATATCCTTCAAGACTACCCATTGAAACTGTTTTTGTTGTAGTCCCTAATAACGTATTTGAAGAATTATATCTCTTGATTGTTACGACTATATTAGTCGATGTATTGTCAGGGAGAAAAAAAGATAAATCAAAAGGCAACCCCAAGAAATAAACAGGGCTATCAAACTGATTAAAAAACGGTACATCACCAGCAGATGTGGCCAGGTAATCATAAAGATTAGACCCCTGTTCTTCGCTTCTTATAGACTCAACATAATACCAAGTATTTCCTTCTGATGTATACGCGGTTGAAGAAGAAGCTCCTCGATACATGCCTCTATATTCAAATGTGAATTTGCCTGACTTGCTTATTTCTTTTGTTATGTCCGTGGTATAGTCGCCTGTTTTTAATAAGCTGGTCTTAATTCGCAATATACCTGATACGTCAAGATCGGCCAACCCTTTGCTGTCTGGGGTGGCTATAACCGTCATAGTCTCCAGCACTGAATTGACGGTCAGTCTGCCTTCAAAATAATAACCCGGAAACAGAGTTCTGTCATTAAGATAAGAAAAGTCGTAAGTAGAAACCCACGTTACGTCTGTTATTATGATATTAGCTGGTGATCCTTGAATATCGGTTATCTTACCTGTGATTATCGAACTAGAATAATCATCATAGATAGATATTGAGTCTCCAAGATTGCCGGTAAATTCTGCTGAAGTTGTCAGTTTAACAAATCCTCCACTCTCTTCACAGCTTGCTATTGCAAAGTCTTTTCTTTGCAACTTAAATATATTAGGACTTTCAGTTGCAACAAGCCGGGAAACAACCTCAGGACTTACCTGTATGACGTGCGAAGGATCGCTAATTATATTCGTTGCCATTATAATATTTCTGATGTTATTTTATCAATAGCATAACTGTATTTTTTATTCATTTTCTCAATGAATTCCTTTGTAGCCGTCTCATATATGTCAACAAATACCTTACTTCTAAAATGTTGGTTTCCGTATTTATTGATATACCATGTCAGAGATTTTGCTTCGCTTACCCGGCCAGCAGACGTCCTACTTTTGAACAGATTTTTGCGTTCCATCCATCCATATATCTTTTTCCATAACTGCCAGTCTTTATTATTGACGCGTGGCCCACGGCCTTTTTGTAAAACAGGAATCCAATAAGGGACCAGAACTCCTCCGCCATCTTCTCGTATTTCTATTTCAAATAACTTCATTACTGATTCAGGAATAGTATTCCCCGAATACATATTTTTTGATGATATGATTTTTACAAACTCTTCAAGTTCTGGCTTTAAATCAATTCCATACATGCGTGAAATATTGCTAATCCTATCAAAAACAATAAAAACATTGCAGGTATAACGATTATCAAAATGGTTCTGTCTTTTTTCATTTTAGCATTGATTAGTATTTTGTATATAAGTCAAATCAAATGTCATAGACCAGCCTAACATATTAGCATCATATTTGTTTTCTAGTATTTTTTCACAAGGCACTTCTCCTATTTTTTGAAAGCTTTCAGATTCGATGACCTGCCAAACAAATGCCTTGCATATCTCTTTAAGATTCTCAAAAACAGCCTCATTATTCTCAGCAGTGTTTTCAAGTTCTACCTGCTGCATTATCTCAACCTGAATAGACGGATAGCGTTCTCTTATCCCATTACTAATAGCATTCAACCTCAAACTATTCGCCTGCAGAATAAGACAGAATATATTACCCTGTAATGACTGATCGGTAATAAGATTAGCCAGCTTATCGCTTTCGTAAACCACCTGATCACATCCGGCTGCCGTTGCTGCTGTCTTAAGGATTGTTGTTATCATTTGATCTTTGATTTAGCTTCATACACTTCTCTTAATCGTTCTGCATATTCTTGCTCTTCCTTCTCTTTCATAAATCGAACCAGACATTCAGAATATGGCAGTAACATAATTTCGTTATCGTTTATCAAATGTTTCTTTTCTCTGAGAAAATCAATAGATGCAAGATCGGAATATTTATTCAATTTGTCAATACCTGCCTGTATTTCTTCTGACTTTATTTTTCGATAGAGTAATTTCTTTTCGCGTTCGATAAGTTCACCGGTTAATTTAAGTATCTGATATCCGGCCGGGAACAACTCAACTGCATTGCAATTATATATTTTCGGTAATACTTTATTTGTTTTGTCCCTATCCCAGCCTTTGAATATATAAGGATAATAATATCCGATTATAGTATGTATGATTGTCTCAAGATCATCGTGTGTCTTCTCGGCCAAGAAAAGGCGTTGGCCGAAACAGATTGTTTCAGTCAATTCATTTATGTCTTGTGGAACATGAAAATATTTTAATCCTATTCTTATTTTTCCTGGACATGGTAAATTTGCAAGACCATCAATCAGCGATGAATACCTATCCTGATGTTTGACTATTTGCTTTAATGTTAATTGCTCTATTGGTATTATTATCTCCATGTCTGTGTACCTGATGATCTTAGTGGATATTCATAATATATAAAATAACCTGCTGCATCTGTTATGTGGTCGAAACCGCTTGTTTTATCTGGATTACCATTTTTATCATAAGCCATTCGCTCTAATGCTTCAGTGTATTCAGGACAACAATGCGTATTTACCATATATCCTGTTTCGTTTTTCCCGTTACAAAACATCCTGTTCATATTTTTTATTCTATCATTTACTGGAGGATTTGAATCTTTTGCACGCACAGAAAAACCAGCCTGCTTAATTATGCTTATATCTGTTTTTGTCGTTGCTGTATTTCTTTGAGATCCACTTGCATCAGGATAAACTATGATATGATTAGTTGGATATTTCTTTTTAAGAATACTGCACATTTGCTCTGTGTCAAAAACCTTTACTAATTCTGCAACTGCAATAGGTTTATTTTCCACAATATGGATGACAGCTGACATGTTTCCCACATTAAAATCCATCCCAATATGAAGTGTATCATTTTCACCGACTATTTTATTAATATGGTTTACCTTACGATCAAACTTGTAATATACTGTTCCTGATGTGAGGTTAACAAATTCACCATTTAAATATGCTTTTAATTGTTCTTCTGTGTATTGCTCTCGCAATCCCTGGATGTAACCGTCTGCTAAGTTATTTTCGTTATCATTTGTTTTCAGCCTAAGCAATAGTTTATTTTCATTGTTATTTTTCTCAAAGAAATTATACATATAAGCGAATCCCTCGGGAGTGCTTACAAAGTCTATTTGATTTGCAACAGACTTTTTAAATGAATTGCGGCTTGCAATGCGCTTCATTGCACCATCTCTTATATTTGGATGAACAACATCAACCTCATCGACTATTGAATAACCTACAGAATAAGAAACTATACTATCAGGATTATCCATCGAGCGCATCCATATCTCACCATAAGGAGTTATTATTTTTGATGTTTGTTTTTGATGAGAATATGAAATATTTATTTCGCTGAATAAATTATCTAATTTAGGTATTAACATATCATCAAATAATCGATATGTCGGAAGATAATAAGCTATTGGAACCTGTGGAAATCTCAACAAATGTGTTATTGCCTTTACTGCAGCAGCCGTTGACTTGCCTGATTGGTAACCTCCAACTATTCCAGTATGAAGATATTTAGATTTAATAAATCGTTGCTGATTCTCATGTAGCAATGATAGATTTAATTTGCCGTTTTTATCAATGAAAATCATTCTTTATCAAATGTTATTCCTGTAATTGGCATTAAATCTTTTCCATCCTTGCCGGTGAGTTCCAATTTACCCGGCGCATCATATCCAAGCATTTTAGAAATAGAATCTAATGCCTTTTGTTTATCAAACAGTTTTATCTTGACATATTCTACCTGTATAGGTTTTTTCTCTTTTGGGTTTTCTGGATCGTATTCATATTCTGTTCTGATCTTAGTATCAATTTCGGATATGCAATCCTTTTGCTCATCAGTCAATGATTCAAACTCTTTTCTTTCAATCCAAGTATTATGAAGATGTGCTATTGAAGAAAAGGCCATTTTCATATGTTCTGAAATGACCTTCATCCTGCTAATACCTGCAAGTTTTTCCAAGTCTTTTTGTATTTCGCTTATGTATTCTTTGACCTTATCATTTCCTAACATCCTAACTGCCAATACACTTGCAACATTAGAATTTTTTGTATTTGGATAAGCGGCTAAATATGAACGCGTTGCGTTCCAATCATAAATATATTCTCGACAGAATTTTTTTTGTTTTTGAGTTAATCCTTTTTGTGTTGCCATCTATAAGATATAATTACCACCAAATTTATGTTATTATTACGAAATAAACAAAAAAAACAGTGCACGGTTTGAAGTTATCGCCCCGGCACTGCTAAGTAAGATTAATTACAATGCAACCCTAAACTCTGCATGACAATTATTTCTGTTAAGGCAGAAATTAGATGGGTGCCTATAATCATAATTTATTTCAATTTCAAAAATACCGTTTT
>Ga0209099_1003872_pt1 | contig 11774 bp, 5 predicted proteins | sample AD_JPNHW2_MetaG_FD_184430 | JGI IMG/M metagenome (GOLD analysis project Ga0209099, IMG submission 184430) | Active sludge microbial communities of municipal wastewater-treating anaerobic digesters from Japan - AD_JPNHW2_MetaG (SPAdes) (version 2) | ecosystem: Engineered > Bioreactor > Anaerobic >...
GCCGTCAATGAACTTCATACCGGAGATATGAATACCTATTCCGGCCACATCGATACCCTGAATTTTTCGATAAACAATATGGAGCCGTTTACGGGATTTCAATTTGATCTTTCCCTTCCCTCTCCCATGACCTATATCACGGGTTCAGCAACGCTTTCAGACCGAAAGACAAATCATGTCGTCAGCGCCGGAATGATCTCTCCCTATGTCCTGAGAGTGGTGGCTTACTCAACTGACCTGCAGCCTTTTTCAGGTACCTCGGGCCTGATCCTTTCTCTTGGATTCATGGTTTCCGGGACCGGCGGGTGGTACCCGCTGAATCTGGCCAACACGATTATCGCGGATTCCACTGGGGTAAACATCATTTCTGATTATTTTGACGGGAGCCTTTATATTGCTGCACCCGATATTTCGTGCGCCACCACTCTTAATTTCGGTGAGGTTTCTGTTCTTGATACCCTGTACCAGGATCTCATGGTTTACAATTACGGAAATGATACACTGAAAATTAATCAAGTAACCTTCACAAATCCGGATTTTGGTTTAATAACTGCGCTACCGCTTCAAATCCTTCCTTATGAAAGCAAACCATTAAGGGTTGCTTTCCACTGTGGGAATGAAGGCCAGGCTTCAGGCATCCTGAAGATTTTCAGCAACGACCCCGATGCTTATGAAAACCCGTTGTCAGTGACACTTGCTGCCTTTTCTTTTATCCCTAATTACATGATCGTTCCCTTATCACAGTGTAAAAACGGCGATACGGTCTGTCTTTCGGTGAATGTTTCAAACATGGAAAATTTTGTAGGATTTCAGTTTGATCTGGGATTTCCCGCCGGTTTGTCCTACATCCCCAATTCGGCGACACTGACAAGCCGTGCCAGGGACCATATCATCATTTCAAGCCTGCCCGATACCACTCATGTCCGGGTGATGGCCTTTTCCATGCAACAACTTCCCTTTACAGGAGACACCGGCGCCGTGGCACAGTTAAAATTTTTTGTCAATTCCGGCGATCCGGGCTATCTTTCCGCGCCCCTTGAACTGACCAATGCAATCCTTGGGGATGCCCAGTCTCAGAACATTCTATACGGAGTGGTCAACGGATCATTGCAGATCCGATATCCACGAACCCTAAGTGGAGCTTTCACCTATAACAACAGTTTAGACACACCCCTTTCATTGGTAAAAGTGGTTCTCAATGAAAATGGATCAGACATCGACTCCACCCTGACGGACGCCGCCGGCCATTATTCTTTCCCGGCTGTCTGGGATGGAGCTTACCGAATAAAAGCGCGGACTGACGCCCCGTGGGAAGGAGTGAACGGAACCGATGCGCTGAAAGTGATGAGAAAAATCGTGGACCTTGAGCTCTTCCCAACAATTATCAGGAATACCGCGGCAGACGTAAACCTGACTTATTCCATTACCGCAATGGATGTTTTGATGATTAAAAAACGGTTTGTCGGACTGGAAACGGGTTTCGAACGCGGGGACTGGGTTTTTGCAAAACATGCAGGAGGAGATTCAATCGTGATCGAAGGGCAGAATACAACAACCGATTTTTACGGCTTATGTACCGGTGATGTAAACGGGTCTCACATCCCGGGAAACACCGCCAAATCGGGACCGGAGATAATGTCAGAATTGACGGGTGAAATGTTTGCCGGGCCGGGGCAGGAATTGCTGATCCCGGTGTTTGTCAAGGATGCACCGGAAATCGGGGCCATTTCGCTGGAACTGGCTTTCCCCGGAGAGTTACTAACCATTCAAGAGATCCTTTTTGATCATGGCCTCGCTGTTTTCAACGTGACCGGCAACCAACTGAAAATCGCCTGGGCTGAGACCGAGCCGCTCAGGGTTTCCGGTGATCAACCGCTTTTCTTCATCAAAGCTCTTGTATCAGATGATTTTCAACCCAGGCAGGCAATCCGGTTCAGCGCTGCGGGAAATTTGTCTGAATTAACTGATGAACAGGGGCAAAACCTGAAGGATGCCAAAATGATCATACCCTCTGTGATTCGGACTTCGGTAGCGGCAGATCCGATCATTACTTTTTCTCCTAATCCCACGACAGGGAATTTTACTTTGGAGATTTTCGGTGAAGAAACATTTTTAGATGCAACCTGTAGAATTTATAACATGATGGGAGAAAAGGTCATGCAACATCAATTATCAGTGAATTCAAGGACAGAGATGTCGCTGTCGGGGCAACCTGCAGGGATTTATATCATCAGTGTCATTAATGGATCAGAGACCAGCACCTCGAGAATCATAAAACAGTAGATTGATCTTATGTCTTTATCAAATCGCTCAGTTGCCGGAATCTATTGTTGATTATGATGTTCGATTGGAATTTTTTCTCAAAAACCTTATTACCTTTGCATTGTTGCCGGATTAAGCAATAAACTTAATCCCAATAAAAATGAAAAAACTCAGACAAATAGTAACGATCCTTCTTTTTTCCCTCCCGGTGTTTGTTAAAGCCGAGGTTAAGGAAATCCCCTTTACCCTCGATGACCGGGACAGGCTCATCAGAACGGAGAAAGAAGTCACTTCCCTGAGATCCGAAATGAATGCCCGCTTCGAGTCAGTCGACAAACGCTTTGTGGCTGTTGACAAGCGTTTTGAAGCCATTGACAAGCGGTTCGACCAGTTATTCAATTTTCTTTGGGCCATCATCGGGATCTTCACCACCATGATGGTGTCGGTACTGGGTTTCGCTTTCTGGGACAGAAAACTTTCTCTCGCACCTTTGAAGAAAGACAACATGAAACTTCTCGAAGTCCTGCGGGATTATTCTGATTACCAGCCAAAACTCCGCGAGATCCTTAAAAACGCCGGATTAATGTAGTGGTATAGTATTTAAACAATGTTATCCTCATTGTCTTCGACCATCAAGATAAGAGGCATACCGCTCCTGACATACAGGTTGAATTCAGTGCCATCCTTCCCTACACCCTTGGTGGCGGCTCATTGATAACAAGCCAATATAAACCAAGCTGCCTGATGGCCTCGGAAAACTGGTTAAAGTCGACCGGTTTTCTGATATAACTGTTGACCCCCAGGTCATAACTATTTGTCACATCCTGTTCTTCCTTCGAAGAGGTCAGAATGACCACGGGGAGGCGTCGGGTCAGCTCATTTGACCTGATCTGCCGCAAAACCTCCTTGCCGTCGATCAGCGGAAGGTTCAGATCTAACAGTATCACGGTCGGTTGTTCCGAAGTATCGCGGCCGGAGTATTTACCGGTGCCGAACAGGTAATCTAACGCTTCTCTTCCATCCTCTGCAACGATAATTTCGTTACCGATTTTTTGACGCTCGAAGGCCCTCAGGGTCAGTTCGGTATCGCTGGGGTTATCTTCGACGAGCAGGATTTTTTTAGTCATCATAAAGAGATATTTGTGTTAAATGGTTCTCAGAAGGTAGGGAGCCGGTCACATCAGGGGCAGAGAAATCCGCAATGGCTCTTTATGTTTTTTTTGGAGATAAGGTAAAATAAAAAGTAGCTCCCTGTAAAGGTTTGGCATCGGCCCAGATCCTGCCACCATGGCGGTGGATAATCCGTTGAACGGTTGCCAGTCCGATTCCGGTGCCCGGGAATTCAGATTGTTTATGCATCCGCTGGAAGGCCGTGAAAAGTTTTCCAGCGTAAGTCATGTCGAATCCCACGCCATTGTCGCGAACGAACCAGGGGTGTTCCGGATCCGGTTCGACCTGTCCGAATTCGATCTTCGCTGCTTGTTGTTTCCGGGTAAACTTACATGCATTGTCAAACAGGTTGGTCAGCATGACCTCGATCATTACGGGGTCGCCGGTTGCAACCAGTCCGGGTTGGATCAACATTTCGATTTTCCGGTCCGGATAGGTTTCCAGCAATCGGGATGCTATGGTGTTTGCCAGCGAAGAAAGATCGATGTCGATTCGATGCATTTCGCTTCGGGTCACCCGCGACAACTGCAGGAGGTCATCGATCAGATAACCCATTCGCTGCGACTCCTTACGTACCCGGTCGATAAACCCTTTCCCTTTTTCATCCAAAGTATCATTATAATCCTCGTACAATGCGAAGCTCCATCCGTCGATACTACGAAGCGGGGCTCTGAGGTCATGTGATACCGAGTAACTGAAGGCCTCCAGTTCCTTATTAATGCTTTCCAACTGGCGGGTCCTTTCAATGACCCGTTGTTCCAAGTCGGTGTTGAGTTTTCTGATCTCTTCTTCCTGTTGTTTTCGTTGGGTGATATCGTTGATGGATGTGATAAAGAATGCAGGCAGTCCGTTGTGGTCGCGTTGCAAAAATACATTGACATCTGTCCAGACGATCTGGCCGTTTTTATGGATATAACGTTTCTCAAAACTGATGCTTTCTTCTTTCCCCGACATCAGCGCCTCTGCTGCCTGGTTGCTTCGTTCGAGGTCGTCGGGATGAGTCAGCTGGCTCCATTTGATTTGCTCCAGCTCATCTTTCGAATAGCCCAGTATATCGCAGAACGCCCTGTTAACCTTGATCGTGCCGTCGAGCCCGGTGATCGATTTTCCGAGCGGTGAATTCTGGAAGTAGAGTCGGAATTTTTCCTCGCTGACCCTTAGTTCTTCTTCGACATGTTTACGTTCGGCGATCTCTGCATGAAGCGATTCGTTAGCCACCACCAATTCGGCCGTCCGTTCTTTAACCCGTTGTTCCACTTCAGTGTATGCATTTTGCAATTCCATCTGGGTATGTTCCAGTTTGATCTTTTCATCCCGGAGTTCCCGGTTTATCATTCTGAGCTGTTCCGGGCTGGGTATGGCTAAAAGCTTTGGTAGCAAGGGCCAGACGATCACGGCGGTTGCCAATGATATGACGGCGCACAACGAATCGATGGTTGCCTGGTACCAGTCAACATTTCGCCACAGACCCACAATGTGGACAAAGTGTGTGGTACCGCAGACCAGGATAAATGCCCCGAACAGTACGATGGCCCATGAAAAAGGCAGGTCTTTCCGTTTCCGGGTGAAGGCGATCAGGAAGACGGGGATAGAGGCATAAGAGATGGCGATCAATCCATTGGCCAATGCCATCACCATCATCAGCAAAGGGGTCATGGTAGTAGGGAGGACACCTTTGATCTCCGAGTTGCCGGGCATAGCGACCATGGGGAGGATGATCAGGACGGCCAATGCGGCAGCAGGCGCCAGTACCCGGGGGGTCAGCTCCATGACCTCCCGGAGAAAAGATTTCGGAAGGGTAAATTCCGGCATTTTAAATTTTCTCATCCGCAGACTGTTCGTCACGACAAAAAGGGAGCTGAAAGCCATGGCTCCGGCTGCGAACATGGGACTCAGCAATCCGTAAGCTGCAACGGGAATCAGGGCGATGTTATAAAACAGGGCCCACGTAAGATTTTGTATGATGGTCTGGCCGGTGAGCCGCGACAGTGAAATGGTACGAGCGATTCCACGGGGATCGCCACTGATGAGTGTGATCCCGGATACCGACATGGCGACGTCGGTTCCTGTGCCGATGGCGATGCCGACATCGGCCTGTGCCAGAGCAGGCGCATCATTGATACCATCGCCCACCATGGCCACCACCGGTCGGGTCATTCCACCGCTTATCCCGTTCTGGAGATTTTGAACCTCTTTTGCTTTTTCTGCCGGGGAGACCTCTGCAATGACCCTGTCGATCCCGAGCCGGCGGGCAACGGCTTCGGCTGCGCCCCGGTTGTCTCCGGTGATCATGACCACCTCCAGCCCCAGTTTTGTCATATCTGCCACGGCTTCCTCCGCACCGACCCGGATGGTGTCGGAAAGGGCGATCAAACCGGTTAACACGGCTGTACGTTCGGAGGAATCCGGTCTTTCAGCGACATAGATTACGGTCAGACCATCCCGTTGCAACCGGAAGGATTCCTCGTGGCATCCCTCACACGAAATTCCCTCGACCTTCATCAACCGTTCGTTTCCGATGATAATTCCAGTACCGTTTTCGGTTGCCTTAATACCCAATCCGCTCAGGCATTCGAACCGGTCGGGTGAACGGGGATGGAGCCCTTTTGCACGTGCCAATTCTACGATGGTAGTTCCGACCGGGTGTTCGGATCCATATTCGGCCATCCCGGCCAGCTCAAGCACGCGGTCACTGGATGCACCATTCAGACCGATCACGGATTTTACCTCAGGCTTGCCGGTAGTGAGCGTCCCGGTCTTGTCAAGAACGACAATATTTACACGTCCTGCTTTTTCAATGGCAGTACCATTCCGGAAGAGGATCCCTTGTTCCGCACCTTTCGTAGTTCCCGAAATGATGGCTGTCGGCGTCGCCAATCCGATCGCGCAGGGACAGGCGATGACGAGGACAGCAATGCCATTGATCATGGCAACAGTCCAATCCTGATGCGCTACGAGGATCCAACCCACGAAGGTCATCAGGGCAACGACGATCACCACCGGCACAAAATAACTCCCGACCTGGTCGGTGAGTTTCTGGATCGGAGCCTTGCTGGCCTGCGCTTCCTGAACCAGTCGGATGATCTGAGAAAGAACGCTATCTTTCCCTGTTTTTGTCACTTCGAATTTCAGGAACCCGTCCTGGTTAACGGTGGCCCCGGTTACCGGATCGCCGGGTTCTTTTGCTACCGGCATAAACTCCCCGCTGATCATCGACTCATCGACCGAGGAGCGTCCTTCGCTGATCACGCCATCGGCAGGCACCCGTTCGCCAGGTCTGACCAAAACAAGGTCGCCGGGCCGGAGGTACTCCGCCGGGATTTCAGTCTCAATGCCTTCACGAATTACATGCGCCATCGAAGGCCGCATTCCCATCAGGGTTTTAAGAGCTTCAACCGACTTATCCAGAGCCCTCGATTCAAGATATTTCCCGAGGAGGATCAAGGTGATGATCATGGCGGCAGTCTCGAAGTACACGTTGGGATCGCTGATCAGCCCGAAAGTCACGGCTGTACTTGAAAAATATGCGATAGAGGAGCCGAGCATGATGAGGACGTCCATATTGGTTTTACCCGCCCGGAGACTTTTAAAGGCGCCCGCGTAGAACTGCCATCCGGCCACGAACTGAACAATGGTTGCCATAATAAACATGAGCAACCGGTCGTTTTCAAATCCCAACAGGCTGAATTCATTGCTCATGCTGTAAATCATGATGGGAGCGGTAAATACCAGGGCTAAAATGAACAGAGATTTCTGCCGGGCGCCAGCCTTACGTATTGGTAATTCGGATTCTTTTAATTTTAATGTTGCTTCTTCATCATAAAGGGGTTCTAAGCCAGAGGCCTGAAAAATGCCGATTATTTCGCGGATGGAGCAGACCGTGGGGATGTATTCGAGAGAGATGTTCCCCCGCAACGGATCAAAAGATGAAACAATCACTCCGGATTGGGCCGAAAGACACTCCTTCAGGATTCCGGCAACCTCCGGTCCCTGTTTATATGAAACCGGAATCTCAATTTTCTGGGTTCTGACGGTGTAACCGTAACGGGCCATAGCGCTCATAATCTCACGGGGTGTGAGCACTTCGGCATCATAACCGGCATAAAGCTTTTCGCCCGCGTAATCGACATTTACCGATTTGATCCCCGGAAGTTTTCCCAGGATAATTTCAATTACTGTCGCGCAACTGTAACAGAACATCCCGGTGACCGGTAACACTATTTTCTTGATTTCACCCATCAGATGACGCCAATTGGTTATTGTAAAAATTAACCTGACCTGCCGTGTGTGCCGCGTTTCATGAAGTCTGACCCGGCACCCGGACAGGAAAACGCCACATGTCCACTGTAAAATTAATATGAAAATTTAAAGCTGAAACAATATTCTATTATATTTATGCAATGAACTATGTTGAAAACTTCAGATCTGTCATTTTAAGATAGATTACAGAATTTTAACCGATAAATACCGATATTACATGATGACCTATTTAGAGGCTTTTTTAATCGGATTGGCGGGCAGCTTGCACTGTGCGGGAATGTGCGGTCCCATTGCCCTTGCCTTGCCTGTCAGACAATCCTCCTGGGGCGCCCGGATAGCGGGGGCCCTGGTCTATAATTCGGGAAAAATGGTGACCTATGCGGTACTGGGATTTATCCTGGGACTTGCCGGTACGGGATTGTTTCTATGGGGAGCTCAGCGGTGGGTATCGATGCTGGCAGGATTGTTCATGGTAGTATGGGCTTTGGGTTCTTTTTTCGCTTTTACCGGCAATGGGTCGAACCTGTTCAGTAGCGGGATTCCCGGACTGAAAAAGGTTTTCGGAAAGCGGTTCAGCCGGCAGTCTTATGGCTCGGTTCTGGTGATCGGGCTGCTGAATGGAATCCTGCCCTGTGGCCTGGTTTACATCGCACTGGCGGGTGCAGTACTTTCGACCTCTCCACTTGGCGGGGCGCTTTACATGCTGGTATTCGGACTGGGAACGGTGCCTGTTTTGACAGCAGTGACCCTTGGGGGAGCCGTGATCGGTGGGCGGTTTCGCGAAACAGCCCGGAAAGCCGTTCCCTATTTCGTTCTCCTGATCGGTATCCTCTTTATCCTTCGTGGATTGAATCTGGGAATCCCTTATCTTAGTCCAAAAATGGAGTCTCCCCGCGAAGTACCGGCCTGTTGCCACGGGAAATAATCCCCGGATCGACATTCCTGAATTGTCACCCGGATTTTACTCTATCCTGTTAATCAGAAAGTGGGAGTGAGAAGAATCATTTAGGAGTAGAATCATCCCTACAGTTTACCGTTCCAGCCGGTGGAGATGGCGCCACTGATTATGCCGGCTTTGATCTCTTCGATCTCATTCCTGATCCCGTCGGGAATCATCGTTTCGAAATGATGGTAGGGAGCGGGCTGAACACCGCCATTTTGCAGGTTTCCTGAATAGACTCCACCACCGGGAAAGTTGCCATTGATGAACGCCCTCATGACGGCATAAATGGTCACATCGAGCCCCTTCATGGCGGAGGAGAGCAGGGTGGTTGAAAGCTCCGGGATTGAGATGCATTGGTCCACGTCGACGCCGATTCCGGTCTTTCCGCGGTCACGGGCTGCCAACAGGGCTCCGCTGCCCGCCTGCCCGCCTACACCGAAGATCACAGTGGCACCGCGACCGATGAGACTGTCGGACAAGTGAGCACCCAGTCCGGCATCGAGAAAGGAACCTGCATAGGCGCCATAAGTTTTCACCGCGGACCCGTATTCATCGTTGTAGCGCTGCACCCCGTTAAGAAAGGGCTCCGTGAACTGCCGTATCTGGGGGATCGGCAAAGCTCCGACATATCCCACCGCCGGGTCGTAAGCATCGCTGTTTTCGGCCCACCATGCCGCTAAGAACCCGAGCGGATAAGCGGCCTGGTCCACGTCGAAAAGGATACTCGCCGCATTCTCTAAGTATTCGGGCAACCCGGAATCGACCAGAACGAATTTCGTTGCAGGGTATCTGACAGCGGCAGCAGCCACGGCATCGCTCCACATGTACCCGACGGCGATGATCATATCGAATCCCTGGTCGCAGTATTTTTCAAGTCTCTCAGTGTATCTGTCCGTCGTTGTGTCGATGTCCCAGGCGCATTCAAGACCGAAATCCGCCGAAGCTTTCACGAGTCCTGTCTTGCAGTTTTGCAGGAATGCCTTGTCGTCGAAAGTCACGCCGTAAGCCAGCATGGCGACGCGTGGCGCAGGGGGAGTGTCTTCATCGTTTTTATGGCAGGAGGTGGCCAGGAGCAGGCAACCGGCCGAAAGGGCCAGAAAAAGGCGTGCAAGTTTATTCATTGATTCCGAAAAAGTGAGCTGTTAATAATTCGAGGTGTAAAAGAATCGTTCTATTTGACAAACGTTGTTTTTCCCGACTGGCGCGGAACAATACTGATACGACAAGATATTTTTTTGCCGGTTTCTGAATTGTACCGGTTAATTCCCTGGCGATCATTCTATGCAATTCTGAATTCTAATTGCAAAAATAGATAAGTTCTGAGCGATTAATAAATCTTTTTACAGGAACAGATTTCCAATAACACCGAAAGAGTTACACACTATTAACCGAAGGGGAGACAGAGTAATAAAAAAACAGAGTATCAGTCGTTACTGATATCAAATAATGGACGGTACTTTTCCCGAATTTCGATGACAACTTTCAAGGGGTCGCCCTGAGGGACATCGCTAAAGGATTGATGCTGATTTGTCCAGCTCCATTCAAAGGAAGCCATTTCTTTATTGACGGCATCCATATTCAAGGGCGCATTGGTTTGGATATTTGTCATCAGTGTTTTGAAAAACATTTCCCATCTGACTTTACAATAGGAAGAAACCAATCCTGAAAGACCCCGGCTGGCATAATCAATGATTTCATTTCCTTCATTCCCCCATGTGGTGATCAATACACGCGCATCTTTTTCGTAATACGCTTTGCTTGCAGCGTCGTTACCAAACTGCCTGGCAGCGTGAATCCATTTTCCCAACAGAAAACCGGATTGAGTTGCCAATAATCGATCCTGATCGTCCATGATTCCAAGAAATAAATTCGTTTGGATCTTCAATTCGACGGTATCTTTATTGAGATAAGCCTGATTGATTTTTTTCCTGAGAGGAATAATGAGATTATCGAGGATTTGTTTTGTGACAATCACCAGATCGCTTTGATAATCGCGGCTGTGCAAACTTTTTTCATTGGCTGAAAGCATCAGGTCTAAAATGCCGGTCAATTCTTTGTAGTTATATTTAATGGGCCGTTGATACCCCTTCAAGCCCGTTAACAACGGGCGCGTAAGCATCAGGCTTCCTGTGGCGATTCCCGAAACCTGGTTGTTATAGACCAAATCAACTGTTTTTCGATAAGCAGTTTCAGCAATGGGATCGATATTCCCGGTTCTGGTACGGGCATATTTGGTGATCCATTGATCCACGTCGGTCACATTTTTATCCCAGGCATATTCAAACAACCATTCAAACATAAAGCGATTAACACCAAATCCTTCCAAAGTAGAGCCAATCCCATCAAGTTTACCATGGGCAGGGTCGTTTTCTGTTTTGGGAAGGCGGACAGCCACTTCTTTGATGGGTGCTGCCATTTCGGTATTACCCCCAAAATTCCCCAGATAGCACCAGATATACGGAGCACCGTTCCAAGCCCGGGTACTTCTCCATACCTCTTCTTTTTCGGCGAAATAATCCAGAATGATCATTTTATTTTCAGGAACAGCGGTGATCATCGATTTTAACCGATCAGGGACATCTCTCCAAAGTTTCATATAATAGAAAGTCCATCCCATTTGAACCCAGACAGCCTGCGGGTCAACACTGTGCATCCCTTCATAAATGGATTTTGAAACAGATCCCAAATATTGAGGCGTTGAATCAGGAGGGTCCATTTCATTAAATGGATCCGCGCCATAGTAATGATCGGTACCGAAATACCGGGTTTGAACTTTTAGAAACTTTTGCTGGATTTTGATAAACAAAGGATCCATGGGATCCAGGAAAAAAGCGTTGTATTCATCTCCGGTGCCATACGAACCCATCGAAGTGATTTTTGCATCGGGAAATTTTTCCTTGATCGCTTTTGGTACGTGACCGGCAAAAGCAGGAAGGACAGGAGTCATGCCAAACGACCGTTCGCGTTTCAAAATTTTCTTCTGCAGTTCCATTTGATGGGTAATAAAATCCTGAGGCAGCGGTCCTAAAAAGCCATCGAGGTTACCCATCCGGTGCCAGGGAAGATGAGCGGGACCAGTAAAATATGCTCTGATCTGATCGTCGGTCATTCCAAACCTTTTCCAAACCTCCGTCCACAC
>Ga0209099_1003873_pt1 | contig 11768 bp, 9 predicted proteins | sample AD_JPNHW2_MetaG_FD_184430 | JGI IMG/M metagenome (GOLD analysis project Ga0209099, IMG submission 184430) | Active sludge microbial communities of municipal wastewater-treating anaerobic digesters from Japan - AD_JPNHW2_MetaG (SPAdes) (version 2) | ecosystem: Engineered > Bioreactor > Anaerobic >...
AACAGGGATTTTAAAAAGCTTTTCATGAGTAAAAAAATAAGTGATTAAAAATCATTGCAAAAAGCAGATTCAAATATAGTAAATTTAAATTTGTTATTCGCAGGAAATGCTTTCGATTTTTTTTAAACCATGGATTAATTTCCCGGTACAATTGTTTGAAGGCGATGCCTCCTCTATGCATGGCACCGGTTGAGCGTTGCCCATGGCTCATAAAAACATAAAAAAGGAAGAATTTCTTCCATCTTTTTCTGACATTTGTTATCCAATATCAGCAACTGCCTGTAAGTTTTAAAATGTATTACGAATAGAATCCGGAACCGGAATATTTTCTAAATGATTTTAAATTTGACTAATCTGCCCCGAGTATTCTATTTGAAATAAGGTTTTTAACAGTCTCTGTTGTAATACCTGAAAGCACAGTTGCCAGCGGCACTCACCAGTTACAACTTAGCGAAGCAATCACACCGAAAGTAAACTGGTGCGAACGAGGAGGTTTTTTCACGCAAAGGCGCAAAGGCGCAAAGAAGGATTTTTTACGCAGAGGCGCGGAGAAGATGTTTCACGCAAAGGCGCGGAGGCGCAGAGAAGATTTTTCATGTAAAGGCGCAAAGAAGATGTTTCACGCGAAGGCGCAAAGGCGCAAAGAAGCAGGTGGCTTTGTAAGTTTGCAAAAGCTCAATTGCACTATCTCCGTGGCGAAGACTTACTTTGCAAGGCCCGGCACACCGGGCCGAAGTAAACTCAGCGGCCTGCCGGGTTCTTGATGTTTTTCACCCTGCTGTCATGAGAGTTACAGATATGAAAAGCCATCCTGCCGAATACTTTTAGTAAGAAAAACGAACACAATTGTGTTTTAATACAAAACATTGCATATCTTTGTCTCTGAAAAATACTTAACAGGCAGGTATGTTAAAACTGACACAAAAGCAAATAGGGCAGCGAGTTATGGAGCTTCGCAAAGCCAAAGGACTTTCGCAGGAAGAGCTGGCTAAAAGTATCGGAATATCCAGGCCGTCTTTGGCTCAGATTGAATTGGGCAACCGGAGCGTCAGTGTGTTTGAACTCATGTATCTGTCGCATGTCCTTGGTTTTTCAACGGATGAATTTCTCTCCCCTGATTTCAAAGCTGAAGAGGAAATTCACAATGAAACAGAAAAAACGGAACAGGAAACCGGTTTGCGAATATCGGTTCCTGATCTGCAGGTCGGCAAATTCAAAAATGTGCTTCTGTATATTTTGGAACGATGTGCCGGCAAGCCAAATATTGGTGAAACGGCGATGAATAAATTGCTCTATTTCTGTGATTTTAACTTTTATGAGCTTTATGAGGAACACCTTACCGGAGCAAGATACAAGAAACTGCCTTTCGGCCCGGTCCCTCAAAAATCAGATGCCATTATTAATCAAATGATTGATGCCGGACAGTTGAATCGGATTAAAACAGAATATCACGGCCTGGCGCAAACAAGATACATCCCGATGGAAAAAGCCGACCTGATGCAGTTGTCGGCGGCTGAAATGACGGTGATTGATAACGTGATCAGGCAGATGAGCGACTGGAATGCCAGCAAGATCAGTGAATATTCGCATAAAGACATGCCCTGGCTTGCGACAAAAGATGGTGATTACATCAGCTACAACCTTGCTTTTTACCGCGAACTGCCATACTCCGTAAGGGTGTATGATGACGAAAACCAGGAGCTGAGATGAAATTTGAATCATTACCCGAATACGACAGGGACTTCAGGAAGCAGCTGAAAAAATACCGAACACTGGCAAGTGATATTGAGGATGTGAAAAAGGTTTTGAGTGTTCGCCCCGAAGCCTCTCCGCCATTCAGTTACAGGATCGACGGGCTTGGTATTGAAAGTTGTGTAATCAAGGTGAGAAAGATTGCCAGCGACAGTTTTAAAGGCAAAGGAGTTAATTCGGGTTTCAGATTGGTTTATGCTTATTTCAGGGAGATTGAAAAGATTGTACTGATTGAACTCTATCATAAAAGCGAAAAAGAAAACGAGGACAGGGAAAGAATTCTGACAAATTTCAAGTGATTGGGTGACGGTTTGAATTTATTATCTTTTGTTTTAAGAATCCGGGAGTCGGAATATCTTCTATATGATTTCAAATTTGACTAATCTGCCCCGTGTATTCTATTAGCAATAAGGTTTTTAAACAGTCTCTGCTATAATACCTGAAAGCACAGTTGCCAGCGGCACTCACCGGGTGCTATTTAGCGAAGCGATCTCACCGAAGGTAAATTGGTGCGAACAAGGAGGTTTTTTCACGCGAAGGCGCGGAGGCGCAGAGAAGGTTTTCACGCGAAGGCGCAAAGGCGCAAAGAAGGTTTTCACGCGAAGGCGCGAAGGCGCAAAGTAGCAGGATGCTTTGTTAAGCTTGCTAAGGCTCAATTACACTATCTCCATGGCGAAGACTTACTTTGCGAGGCCCGGCACACCGGGCCGAAGCAAACTCAGCGGCCTGCCGTATTCTTATTATTTACTCTTCGGTTTCTTCTTCCCAAACAACCCTGCCGTACTTGTCCCCCATCTCAAAAAAGTATTCAATTTGGATAACACTCTTTATCGTAACAAATGTAGCCGGATGAGGAGCAGGAAGGTACCAAGGGTTTGACAATCCAAAATAACGGAAGAAGAATGAGGCTTAGAAGTGCTTGGTTATAAACTGCCGGCAATAAGGAGAGGAGGCTGAGTATCACGGTCCGTAGTTGCAAACTACGGACAACTGCGTTGGCATTATCAATTTGAGTTGTTTGTAAAGTCAAATATTAGATGCTTTAAAGTACCTACGGCCGAATGATAAGATTCGTAAAGGGTTTTTATTAGATTGTTCGGTTTGAGAAATAAAGTTTCATTATTTCTTTGGTCTTTTTCTAACAATGAATTAATACCATTTATTGTTTCTTTTGTTTTGCCTTCAAGAAGGTAACCAATCAAACTTCCATTTTCATATTTCTTTGAAACGAAGTTGTCAATTCCAGTAGCAATGTATCTGCGTTTTAATGCTGAATCGTTTTGTTTAAGATTTTTAGCTTCAAAGAAATATTCATATTCAAAAGTTGATACAAATGAAGTCAATCTAAAATCTATTCTTGGAAATGTATCAGAGAAGCCTTTTACCTTGGGAATGTCCTTTGGAATCTCAGCCTCTACATTTGTTGAAACTTTCCATTTTAGTCTTAAAGGATTTTCTCTCAAATGTCGGTGCAATTCGGAAGAAATATCGTTCTCATTCCAGTTTAATTGTATTACTTGTTCTATCAATGAGGTTTGATACGCTTCAATGATCAACTGATAACATTTTTGCTCAAAAGCATTTCTGAAATTTTCGTAAACAATCGTATTTAATGCCATCATTAATTCCCGTTTAAGATTTCAAGAATTAACTCTGAAGCATCTTCCAATGCCATTGACTGTGACCAAAACCTGCGTTGGTTCGGACGAATAATGTAAATGTCGTCTCCTATTTTGTAATTCAGTTTTTTTCTAAAGTAGATATTGCTCGCTTTTTCTTCCCATAAATGCTGGTCCATTTTTTTTAGTTCATTATCAACAAACTCTTTAGACGTAACTACTTCTTTTTGTTTCTTTTTAAAAGAAAGTTTAATCATCATCAAAGGGGTAAACCTACTGATATTATAGATTGTGGCATTTGCAAACAAATCCTGACCTTCAAGAAATTCGTTGAGTTCCGCACTGATTGTTTTTCCGTATTCTGCTGTTTGCCCTTGTAGAACCGGATATAGAGCAATTGATTTTTCTTGCTTGTGAAATAAATCCACATTGTAATTTATACTATCATTTATTAGATTAATTTCATTAATATCTAAATTTAAACTCTCATAAATTATACTGTCAATATTTTTAGATATAAAAGTTTCAAGCTCTTTGTTTTCAATAGAATTACTCAAAAGGTTTTTTGTTTTTAGCTTCGATAAAACTTGCGTTGTAGCTTTTTTTATTTTAATACTTTGCCCATCATTCAAATTAATAGGAATTGACAAGTATTCATTCTTCATTATTTGCTCTCTTTCAATTCCGTATGACGAAATGGTCATAAAAAGAAAATAAGTGCTTAGATTTGAATTAAAATAACTTAATAGCAGATGCAATTCTTCAATATTTTCTTTGCTTGTGTAAAAACCATAAACCCCATCTCTAAATGAACACTGATTTTCAATAAAAGAAGCACAAATGCTATTTTGTTCTAAACCTTTTTTTACTATTATATGTGGTTTAGTGAAAGCATCAACATCTCCTAACCTTCTAAATGCTGTTAGTTTTTCTAATTCATTAATATCACCTACTTTATAGTAATCTTTATAGAACTTGCTTGCTTTGAGAGTTTTGATAGACTTTTTCACATCCCTCAGTAACTTATCCGATGTGTAATATCTTGTTATAACATCAGCATCTAAGTATTTTAGCTTAGTTAAGGTTTCGCTAAATTTGGGTTTATCTTTCTTTTGGGTGAGCAGTTGAAAGCCAACCCCTGTTTCTATATTATTTTTTTTAGCAAATTTATTTATAGAATTAAGTTTAGAATTGTCCAACCGTTGTATCAATTCCCAATCATTCATTCCGCCCCACATTGCAACTTTCCAAATTTTAGTATTGGGTTTTTGACATTCTTCTCTTGGCAGATATTTTAAATCGGTAAAGTCAATACTCAATCCATCAATCACATTAGTTTTGATGAATGTTTTTGGAGCGTAATATGTGATTTTATCAGAGGGCTCATTAGGTTTTTCTTTCTGATAAAACACTATACTTATTGGGCCAGTTGCATCACCAAATAATTGCCCTCCAAAATTCTTTTTCGCATTGCGAAGAATGGAAAAATTAAAAACCTTTTCAACATAACAATCATTGAATAACCATTTCCTAAAACTTTGATAAGTCCCGCCAGTATTGGTTAAAACTTTCGTGTTGAATATCAATGCGATTTCTCCATTTGGAGCAAACTTTGTTGCCTTGTGCAGAAATGGTAAAACCATTTCTTTGGCAAAATTTTCTTTATCACAATAGTTGCGTATTGAATCCAATAAATCAGTTGTTCCGAATGGTGGATTTCCGACTACTAAATTGAATTCAATGTCTTCGATTTCTTTATTTTCCAGAATGGCATCTCTGCAATACAAATTTTTGCCCTGCACGCTTAATGACTTATCGTTCGGATTATTGATAAGATTAGGCAAACGATGTTTTTTCTTTTGCCATAATGTTTTTGGGTCCAATTTATCAACCAATGCCAAATACAAACTAAATGCCGCAACCTTTATAGCTTGTGGGTGTATTTCAATTCCATATATGTTATCGGTTAATAATTTTTTAAGCGTATCAAAATCAGTCAGTTTTTCTTCATGTTCATTCTCATAACGTTTTACTAATCGTTTAAAACTTTCCACTAAGAAAATTCCAGAACCGCAGCTTGAATCCAAAATTTTAATGTTGCAATTTTTTACTGTTTTATTGATAGGTAGTTTCTCATTCAGAATAAACTCAACTAATGCAGGAGGAGTATAATAAGTTCCAGTTCTTTTCTTTAAAGCAGGGTCTGTTTTGAATAAGAAGTTTTCGTAAATTTCACTTAGCAACTCAATTTGAATGATGCTAAAATCAAACAATCTCCATTCCTCAAATAATTTTGATTGCGGCGTATTATCATTCCCACTTATAAAACATTTTTTTATGAGTTGAAGTTGATCGGCAGATATTATTTCTCCTTTTTCTAATGTAAAGACATTGCCATTAAAATCATCTTCTAATCGTTCATAAAGTTTGTATGCAGCATCTACATCATCTAAAATGTCAAAATATGAATTAGCACCTTTTTTATAAAGTGAGTATAGGTTCTTGTCTGTTGCTCCTCTGTCTTCAAGATACAATAGGAATAATGAACGAAGAATAATTTTATGGATAAAATCGATTTTGAGCCCTTGTTTAGCAAGCTGTTCAGTTGTATTTACTAAACTTTCTACCAAATATTTATCAACCCTACGTTGAAGGTTAATTTTGTTTCTAATAAATTGAGCCTCTTCCAAAGTCCAAACAATTCCTGAATCAATAGCAATTCTGGAAAACAGTTTCCCGAGTTCTTCAAGTTGTTTTTTGTCCGAAAATTGATAAGATTTTATTTCAACAGTTTGCAATTCCTTTTCATAATCAAAGATCTCTTTGGTTTTAATAAGTGGTTTTTCTGAACAATTATAGATGCGAATTTCGGTTTCGGAATAAACATATAAGAACAATACTTTTTTGTAATTCCATATTTTTTTGTGAGTTTCGGCTATTGCATAAAGAGTTTCTAAATTAAAAGTTTTTACTCTTTTCAAAAACACGGCAGGAAAGCTATTTCTATTTTCATCGGTGTTAAAGTAAACAGAATCAACTTCAAAGTTTTGCTCTTTAAGTTGAGTCATGATAATAGATTCGCTTTCTAAGAGATTTTCCCCCTTAGAATTTACGGATTTGGCTCGGTCTAAGCCAATTAATTCTATTACTTCTCGCCCAGTCATTTGATTAAAAACTAATCAAAAAATTCCTTTCAATATACAACTGTTTAATTCACAAAGGTATTTTTTTTCAAAACTTCTTAGAAATTTCAATGTTTGAATCATGATTTTTAATCAGTCTGTCAGGCTTTTTTCAGACTAGCATTGGTTAAAAAACAAGCTTTTTGGGTTTTTCAGTGCTGAGTTGTGTGTCAGGAATATCCAATGTGTCTGTTTGTGCAATGGGCTTTTCTTTACTTATCGTTAAGAGCAGGTATGCGCAATATTTCGTTCATAGCTCCAAAAACTGGATAAACGCAAACGTATTGAAGGGTGAAAGGTAGGGAATTATTTGGGTTTGAGAGCCTGCCTGCTATGCGATTGCCGGCGCGGGGCAGGCAGGTTTGATTCTTTGACAAGCTCAGGATAACAATATGAAAGCTTGAATGCTGGTATTTGAGATAGTCAGGAAATTATTACCTGGCAATCAATATTTTGTAAAATGAAATTTCGCTGTTTATTCTTTCAAGCATCACGAAGTACATTCCCGGAGAGAATTGAGAAACATCACATATTACCAGGCATTCACCATTTAACTTTTGCTGTGTAATTGTTTTTCCTTTCGAATTATACATTAGTAATCTCCTAATCCCCACCGGATCATCAATACGCAGATGGTCTGAAGCCGGAACCGGCGAGATAACTGCCATATCAACATCCTTCTCAGTTACATCGTTTGTACACCAGTAATTGTCATTATCAATATTGGAAGGAACAGACACTCCTTCGGTATACAATGCGATTACATAATAGGAATAACAGTATTTCGGCAGGTTCATATCCCAGTAGTACGTTTCAGACACTGGAGAGTCATTTATTTTAGCCCAATCAGTAAGTGTTGATGTATAAGGCCAGATATAGGAGCGACGGTATATATTATAGCCAAGAAAGGCATCAGGCTGATAGATATCTCCCGCATGTTTTGTCTGGTTAGTTTCTGTCCGGATGCAGGTATCTCTGGCAGGTTGCGAATGTAACTGACCAGGATATAATCCTCTTCCAATTTCTGAGATAACAGGCGATGATTGATAGTGAGGTGAATCGTCCATTTGTTCGAGGTACGCTTGCAGGTTCCAGTTGAATGTCAGGTCACTGTTAAGGTCGGCAAGGTTCTGCCATGTACCTTCCCAGAATATCCACTGTCCGTAATCACGTATCTCCGGGCCGTTATCACAGCCTGCCGGATATCCATACTGGGTGTTACACCTGACACCGAACCAAAGTTCCTCAGATACATCAATAGGAACAGGCGTATTGAGTTCAACCTCATTCCATGCACCAATAACAGGATTGTTTACTACCTGGTCAGCCAACAGGCTGTCTGCATTGTCTCCTTTCCATACCCTCAGCGAATATTGACAGGTAGCTTCGTTAGGCCAGAATGCAATCTTCGTTACAGACATTCCTTCGTATTGCTCTATTTGTGAGATGTCATAACGAGCAGCAATATCAAAATCAGCAGGGCCTCCTGTTCCTATTGCATCTGCATTTGTTCCGTCATCCCAATGAATCCAAACCGGATTGACATCAGGAATAACCGGTGGGGACCATGTCAGGTACATGTCATTCATATAATAACCATTGTATGCCATGAGCGTTGCGACAAAATTCACTGGTGGAGATAAAGGGAAATCCCGATATACATGGATGTTATCAACCGACCAATAATAGATCTGGCTGGATGATGCACCCGAGGCGGTAAATCTTATCTTAAAAGCTTTGTCTCTGACTTTATAAGTGATCCTGATATGTTTTGATATCCAGTTAAAACTGCTGTCGTTTACAAATTCTGCAACAACAACCCAACTGCTGTCTTTGAGTACCTCGGCCTTCAGGGTCTCTGTTCCTGAAGAAGTCCGGTCACTGAGTTTCACATCAAAATCAAACCATATCGAATAATATGTGGTTGTATTAGTTGATGAATCATCCAGCCACCAGCTCTCAATAGAAGAATTGTAATTTATTAACGCCGGGTCCCACTTGAATTTGGCCGCAGGTTTAGGGCTGCCTTGCTGCCCGTCGATTATCCAGTTAACACCTGCCTGCCATTGATTCAGAATGAAGTTGCCTGAAGTCCATCCTTCGTTAAACGGGAGCTGGAAAATATCCTGTGCTGAAGATTCATTTTTTAGACCGGATATGGCAGATACTACTATGAGTAATCCTGCTAATTTTATTCTATAACCTGAGAATTTCATTTTTAGTAGTTTATAATTCTAATAATAAGTGATGTAATATTTCAGGTATTTGAGTCTGCCATGTTTAATGCAGCGAGGATAAGGGTACTGTATACTATTATGACAATTAACCCGTTGGATACCACTACCTGGTTTTAATTTTTTTTCACCCTGAGCTTTCATTCCAACTGCTGCTTTGCAATGCATGCATCTGCATCCAGATGAGCATTTACCTAACAGAGTGGTTTCATTGTTGCTGCCGGATAAGTATTTTTTAGATGATCAGGTCATTATAAAAGTGGGCACCATTATACCAGATACCTGCCTTTTTAATACTCATAATTGGTTAACAATGTCTTGTCAGGCAGATACATTCGCATCTCCGGAGCGGAGAATTGAAGCATGAGTTTAGATATCATCATACTTCGGCTGCTGACCTTCGCTTAACAATTCATCGACTCAAAAAAGGAATATCGCATTAATATTGCATTATATGATCTACCTGAGAAAAGATACCAGTTTCAGCATGGCCGGGTTTTTGTTTTCCAGCATTGTATCGAGCAACCCGCCAAAGTCGCTTAGCCTGTAATTGATTATATCATGCAACTTGTCGGGATCGGTAGGAAGCCTGAATGCTGCGAGATCAATTTTATAGTGTTTGCTTGTCCTTACAATCCAATCTTCCAGTTTGCCTCCCAGGCAACATACTTTGTTATTTGAAGCATCGGTATAAAACCGCATACCGTGAATTTCTTCCACAAACGTAAGGCTCTTTTCATAACTGGTCCGGGCGCTGCCTGGATCTTCATCTACAATGGCCAGTTGTCCGCTCACTCTGCCCAGCGCATGAAACACCCTTGACTTACCCTGGTGATGTGTTACCTGCCTTTTATGTATTCCCAGCTTGGTTACCAGCAGTTCATCGGGCTTGCACTCTACATGAACCTGCTTCATATATTCAATAGCTTATCAAAATTGAAAAACACATCCGAGTTCAGGTCCAATACCTCCGAAAGCTGCCCCGGATCAAGAACAGTGATATTTGTCTGATAGTCCCTCATGGTTGTAATACATACATTGATATCATCCTGTGGCGACTTTTCAATAAGATTGAGCAACAGGTAAGGGTTGTGGGTGGTAATGAAAAACTGGTTCGTCATATCCAGGGCTATCCGTTCGGCAAGTATCTTGGTATACATGGGAAACGTGTTGCTCTCGGGTTCGTCAAGCAGTATTACACAATCTTTATTGCTCTTTAAAGTCAATGTATAGAAAATAATGCGCTGAAGGGTTTCTGACAGGGAGGAGTAAGGATAGCTGTATATCTCGCCATCGACCAATTTACTGGCTGTGATTTCATTTTCAGTCGGTTTTAGTGTTAGCGTCAACCCCACCGATTTTAAGAAGTCCGAAACCCATTTCTTATATTCCGTATTGGCCATGAGGAGCGATGGCATGTTTTCGCCAAACGGAACGGAAAGATGCGGCAGCAGGTTGTTAGAAAAGCTTTCCAGCCGCTTGTACTGGTAATACCTTACGTTGGTTTTCCGGTTCTGGCCCGAATCAATGATCCTGCCGTTGTGGTCAATTTTAGTCGGATTCCCTTTCCCGGTATATGAGTCAGCATTAAAGTGAAAGCGGTTCTCAGGTGAACCGTCATCGTTCACGGCATAGGAAAGCAGGGTCTGGGTATCATCAGTAGTGACTTCAACAGGTGTGTTGATATTAAAGTCGTAAAAAAGGTCGCCCAGCGTTTTGTATCTGAAAAGTTCCTTGTTCAGTTCATTGTATCCAATGGAGTTCTGGCTTTGCAGGCAAAGTGCCTCAATAATATTGCTCTTGCCGCTGTTAGGCTCGCCGATGAATATGTTCAGCTTGCGGCATTGCATAGTCAGCTCCCTGATCGACTTGAAATTCCTGATTGTTAACTTGCTGATCATCGATTGATTTTTTACAAATTTATGACTATTGGGCATAATTTGATATTCAAAGCACAGTTACTTGCTTCAGATCATGGTTGCCTGGATGATTTGCCCGGTCAAATCATTGAAATAAACCGCTATGAACATTCATGAGGAAACCCGCCAGTTCATCATATAAAACCTCCGGATCAACCGCCATCCCCGTTTTGATCTTTACAACAGTCCTGTTTTTATCAATCAGCAACCTTGTCGGGCTGCCGAATACATTCATTTTCCGGGCAGCCTCTTCCTCCATCACGCAAAGCACAGGGTACAAAGGCTTTAAGCCTGCAAGATAAGATTTAAAAGCTGCAGGATCATCAATATCCGCCTTTGTTCTCACGACCAGGCAAATCACATCAAAGTCATCATACTGCTTCTTTAACCGGGTTATAATCTTCGGGAGGTCCTCCATGGTACAGCCTTTCCCGATTCCGCAATGAGCATCGCTTACGGCAATAATGGTTTTTCGCCTGATCATATCCGGCAGGTTAAACCGGTTACCAGGCAAATCCATAACCTGCACATCCGGTAGTTGTTTCCCGGCTGTATTCTTTTGCACCTCTTCTTGCAGGTCAGCCATCAGTTTGTTTACGTCTTGCTGGGTGAGTGCACTGCCTGAGTTCATGGCTTTCTCAAATGTCCCGAAATCGACGGGCATAATGGTCCCGGGCTTCCTGCTGCATGACAGTGCCAGGAAAACAGCGGCAAGTATTAACAAATATCTCATAACCCGATCAGTAAAAGAATTTTCGACCCGGTTATCCGCCAAGTCAGCTTTATACAGTCAAAGGTAATTCAACGAATGTAATTTGAGTCCTTTTACCTGGTAACCAAAGATAAAATTTGCGGCTCAGAATCTGATATACTTTCATGACAAAGAATAATGTACACCGCCGTTCTCTGTATTAAACTTACACACTTTGTTGGACGTCCCCCATGTCAGAATTGCAGAGGTATGTTTAAGACGGCACGGGACAGGTGTTATATGGCACGGGACAGGTTTAATACTGCACGGGACAGGTTTTATATGGCACGGGACAGGTTTAATACTGCACG
>Ga0209099_1003874_pt1 | contig 11767 bp, 12 predicted proteins | sample AD_JPNHW2_MetaG_FD_184430 | JGI IMG/M metagenome (GOLD analysis project Ga0209099, IMG submission 184430) | Active sludge microbial communities of municipal wastewater-treating anaerobic digesters from Japan - AD_JPNHW2_MetaG (SPAdes) (version 2) | ecosystem: Engineered > Bioreactor > Anaerobic...
CCTCGTCGATCTTGATCTGGGGGATGATCTTCCGCAGCGCATGCATCGCCGCTTCCTTGACAAGGAGCGCGATGTCGGCGCCCACGAACCCGTGGGTCGTGTTCGCGAATTCCTCGATCTTCACGTTGTCTGCAAGCGGGACGCCCCGGGTGTGGACCTGGAAGATCTCGAGCCGGCCTTTCTTGTCGGGAATTCCGATCTCGATCTCACGGTCGAACCGGCCCCCGCGCCGGAGCGCCGGGTCGATTGCATCCGGGAGGTTGGTCGCCGCGATCACGATCACCTGGCCGCGGCTTTTTAAGCCGTCCATGAGCGCGAGCAGCTGGGCGACGACCCGGCGCTCGACCTCGCCCTGCACTTCCGCACGCTTGGGCGCGATCGCGTCGATCTCATCGATGAAGATGATCGCCGGCGCGTTCTGCTCGGCCTCTTCGAACTTCTCGCGAAGGCCCTTCTCGGATTCTCCGTAGTACTTGCTCATGATCTCCGGGCCCGAGAGCGTGATGAAATGGGCGTCGACCTCGTTTGCGACCGCTTTTGCGATCAGGGTCTTCCCCGTCCCCGGCGGGCCGTAGAGCAGCACGCCCTTCGGCGGCGAGATGCCGAGCCGCTCGAAGATCTCAGGATGGCGCAGCGGGAGCTCGATCATCTCACGCACGAGCTGGAGCTCGCGCCCGAGCCCGCCGATATCCTCATAGTGGACATCGGCGAATTCCTTCTTCCCCTCCTCGGCCTTGTACGGCTCCTCCTTGAGCTCGATCTCGGTGTCGTCGGTTACGATCGCGATGCCCTTTGGCACCACTTTTGCAATCACGAGCGTGATCGCGTTGCCGATCACGTCGACCCGGACCGTCTGGCCCTCGACCACCGAACGCCCCCGCAGGAGCCGGGAGAGGTACTGTTCGCCGCCAACAAGCCGGATCGGCTGGGTCGGCTGGATGACAACACGCTTCGCGTAGGCAGCCTCGGACTTCCGGATCCTGACCTTCTCGTCAATACCGGTGCCGACGTTGGACCGGATGTTCCCGTCCACCCGGAGGATTGCGCCCCCGGTGTCCTGCGCAAAGCCGGGCCAGACGATGGCGGCGGCCTTCCGTTTCCCCGCAATCTCGATCACGTCCCCGGAGACGAGCCCGAGATTCTTCATCACCTCGATGCTCACCCGGGCGATGCCCCTGCCTGCGTCATCGTGAGCCGCTTCCTTTACCGTAACTTCCATGTAATCTTTCTCGGTCATCGTAAAATCCCCCTTCTTCGTTGAAGGTTTACCATAAGTTAGCGTGGTATAGTATATAAAAGTTTTTGAGAACGGCCGGGAGTTCGTCCGTTCTACCCAGAGGCTGAATGGCAAGTTCCAAGTTCTTACCAAAGAGCAGACCGTATTGGGTTCCTAGTATGTGGAAACGGATATGGACCATTCGGACTCGATGTCAGCGATGATTCTTGAAATTTTACGATAAGCGGATTGCATCCCAGAACTACTGGTGCGATTGTTTTGTAGAAGTCGGCAACCCAGACTTCGGCATTAAAGACACTAACAGGGGTATCGTCCCAATTGTATTTTCCCTTGGCTCGAATACATTTTATAGGACCTCGTAACAAAAGTGGACCTATTTTTTCACCAGCATTTTTCTTTTTGAAAGAGATCCGGTTCGATTTGAGAGGGTATTTTCCCCAATTGAACCAGTGTGATGAGTGTCAAAAAAGTAAAATTATGTAATCAACCTTTCCTGGACTTCAGATGCTCCGAATTTGCATAAGGGCGATCCTACAGTTTGTATAATTTTATTTACAAGGAAAAGTTGAATTTTTTCAAATTCGTCTTCGGAAAATTTTGCGCTCTGGTAGATAACAAACCGACCATCCCGGTACATTTTACAAATTACTGTTTTCCCATTGAAGGAATCTGGAAGGTTCGGAATGAATGAGAATCTCTCCGCATTTTCAGAGTCAAAACCCTCTTCCTTGTACCACTCCTTATTTCTTAAATCGTAGGCCTTCAACTGAATTTTGTCAAGTCCTTTTGTTTCGATATGCGAAATATCGAGCACGGTCCGCGCCGATGCCTCGATAATTTGATGAAACTGTTCCTTGGTGAAATCAATTGGACATGGCGAAAGGCTGCGAGTGGGAAAAAGCAATTCTGCCCAAGCAATAGATCCTTTTTCGATGAGTGTATCCGAAGAACTTGAAATTAATAGAATTCCCTGTTCAAAAATAAATTTTCCAGGAATTGCGATCATCTGAAATTCTCGTATACTTCCCTCAACAGTCGGAATGACAAGTTCTTTTTCAACGATATATGTCAATTTGACGCCATAGTCAGCCATTTCTAATGAGGAAGGATCAAAACCTGCTCTTGGTTTTTTTAATTCTTTATTGAAAATGAGAGACGGAGTTGATTCAAGTTTTTGTGAGATTTTTTTTAGGACGGCATCTTTGGGTTCTTGAATAAATTTTACTGAATCTTTTGGAAAAACCTTAATAACGTAATTAGGCATTATTTTCCCTCGATAAGATATTCCTTTATTTTATACTCAATTGCAGGCAAAGCGGTGGGTTTGATATTATAATACACTTCCCGTGATCCTATTGGGCGGTCTCTATCCAATAATTCATTCTCATATAGTTTTCTAACTTGCTGTAAAATCGCAGTTCTGTTGCCAACTGATTTTCGGAATTGTTTCATCCGTTCCTGCAAATCGTAAATATTAGCTTTTTCATGAGGAAATGCTGACAATGCCGTTAAAATATCAATTTGACCAGAGGTCAGAGAATCCACATTTTTCCAGATATCTGATATTTTATTTTTTAATAGAGAGATTGTGACCGGATCCGTATATTTCCCGCTTTGTTTAAGGAATAAAGTCTGTAGGTCTTCTTCAATAATCTTGAAAGCATAATAGGGAATTCCCCGAGATATTGTAAGTGCGAAATTAAGGTCAACCCTATCTAATGAAATTTCACGGGTTTTTTCACTCATTTTCATTCTGTTTTCGACGGTTGTTTTAAAAGAAGTAATATCGGTTGAATTAAAACCGTCAAAACAAATAAACCGAGAAAATTTTGATTGAAATTCATCATCGTTGAGTGTCGCTTTCACGAAATTATAAGCAGACGGTTTGAGAAAAATAATAAACGAAGCTTCAGAAGAGATTGAACTTAGTTCTGATAATATCTCTTTTAATGAGATAGCCTGATTTTGAGATATTGCATTCACATTGTTAATTAAAAAAAGGGCAGTATGGTGTGCTTTTTCTTCATTCTCCATTCTCCATTTAATAATACGGGGAACTTCAACACACTCCGACTCATTAAATTCAAATTTTACCCTCCCAACTAGGTCTGCTCCATTAATGGGAAAGAATTTTATCTTTGTATCTTGGGAAGCATACGTTTCAAAACGATTCAGTAAAAAATCAAAAATAACATGGGTATCAACACTTGGAATACTGATAACTGGATGGATAACTGGGGCATTTGTTTCTGATGCGAATGCAATGGCAGAAACTGTAAACAGGTACTCCAGAGAACCAATATTTTTTCCAATCAACAATTCCTCAGCCCTCAATCCCTCTGAAACATCGAAAGCATCCGAGATATATTTCAGGGGCTCAGTCACGGACCCTTTCATGACATTGAAAAAGTGGGAGTCTAATTTCTCCGCGAGATCTGAATCCACACATTACTTACAGCACTAACATATAAATAGGTTAGCAACCATTACTCTAACATACCTAACACATTTGACAGTTTAGGAGCGAATGCCCAATGAACAGAGGAGTGGATGACTAAAAAGATACTGTTTCCAGTGGTGAAGTTACGGTCACCCGTCACGCACCCGGATAAAACGCACGCGGTTCCTGCCACAGTGGTAAAGATGCAGGAGTTTCTTCGTGAAAATGGACAGCTGAACATGTCCATGATACAAAAAATCCGGAACGCGGGCGGTTTGCATCAATATCTGAATGGTGTAAACCAAGTCATCCTGTCACCAATAATGCCCGACCGTCTTCTTTTAAAAATTGATTTTCGAACGTACGTCTCTCTTATAGAGGAACTAAGTCCTGATCGATACATCACGCCAGATGGAATTACCTACAGCGGTTTTATCAAATATTCTCGTAACCAGATAGAACTGATACTCGATATCACCTCGAAATTACAGGACCGCTTCCCCGAACTTACTCCAATCGGCCTGGTAAAGGGCTGTACCATCTCACAGATGGATTTTCATCTGGATAACCTGCTTGAACGTGGAATTACACAAATTTGTCTTCATGCCGGCGATTTCCTCTATAAGGAGTCTGTTTACTCATGCGACCAGATTGTCGATTTTGCTCGATATATTCGGGAAAAAGTACCGTATTTGATCATCTATGGTGTCGGAAGCAAACATTACTTCAGAAGATTCCATCACGCCGATGCATTTGTGACAAACAGCCACTACATGCAAGCGTTCAACCATAAAAGAATCCAAGGCGCGAAGTGGGTCCACTACAAAGGAAAACCAACGAAGGATATTGTCATGAAAAATTATTGTTATCTACGAAGACTTGCCGAGGGTCAGAATGATACCCATGAGCTAACTCATTGGATGCCATGCGCCCCCGCAATCACAACAGCTGGACCGATCACCGACCATATAGCAGTTATAATTCAGGAGGTATAACTGATGGGTGGTGGCGATGGCTGGAAGATTTATAAGAAAAATCCTTCGATGATTGGACTCCCTGATGGACAAAAAAGATTGGATGACGATCCAAAATTACCCACACGGGAACAACCATCTGACGACAAGGCAGAAAAAATCCGGCAGATGATTGCAACAACTCATCCCGGAGAGCTCGATATAGTCTGTCTTGAAGCAGGACAAGGGGATGCGACTATTATCCGGCTTCCCAACGGGAAGGTGATGGTAGTCGATTGTAATGTCGACGATTCACCTGAGAATCTAATAAAATATCTCAAAAATGCCGGGATAAAAAAAATCGATTATCTCATCATCACTCATCCTCACCAGGACCATATGAGCGGGACGAAAGACATCGCTGATAATTTTGATGTCGGCGAAGTCTGGACTGCTGATTATAAACGACATAAAGGTGATGAAACTCCCGAGAGTTATGCCGCATATCAAGAATATAAAAAAGCACTCGTTAAGATGGAGAAAAATGGTGCAACTATCAGGACCCCGACGGCATCAAATGATCCTATTGTAAAGGATGGAAGCTTGGAAATCCGGGTATTAGGACCGTCCTCATCAGTTCAGGGCAACAATGAGGACATTCACGAAGAATCACTCGTAGTTCAAGTAAAATCTGGAAAAACAACTGCCTTGCTGCCCGGAGATACCACCGATAACCAACTTAATCGGATATGTAAATATTACGACATCAAAAAAACGACGTTTTTACATGCACCCCATCATGGCTCAGATGAAGGTGCAAACAAAGACGCGATGGAACAGATCCGCCCGGATTATACTGTAGTATCTGTCGGAAAGGATAATCCTCACGGCCACCCGCACGATGATGCAATGAAGACTTACAAGGGGACCACACAGGATAAAGTATACCGGACAGACCGGGGAACAGTCGGATTCCGGTTCGATTCAAAAGGTAATTGTATTGACCGACAACAGTAGGATATTTTCAAAAAATATTCGCAGTCTGGTGTGATATGGACAAATTCAGTTATTATGACACTCTCTCAAATCTCATTCCTGGAATAATCTTTCTCTGGGCGTTATCTGTCCTCGGGCCATTTTCCACTAATGGGCTGTCGCTGATACTCACAGGAAATGTAATTGTTGATCCAATTCTTTTTCTTGCTATTGCTTATCTTGTCGGCCATCTACTACAATTTCTGTCAAAGTATTCAATAGAGGTAATTATCAAACGGTTATTTTGGAACGGATACTTTTTTTCAGAAATTTTCCTCGTTGCGGGTTATAGAAAATGCAACGAGACTGAGCTGAATCGTTATCTGGCCTATTCAGAAAATGAGTTGAAAATTGAGAGAGAATCGATTAATCTCCTCCATGACCCGGCGACAATATCTGACGAAGCAAAGAGAAAAGTGGCGACGGGCATATCACAAACGATTTACCGGATAATTGACGCAAAGTCATCGGATACCTCGAAGGGGCAAAAAGCACAGCTACAGAATATTTTTCATTCGTTTTTCAGGAATTTCGCAATGGTTTTTTTGATTCTTGGCGTCCTCGATTTACTTTCATTAGTCATTCACCCTGCGGAGATGACACTGAAATTGTTAGGGACTGCGATTCTGAATATCCTGTTAATGGGAATATTTCTGTATCAGGCAAAACAACGCGGGGAATATTATATTAAAGGATTATTCTGGAGTAATGCATGATGTAACTCCATTATCCTTTCGTTCACTAGCGTTCTTAATGTCACCCCGATCTACCAAGACCGTGGCATTTTATTTCACCCAACGGTTTGATCCGGAAAATTTTCGAACATGAAAAATTTTTAGTAAAAAAATTACTGGAAAAATTAAACGCAGAAATTTACGGTCCGCAAATTGGTCGGAAAAAGGGACGGATACGAAGTGGAGCGAATGCCAAGGATAGGAAAATTATTCATGCGTACTGGACCTCGGCAAGAATGGTGTCGCGGATGAGCGGGTGGAGGGATCTCCGGATAACAAGGTCGACCTTATGGTGGAGGAGGGATTCAAGCTCATCGGCAAGGTCAACCAGTTCCCACCCGATCGGACGATCGAATTCGACAATGATATCGATATCACTTGTCGGGGCCGCTTCTCCTCGTGCGTAAGATCCGAAAATGCCAATGGAAGTCACTCCGTATTTCTGACGGATCTCCGGCAGGCAGTTCCGCAGGACTTCCCGTATCTCCGCAGCCGATGTCATGGTTTCGATAACAGATGATGGCCTTCCACGGTAAAAAAATGCAGGGTCATCTCATCCTTTTCTCTCCGGCCCGTTCCGGATATTTTCCCGGAACCTCCGGTTCCGACACCGGGCGACAGCCCCCCATACTCCACCCCTTCCCCGACCCGGAGGCTATCCCAGGCAGGATCGGGACCCCAAGAGAGTGCCGGAAAACGGAGCCCGTAACGGTTCCGGTTGTACCTCTTTTCCCCAGACTCCCAAAAAAGGGAGGTCATAATTCTCCAAAACACGGGAACCGGACCCGGAACAAATCGCGGGTTATCGACGGGAATTCATGAGGTCATATTTAGCAGCGTTGTGATGGCAGAAATCAGGAAGAGATTGAGTATGTTCCGGGTTCACTAGGTGGGAAACGTCGGTCCGGATTCAGTACCGGGGTAGACCGTAAATGGCGCGATAATGCGAGGCAACCGGGATATCCGGCGGATTGTCAACGTCCAGGGCGGGGAATAAAACGCCACAGTTCATCCTGGAAAAACGGAGCCCGTAACGGTTCCGGTTGTACCTCTTTTCCCCCAACCCCCGGAAAAGGGAGGTCATAATTCCCCAAAACACGGGAACCGGATCCGGAACAAATCGCGGGTTATCGACGGGAATCCATGAGGTCATATTTAGCATCGTTTGGAGGGCAGAAGCCGGGGAGAGATGGAGGATGTTCCGGGTTAACTGTGTATGTGGCTTCGGTCCGGAGTAGTACCGGCGCAGACCGGAATATTGTGTGTAATACATTGGAGGATTTTGTAAAATCACCGACGGAGATTCCCTTAACGCAACTCCTTTTACCTTACCCCAAATCAACTTTACTTGCGTACAAAACAACCTGAATTTAGTCCGATATCGGAAAAAGAAGCCTTTATCTTGTCTTTTGAGAAAATGATCAAGGTATGAGTATTGTCGCCGATGCCAAACGAGGCATCATCACCGAGGAGATGAAGGCCGTTGCAAAGCAGGAGGGAGTCACCGAAGACTTCGTCCGGCGCAGCGTTGCCGAAGGGCACATTGTTATTCCGGTCTCGCCGTACCGCAAAGTCAAAATCTGCGGGATTGGCGAAGGGCTCCGGACCAAGGTCAACGCATCGATAGGAACCTCAACCGATATTGTCGATATCCCGCAGGAGATCGAGAAGGCAAAACAGGCCGAACGTGCCGGCGCCGACACGTTGATGGAGCTCTCGACCGGCGGGGACTTTACCGAGATCCGCCGGCAGGTCTGCAACAACACCACGCTCTCGGTCGGGAGCGTGCCACTCTACCAGGCATTCATCGAGGCCGTGAAGAAAGACGGCGCCGTCGTCCACATGAAAGAGGACGACCTCTTCCGGATCACCGCGGAACAGGCAAAACTCGGCACCAACTTCATGGCGATCCACACCGGCATCAACTGGGAGACGGTCAAACGCCTGCGCAACCAGGGCCGGCACGCCGGGCTCGTCTCGCGCGGCGGGGCATTCATGACCGCGTGGATGTTGCACAACGAGAAGGAGAACCCGCTCTACTCCGAGTTCGATTACCTCCTCGAGATCATGAAGGAGCACGAGGTCACGCTCTCGATGGGTAACGGCATGCGGGCCGGCGCCATCCATGACGCAACCGACCGGGCCGGGATCCAGGAACTTTTAATCAACGCCGAGCTCGCGGACAAGGCGCACGCAAAGGACGTGCAGGTCATTGTCGAAGGGCCGGGCCATGTCCCGATCGACGAGATCGCAACCAACGTCCAGCTCATGAAGCGGGTCACGAACAACAAGCCGTTCTACATGCTCGGGCCGATCGTCACCGACATCGCGCCGGGGTACGACGACCGGGTCGCGGCGATCGGTGCGGCGATCTCCTCCTCGCTTGGCGCCGACTTCATCTGCTATGTCACGCCAGCGGAGCACCTCGCCCTCCCGACACCGGATGAGGTGTATGAGGGCGTCATCAGCTCCCGGATCGCGGCGCATGTCGGCGACATGATCAAGCTCAAGAAGACCCGTGCGGCCGACCTCGAGATGGGGCACGCACGTCGGGCGCTCGATTGGGAGCGGCAGTTTGCCGTCGCGATGAACCCGGAGCGGGCAAAGGCAATCCGCAAAGAGCGGATGCCGGAAGATGCGGACGGCTGCACCATGTGCGGAGACTATTGCGCAATCAAGATTGTGAACCGGTACTTCAAGTTCTGAAACCGGCGGCAATTTTTTTCCGGGATTTTTTCCGGGATTGTTCCGGCATTTTCCATACTTTTTCGGATCCTGTAAACTTTTTCCGGAACCGTACCATACCGCGATCCGCGGCGAACTTTTCAAAAAATCCTGCTCTGTAGAAATCCCCAATTACTCCAATAAATTATAAAATTACGATAGTCCCCGCCCAGTGCGCCGCCTCGTCGGGGCGCACGGCGGGCAGGTCGGTTGATGTGAACCTCATGTTCCTCCCGAATTGAGGCATTTTTATGGAAATACTTGATTTTACTTGAACAGAAGAAACCCAAGTTGGAACGGATTCCCGCAGATATCGCAACGGGGGTTGACACAGTGGCGGGGGCTTTAGCCCCCGAGAACGTCAGGAAAAATATGATTTCTACAGGGCTAAAAATCCTTCACAATCCCGGCCACGTTCCGATTGTTTTTCCTTTCGGCATTCCCATGTAGTACCGGAAACCGGGACGAACCAGCATGAAAGACGCTACCAGAAAAACCGTGAAAATATTTCTTGACAATGCCGATGCAATCAGCGACGATGTCATGGAGGACACAAAAGAGATGCTTGGCACCATGCCCTTCATCTTCCCATTGCAGCGGGAACGGCCGGAGAATTTTGCGCTCTCCGCACTCGCTGATTACCGCACCTGCCGGCCGGAGCACCTCCCGCCAAAGATAGCGGAGCTCATTGCGGTTGCGGCAGCAGCCGGCGCCGGCGCGGACAACTGCCTGAAAGTCCACATAAACGCCGCCCGGAAAGAGGGGGCAACCCGCGACGAGATCTTCGATACGATCATGATCGCGGGCGTGATCGGCAAGACAAAGGTGCTCGCCTCCTCGCTCCGGATGATGACCGATGTCTTCCCGCAGGATACGAAGAAATAATCCTGCGTAAGATCGGGTGCGAAGCCGGAACCTCAACAGTGCTAAATAACCTTTCACACAAACGAATGGTACCGCGGTGATTTTTATCAGGGTGAATTACGGGGGATTTATCCCGCTCTCGACCGTTGACTGGCGGGGACGGTCCGTCTGCACGGTCTTTTTGCGCGGGTGCCCCCTCCGGTGCTCGTACTGCCAGAACGAGGCGATCCAGGCGGGCGAGGACTTCCGGACGATTGACGAGATCATCAGGATGATCGAAGGCTCGGCAAAATTCATCTCCGGGGTTGTCTTCTCCGGCGGCGAACCGACCTCCCAGAAAGACGCCCTGATCGAACTTGCCGGCCGGGTGAAGAAGATGCGGCTTGCTGTCGGGATTCACACGAACGGGTTCTTCCCGGCAACGCTTGCCGCCCTCATCGAAAAACGGCTCGTCGACAAGATCGCGCTCGACTACAAGACCCGGTGGGAAGGGTTCTCCGACGGGGGCGGCGGGTACTCGGTAACAAAGGAACGGTACGAGAAGAACGTGCAGGAAACCCTCCACACCTGCCGGCTGGTGTTCAACGACAAAATCCTCCCGGAGTTCGAAGTCGTCGTCACCGTCTTTCCCGGGAACGAAGAAGACGTAAAGAAGATCTCGGACGAGACCTGGGGGCTTCCCTTCGTCCTCCAGCAGGGCGAGCACAAGATCGGGAGCATCGCGGGAACAACAATAACCAATGGCCAATATATAGATACGAAAAGCACGCTGAAGGAGACCCACCCGCCCCTGACGTGCGAAGAACTCAAAGGCCTTGCCGACGAACTCGGGAGAACGGTGAGGATACGGACACGGACACTGGGAGAGATCGAGTATGAAGGTAATCGGAGTCGTCGGCCTGCCCGCAAGCGGTAAAGGTGAATTCGCCCGGATCGTCGCGGCGCACGGTGTGCCGGTTGTCGTGATGGGCGACGTGATACGAAACGAGGTCGCAGCGGCCGGGCTCCCCCCGACCGATGCCAACATGGGTGCGGTCGCAAACCGGCTCCGGTCCCTTCACGGCATGGATGCGATCGCCAAACTCTGCATCCCGGTCATCCGGCAGCTGAACGCTCCCGTTGTGCTGGTTGACGGGATCCGGGGGGACACGGAGGTCCGGCTCTTCAAACAATTCTTCCCGGAGTTCCGGCTCGTTGCCATCGAGACCGCGTTTGCAAACCGGCTCGAACGCCTCCAGAGCCGGGGGAGATCCGATGACACGACGACTGCGGCATCCCTCAAAGCCCGGGACGAACGCGAATTGGGCTGGGGGCTTGGCGAGGCGATCAGGCTGGCGGACTTCCGGCTGAACAATGACCGGGATCTCGCCGCGTTCTCCGACGATGTCGCAGCCCTCATCCACAAGCTGGAAGGTGAGGGATGAGCCTAAAGCCGTTCTTCTCATCGTCCGCGAAGGTCTGGGACTCCATCGAATGGGTCTATGGCATCGGGGACGCCGGCTATGCCGGCTGGGAGATCGTAGCCGACGGCAACTACCGGCTCGATAACCCGGAGAAGCTTGCGAAGATCAAAGAAGTGATCGCAGGTACGGATCTTGCGGTATCCGTGCACGCCCCGTACGGCGATCTCAACCTCGCGACGCTCAACGATCCTATCTACCGCGAGTCCATCCGGCAGATCGCGGCCTGCATCGAAAAAGCGTCCGACTTCACCGACCGGGTCACGTTCCACCCAGGCTACCTCTCGCCGGTCGGGAAGCTGGTGCCGCAGAAGATCTGG
>Ga0209099_1003875_pt1 | contig 11762 bp, 4 predicted proteins | sample AD_JPNHW2_MetaG_FD_184430 | JGI IMG/M metagenome (GOLD analysis project Ga0209099, IMG submission 184430) | Active sludge microbial communities of municipal wastewater-treating anaerobic digesters from Japan - AD_JPNHW2_MetaG (SPAdes) (version 2) | ecosystem: Engineered > Bioreactor > Anaerobic >...
GTGCGCCTGCTCGACAAGTCCGAGCTGAACCTGCTCGGCGTTCCGGCCGGGCAGCGCCTGTTCTTCTCCAGACCGCGGCAGATCACCGGTATGAGTGGCAAAGACCAGACCGTCGAGGCCGGCGTGGCGCTGCCCCAGCCCCTGGTCGTGCGGGTGCAGGATGCCTTTGGCAATGCCGTTTACGGTGCCGGCGTCACCTTTACCGCGGCCGCGGCGGGAGGGATCATCAGCGAAGCCCAGCCGGTCTACACCGATGCCCAGGGCTATGCCCAGGTGCATTTTCTGCCCGCAGCCCAGCCGGCCGTGCAGAGCGTGACCGCCCAGCTGGCGGCGACCCCGGGCGCGACCGCCCTCTTTTCCTGTACGGTCAAGCCCCTGGTCGTGATCCCGGTGCCGACCACCCTGCAAATCGCCGGTGGCGAGGCGCAGCAGGCCTATACCGGAGCGATCCTGAGCCATCCTTTGCAGATCAAGGTCCTGGACCAGCTTGGCGCGCCCATGGCCGGGATCACGGTGCATTTTACCAGCGTCAGCGGCGATGGCACCTTCCCCGACGGCGCGGCGGCGGTCACGGATGGCAGCGGTGTGGCCGGCGTGCGCTTCCAGTTCGGCGCTGCGGCGGGCATCTATGAAGTCGCCGCCGCAGTGGATGGGATCGGTGACCAGGAAATCTTTAACGAGGAGGCGCTGGCGATCCCCAATCGCGCTCCGGAGATCGTCCAGTGGGCCCCGGCCGATTCTGAACTCTTTGTTAACGGCTACCATGTGCTCGAATTTTCCGTGCGCGCCACCGATGCGGATGGCGACAGCATGCGCTATCTCTGGCTGCTGGATGAGGTCATTGCCGGGACGGACTCCACCTTCCGGATCTATCCTGCGAGCAGTAAAACCGGCAAGGTCGAAGCGCGGGTGATGGACGGGACGCATACTGTCGTCCACCGCTGGGCGATGCATCTGCTCACCGGCGTGGAGCAAAGTGAGGCCCCCGTGACCGAATATGCCCTGGGCCAGAACTATCCCAATCCCTTCAATCCGCAGACCCAGATCCTCTTCCAGCTGCCGCAGGCGGGAAGGGTGCGGATCCAGATCTGCAACACGGCCGGACAGATCGTGCGCACTCTCGCCGATGGCATCTTGCCGGCCGGGCGGCATGCCCTGACCTGGGATGCCCGCAACGCACAAGGGCAATCACTGCCCACGGGCTTGTACTATTACACCATGGAGAGCGGCGATTTCCGGGTGGTCAAGAAAATGTTGTACGTGAAATAGCTGGTGAAGAAAAAAGGAGATGCATGTGAAGCGGTTCGACAGGGTCTTCAAGGGGTGGTGTTCAGGAACAAGTTGGGGAATGATCGGACTGCTTCTGCTCTCCGCGGCAAGCACTCTGGCCCAGCAGCAGGTGAGTTTCAGCGATGTGACCGAATCCATGAAAGCCTGGGGCTGGCGGATCACGGTTGACGGCGCCCGGGTGAGCGCCTATGGCCATGGCGCCGGCTTTGCGGATGTCACCGGCGACTCGATTCCTGATCTCTACATCTCCAGCGCCAAACGCAAGGCCAACGGCCAGATCCCGGAAACCCTCTATATCGGCCAGCCCGGCGGCGCCGCCTATTCGGAGGAAGACGGCAAACGCGGCTGCTCCGACAGCTATGGCATGACCGGGACGCATGGCATCTCCTTCTTTGATTATGACAACGACGGCGATTTTGACATCTATAACGCCACCACCGACGACCGCAACCGCCTTTACCGCAATACCGGGGGATTTTTCACCGACGTCTCCGATTCGGTCGGCCTCAAGGCGATCCTGGTTCCCATCGATACCTACGGTCCGGTTGGCTATGGCACCCGCGGCGTCGTCGCCTTCGATGCCGACAACAATGGCTATATCGACCTGCTGGGCGTCAACTGGGGTCCGGTGGAAAACTCCAAGGAGGTCCCCTGGATCACTCCGGCGCAGCCCAATGAGTTCTACTACAACAACGGCAACGGCACCTTCACCAAGGATGACACCCGCGGCCTTACCCTACCTCCTAATCCCAGCAATGAGGGGACGCAAGGCGTCACGGCCGTGGATGTCAACAACGACGGCTGGATGGATGTCTTCATCTGCCACCGCAACTATGCCTATCTCGGCAAAGATGGCAGCGGCAACGATCTCTTTGGCGCGGGTACTGTGCCCTGTCCCAACCAGCTGCTGATGAACGATGGTACCGGCCATTTCGTCGATGAAACCAAGATGCGCGGCCTCTATGATGCTGCTAACGACTGTAACGGTGCCACCTTCGCGGATTTCGACAACGACGGTGACCTCGACCTCTTCATTCCGCCCAAGGATATCGGCGTCCGCAAGCTCAAGATCTACAAAAACGACGGTAACGGCTATTTCACCGATATCAGCAGCACCATCAAGATCGATCAATGGGGCTTCTCGAGTATTTTTGGCGATTTCAACAACGACGGCTATCTCGATCTCTTCGACTCACGCTCCTACGGCACCTCGGCGATCTATCTCAATACCGGGACTGGCAATTTCGTCCTGCAGGCCTCGGCCGGCGTCGAGACCTCGGCCTATGACCCCCGCGGTGGCGCTCTCGCCGATGTCGACGGCGATGGCGACCTCGATATCTATTATGTGGACGCCAACAAGGACGGCGTGGCCAAGTACTCCAATCGCCTCTATCGCAACAACACCAAGAACGGCAACCACTGGCTCAAGGTCACCGGACGCGGACCCCAAGGTGATGCCGGCGGTATGGGCACCAAGGTCTGGGTCTTCGAGGCCGGCGCTATGGATGACATGCAAAAGCTCGTCGGCTACCGCCAGGTGCAAAATACCTACGGCTATCTCTGCCAGGACGATCCGGTGCAGCATTTCGGCCTCGGCACGCGTACCAGTGTAGATGTCAAGGTGCGCTTCCTCGATGGCACTGAGCTCAGGATGGCCGGCGTCGCGGCCGACCGCAAGATCATCTTCACGCGGCCGCAGACCATGGCCCTTTTCAGCGGCGACCAGCAGAGCGGCAACGGCGGCCAGCCTCTGGCCAATCCCCTGAAGGTCAAGGTGACCGATGCCTGGGGCAAAACCGTGCGCGGCGCGGCCGTCACCTGGAGTGTGCTCTCCGGCGGCGGCACTCTTGCGGCGCCGACCAGTTTCACCGGCGCCGACGGCATTGCTACGATGTCCTATACCCTTGGCACCACCGCCGCTCAGCAGCAGGTGCAGGCGGCCTCGCCGAATTTCACGGCCACCGCGATCTTTACGCTCGTCAATTCCACACCGGTGCAGGCGCAGATCATGCGCGTCTCCGGATCGGGCCAGGCCGCAGAAGCCGCCGCCGAACTGCCGCAGCCCCTGGTCGCCAGGGTCTCCCAGCTCTCCGGCGCTCCCGCCGCCCAGTACCGGGTCGTCTTCAAGGTGATGAGCGGCGGCGGCAAGGTCAACGCCGCGGACTCGGCCATCGTCACCAGCGATGCCGGCGGCCTGGTTCAGGTCAGCTGGCGTCTCGGATCTCAACCCGGCCTCACCCAGCAGGTCAAGGCCTATCTACCGGGCCTGCCGGAGCAGGTCATCTATTTTGATGCCACCTCGTACGGCCTGGCGGCGACGCTGCAGTGGCTCAGCGCGCTCTCCCATAGCGGGATCGCCGGGCGGCCCCTCAGCGATTCCCTGGCCGCCCGCGTCGTTGACGCCAGTCAGCAGCCCGTCCGCAATTATCCGGTCGATTTTTCGGTGACAGCGGGTGGGGGATCGGCCAATGGTGCGGCCGCGGTCCGCGTCCTGACCAACGCTCAGGGCCTGGCCAAATGCCAATGGCGCCTGGGCACGCAGGCGGGCAGCGCCAATCAGACGCTCCGCGTCGCAGCGGGGAGCCTGACGAATTCACCGGTAACCGTGACGGCCTCGGCCCAGGCGGGACCCGCCTGGAAATTGACCGCTCTCTCCGGAGAGGGGCAAAGCGCCATGGTGAACGAGGCCTTCGCCGCGCCGCTGATCGCGACGGTGGCCGACACCTTTGGCAATCCGGTCTCGGGTCAGGCGGTCTTCTTTCAGGTCATCTCGGGCAGCGCCCTGGTCAACAGCGCCGCCAGCACGACCGTGACCAGCGGCACCGACGGCCGCGTCCAGGTCGCCCTCAAGGCCGGCGCGGCTAGCGGAGCGGTCACGGTGCGCGCCAGCGCCAGCCTGAATGGCAGCGCTCTGGTCAATTCACCGCTGCTGTTCCCGGCCACGGTGACAGCGCTCCCCTTCGATCCTGCCCGGAGCTCTCTAGCCGCGACCTCCCCCGTCGTGGCCAATAACCGCAGCCAAAGCACGATCACCCTCCAGCTGCGGGACGCCAACGGCCTGCCGGTGGCAGGCACGCCGGTGAGCTTTTTTGCGACCGGCACGAACAATACCCTGCGCCAACCGGCGGCCACCAATGCCCAGGGCGTGGCCACGGGCTATCTGCTCTCGACACGCGCGGAGGTCAAAAAGATCTGGGCACTGGCCGATGGCCGGATGATCGGCACGGATTCGCTGCGGGTCACTTTTATCGCCGGTCCGGCGGCTGCGATGACCATGGTCTCCGGCGACAACCAGAGCGCCTATATCGGCCGCACCCTGGCTGCGCCCCTCGTTGTCGCCCTGACCGACTCGTTCGAGAATCCTGTTCCGGCCGCAGCGGTCACAGCGACGCTGACCCGGCCCGATGGCAGCCGGAGCGATCTCGTTGCCCAGACCACCGACACCCGTGGCTTCGCCCGCTTTCAGCCGGCGTTAAGCACCCAGCCCGGGCTGCACACCATCACCCTGCGCAGCGGTGCGCTCTCGCCGCTCTCCTTCACCGCCCAGGCGCTGGCCACCTTGCCGACCGCGCTGATCAAGGTCAGCGGCGATGCCCAGGTCGGCTTGCCCGGCACGGCGCTGCCCTTGCCGCTGGTGGTTCAGGTCAAGGATCAGGAGGATGCGCCGCTGGCCAATGTTACCGTAACCTTTGCCTTCGTCACGGGCACCGGCACCTTCCCGAATGGCGCCTCCGCCTTGACCGGCAGTGACGGCACAGCCGCGATCGTGGCCCAGCCGGGGACAGCGATCGGCGATTACTACATCACGGCCCAGGTTTCGGGGCTTGACAAGACGGTCACCTTCCAGGCTGCGACACGCGTGGCCCGCGTCGCCTCTGTCGAGCCCGTCTCCGGCGACAGCCAGGCCGCGCGCGCCGGTACCACCCTGCCGCTGCCGCTCACCCTCCGCGTCCTCGACGAACTGAAAAAGCCCGCCGCCGGGATCGCCGTTGTCTTTTCCGTCGCCGCGGGCGGAGGCAGCATCACGCCGGCCACCACGCAGTACACCGGCGTCGATGGCATGGCCTCGGTGCTCTGGACCATGGGCAACAGCGGCGCCCAGACCCTCAAGGCCTGGCTGGCCGATACGCCGGCGCTGCAGACCCAGTTCACCGCTTCTCTGGCCGCCAACCAGGCCCCGAAGCTGACCTGCACGGCGGATACGACCGTCGCCGAAGGCGGCAACCTCTCGTTCTGGGTCAGGGCCAACGACCCGGAAGGGGACCTGGTTCACCTCTCTGCGGCGGGCATGCCCGCCCGGGCCGCCTTCGATTCCCTTTCGGGGATATTTTCCTGGAATCCCGGCTACAGTGAGGCGGGCCTCTACAAGGTCACCTTCACGGGACGGGATGAATTCGGCGCCGCGGCCAGCGTTTCCTGCCGCATCCGCGTCACCGATGTGCGCCGGCCGCTGCAGATCCTGACCTACTCGCCGGCGGATACCCTGGTGGAAATGGACCTTTACAAGGCTTATACCTTCGACGTCACCGCCTTCGACCCCGACGGCGATTCCCTGTTATACCAGTGGGAATTCAACGGCCTGCCGGTCGGCAACAAATCGAGCCTCAAGGTCACGGCCAATCCCACCTTCCCCGCGCACTGCCGCATGTCGGTCCGCGTTTACACCCTTACGGCGAGCACCTCCCTTGCCTGGACGCTCGATATCCGCACCGGCGTGACCGTGCATGGGGGAGGGCCGGATGAGCTGGCGCTCGAGCAGAATTATCCCAATCCCTTCAACCCGACCACGAACATCCCCTTCCAGGTCGGCCGCCCCAGCCACGTCACCATCTCGCTCTACAACGCCTCGGGACAGCTCGTTCGTGAACTCTACAACGCCCCCGCCAGCAGCGGCCGGCACGAGGTCGTCTGGGACGGACGCGACGCCAGCGGCCAGCCGGCCCCCTCAGGCACCTACTACTGCCGCATGTCCAGTGACTCCTTCCAGCAGATAAAAAAGCTTTTATTGTTGAAATAAAAATGTTATTTTACACCATTCCCCGGTCCGCTGCTGCATCCGCAGCCGGACCGGGGTGTGGGCTTTCCACAGGTGCGGACCGGGCTGATGAGGGAAGGGATCGAGGCGCATGCTCCACAGCATCTGGATTTCACTGCGTCCCAAGCAGTGGCTGAAGAATGTCATTGTTTTCGCGGGACTCTTTTTCGCTGAGGATTTTCTCGTTGTCAGCAAGATCCTCGATACCCTCGCCGCATTCCTCCTCTTTTGCCTCGTTTCCAGCAGTGGCTACCTGGTCAATGATGTCATCGACCGCAACAAGGACGCCCTGCATCCGCGCAAACGGTTGCGCCCCATCGCCGCGGGCCGGATCTCACCCAGAACGGCCATCGCGCTCGCCATCCTGCTCTCCGTCGGCAGCCTGGCGGCGGCCTGGAACCTCAATCCCCTCTTTTTCGGGATCCTCGCCGCCTATCTGATTTTCACCTACTCCTACTCGCTGCTGCTCAAGCGGGTGATCATTCTCGATGTGCTGCTCATCGCCTCGGGATTTGTCCTGCGTGCCATTGGCGGCACCATCGCCGCCCAGGAAAAGGTCTCCTCCTGGCTGATCATCTGCACGATCTTTTTGTCGCTCTTCCTTGCCCTCACCAAGCGGCGCAGCGAGGTCAAAACCCTGGGCGCCCAGGCCGCACAGGTGCGTTCGACGCTGGCGCTCTATACGGTCGAGCTGCTCGACCAGATGATCAACATCGTCACCGCTGCCTGCCTCATGGCCTACGCGCTCTACACCCTGGATGCCGGCACCGTCGAAAAATTTGGCACTCGCAATCTGGCCTTCACATTGCCCTTTGTCATTTATGGACTGTTTCGCTATCTTTACCTGGTGCTCCATCTCAACATGGGGGAGACACCCGAGGTTGTGCTGCTGCACGACCGGCCGATCCTGATCTGCATCCTCGCATACATTGGAACAGTAGCTTCAATCCTCTATATCTGAACCCGTTCTCCTTGCACATGGGACACCCGCTGCATTGCTCATTCCTCGCAGGAGGCCTTTCTATGCGTCCGTTCCGCATGATCACCGCATTCATGGCGGGCATTTTCATCCTTGCCTCTTTCTCCTGCTCCGGCGGGCGCAAAAAGGATCAGGAGGTCGAGGCCTTTCTCCACAACTCCGCGACCTTTTACATCAAAAAGGGGACGGATGCGATCGAGGCCGGCCAATACCACGAGGCGGTCGCCCACTTCCGGCAGGCCATCGCGCTCACGCCGTACGATCCCGTGGCGCAAAACGATCTCGGTGTGGCCTTTTATCATCTTCGCCAGCTCGATTCGGCGCTGGCCTACTACCAGACGGCCATCCGCCTGCGTCCCGACTATACCCGCGCCATCAGCAATCTCTCCAAGACCTACAGCGAACTGGGGCTGCGCAACTATGCGCTCGCCGCGGCAGAGCGGCTCATCGAGCTGGAGCCGGCCTCGGCCGCCGGATACCTCCTCCAGGCGGAGATCTATGACAAAGCTGACGAGTTCGACGCTGCCATTGCGGCCAGCCTCAAGGCCCTGGCCGCCGACTCGGCGCGCAAGGAGGTGTGGAACAACCTCGGCGTGCTCTATTTCCGCAGCGGCCGGCTGGATCAGGCCCTGGAATGTTATCAGCGGGTGCTGCGTCAGGATTCGACGTTTTCGCCGGCGTGGTTCAATCTCGGCAATGTCCTGGCGCGCAAGTGCCTGCTCGAGGAGGCGCAATTCAATTACCGCAAGGCGCTCGAGTGCAATCCGCAGATGAGTTCGGCGGCCAATAACCACGGGCTGGTCTTTCTCTACCAGGACCGGCTTGAGGAGGCGGGCCGCGATTTCCGCCGCGCTCTGGTCGCCGATTCGGCCGCCCCGGCCATCCATTATAACCTTTCCATCGTCCAGGAGCGGCTCGATTCGCTGGCCAGCGCCCTGGCCTCTATCGACCACGCGATCCGGCTGCGCCCGGCCGTGGCCAATTTCTATCTGCAGAAGGGGACGATCCTGGAGCGCCTCGGCCAAAAAGAGGCGGCGGTCGCGGCCATCCAGAAAGCGGTCGCGCTCGATTCAACCCTCTCGGCCGGCTATAATTCCCTGGGCAACCTTATGGCGGCCGAGGATCCCGCGCGAGCACGCGCGGCCTATGAAAAGGCGGTCGCCAACTATGATGAGTACCTGCAGCGCCGCTACGGCCGCGCCACCCAGGTCATCGACAAGGGCTATTTCGATCTGCTCGCCGCCTGCAAGGACCGCCAGCAGCTCCGCACCGATCACGCCATGGTCTTCAATAACCTCGGCAAATCCTGGCTGCAGGCGGGCAATTACGCCGAAGCCGGCAAGGCTTTCGCCCAGGCGATCGAACTGCAGCCCGAATTGTGGGAGCCGGCGGAGAATCTGGCGGTGGTGCGGATCGCGCAGAACAAGCCGCAGGAGGCGCGCGCCCTGCTGGCCCAGGGCCGGCTCAACCGCGCCCGCGCGGCGCTGCGCGCCGATTCGCTCGACACCGCCGGGAGCATGCTGCAGGAAGCCCGGCGGCTCCAGCCCCGCCTGCGCGGCAGCTATGGACTGCTCGCCCAGGTCCAGGAGCGCAAGGGCCAGTTCAAAGAGGCGGAGGCGACGCTGCGCTCCGGCATCAAGCTCTATCCCGACGATGCGGCCATCCGCCTGGCCTACGGCCGCTTGCTCAACCGCCAGGGCCGATTTGGCGAGGCCCGCAAGGAACTGCTCAAGGCGATCGCCCTGGATCCGAAGCAGGATGAGAGCCGCTACCTGCTTGCCGGCATCTACCGCACCCTCGGCGAGAGCGAAAAAGCGGACCAGGAGATCGCCCGCAGCCATGCCATTCTCGGGCTGGACTATGAAGAAGCCGGCTTTTTTGACCGCGCGATGGAGGAGTATCGCCTGGCGGCGACCGCCGATCCCAAAAATCCGGATTATCTCGCCAGCCAGGGGATGATCTTGCTTAAAAAACGGCTCTACGAGGACGCGCGTGCCTGTTTCGAGCAGGTTCTCGGGAGGGATGGCGCGAACGTGACCGCACTGTACGGCAAAGGGACGCTCCTCGGCGAGCTGAAATCCCATGAAGAGGCGGTCCAGTGGCTGCAGGCGGCCGTCGCCGCGGCGCCGGACCATGGGCACGCGCATCAGGCCCTGGCCGTCAACCTCTATTTTCTCGGCAAGCTTGAAGCCGCCCGCAAGGAGGCCCTCATCGCCCAAAAGCTCGGCATCGCCCTGAATGATGCCTTTCTCAAGGCGCTCGGCCTGCCTGCACTGACCCCGCAATGATTTGCTGAAGGAATGAAATCAGAATGAACAGGCTTGTTCTGGGCCTTCTGGCCGGCTGTGCCGCAGTGCTGTTGCAGTGCCGTGAGTCGTTTGTTCCCTTCACCCTGGCTGATCCCGGAGCCCCCTGCACCATTGTCGTGCCGGCCAGGACCGATGCCGGTGCAGCAGCGGATCCGGACGCCCCGATCCGTCTCCGCGCCGCCGCCGAATTGCGCCATTATCTCGCGCGGATGCTGGGCCGGCCCGACAGCGCGATCGCCGTGCGCACGGATGCAGAAGCGGTGAATGGCCGGATTCTTTTCCTCGGCCGACCGGGCGCGAAATCGCATTTCGCCACTGCGGCCCGGCGGCTCGATAAGGCGCAGCGCCGCTCGCGGCAGGGTGCCGACCCGGCCTGGCGCTGGGAGGGCTGGAGCGATGAGGAGAATCATTACCTGGCCATCACCGCCCGCAGCGACGTCGATCTGCTGCGCGCGGTCTATGCCTTTCTCGATGAGCAGGGGGTCCGCTTTCTCTTCCCCGGCGCCGGCGGGGTCTACCTCGCGCCGAGTCACGAGATCCGCGTCCTTCAGGCCGTCACTCTTCCGCCCGCCGGCCTCGAACTCTGCGGCCTGCTGCCGACCTGCCCGGAGGGAGGGGTGCCAGCCGACTCCGCCAGCCTGCGGTGGTGGGCGCGGCAGCGCTTCACCCACCTGCCGGCCGGATGGGCCGATCCGGATGCGCTGCACCGCCTCGGCCTCGCGGAGGTACGCCGCTGTGAGGCGCCCGCGGTCTGGAAACCCGGCTTTTGCTGCAGTGACAGCGCCGCACTCCGCCAGCTCATCACCGCCCTCTTCTCCGGCCGGAGTGGGACCGGACTCTATCTGCTGGATGCCGCGGCCGCTGCTCCGCTCTGCAGCTGCGCCGCCTGCCGGGAGCTTGGCACGGAAACGGATCGCTGGCTCTATCTGACCAGCCGCATCGGCGCGGCGATGACCGCGCGCAAAAACGCGGGCACCCTGCCCGCCGCGGCCAACCTGCTCGCCCTCGGCGATCTCGAACTGCCGCAAAAATTTGCGCCCCGGGAGTGGCCGCGCAGCGAGGTCCTCCTCGCCGCGCGCATCCGGCCGCGCTGCTATAACCATGCCCTCGCCGATCCCCGCTGCGTGGAGGTCAATGCCGGCGCCCTCGCCGGGGTCGTGAAATGGCTCGCGGCGAGCCCCTACGCGCGTCATGCCCTCGTCGATACCTATTATGCCGCCGAATTCGCCGGCCTGCCGCTGCTCCTCGACAGCGTGGTCGCGCAGGACCTCGCCACCTGCCGCAGCCTCGGGGTGCAGGGCTTTTTCTGCGATGCCCCGGCCAGCATCCGGCCCGACGGCATCCGCTTCTACCAGGACTATCTGCTCGGCCAGGCCCTACAGCAGCCGCATCTCAATGCCGATTCGCTGCGCCAGGCCTTCGTCGCCTTCGCTTTTCCCGGCGCCGCCTCCATGACCCTCGAATATCTCAACATGGTCGGGGAGGCCTTCGCTAATGCCGCCGCCTGGCGCGGCGAGCTGCCCGGCCGCGTGCGCCAGCTGGCTGCGGCGGATTTTAACGGAGCGCTGCTGCCGCTCGAGCGCTTCCACCACCACTTCAACCTCTATCAGGTGTATGCCGATTCCAACGAGGGCGTCGCCTGGGAGCGGACCTTCCAACTGGTGCATGATGCGCGTCATGTCATGGACGAGATGCTCGAGGGCGATCTCCCTGATCCGACCCTGGACCGGCTGCTCGCCGCCGAGAAACAGCTGCGCTTCGCCGAATTGATCGTCACGTTTTATGATAATATCATCCGTTCCCTGACCCTGGGCGAGGACGAACCGGCCATGCGCGAGGAGGCGGCCATCCGGCTGCGGCAGGTGGTACAGCGTATGGAGCAGTTTACGGTGGAAGACCGGGAATGCGGCGGAGGCAAGGTCAACGCGTTGCGCTGTTCGGGGCTGGAGGAATGCGCCCGGGCGCTTCTGGACAAGCTGCAGCAGCGCTACCGCCTCCCCTATGACCGGGTTTATGAGGAGTAACGCCTGGAGGCGCAGAGGCCGGCGTGGCAAGGCCCTTGAGCCGGCCGAGACAGCAGCCGCCAAGAGAAAGATAAGGAAGGATTCCTAGGAGCGGGCGTGTTGTTTGGCGGCGACGCTCTTCAGCA
>Ga0209099_1003878_pt1 | contig 11761 bp, 11 predicted proteins | sample AD_JPNHW2_MetaG_FD_184430 | JGI IMG/M metagenome (GOLD analysis project Ga0209099, IMG submission 184430) | Active sludge microbial communities of municipal wastewater-treating anaerobic digesters from Japan - AD_JPNHW2_MetaG (SPAdes) (version 2) | ecosystem: Engineered > Bioreactor > Anaerobic...
TAAGGTCAGCGTCTGCATGGGGACCGCCTGCCAGGTGCGGGGAGCCCAGAGGCTGCTGGACAAGACCGAGGCCTGGCTCGGCATAAAATCCGGCGAGACCACCAAAGACGGAAATTTTACCCTGAACCGGGTCAACTGCCTGGGATGCTGCGCCATCGGACCGGTTGTGGTGGTGGATGATGTATACCAGGGCCGCGCCGACAGCAAAAAGATAGAGAAGATTCTCGAGCAGGCCCAATAAGACGGCTCTGTCCAGGCAGAATGGCGGATGCTATCGAGCGATAGGGGAATTGTTGCAGACGAGCGGACGGGCGGACAGGTGGACAAGTCGACGGGAGGATGGGTGGACGGGATGGCGAGGCTTACATCGATTCAGGATCTGGAGATCTTTCGAGATGAAATCGACCGCAGGAGAGATCCAAACCTAAAAGAGGTGGCCATCTGCGCCGGCACCGGCTGCCTGGGCCTGGGGGCACGCCGGGTCATTGACGCCTTCAAAACCGAGCTTGCAAATAGGGGCCTGGAAGAAAAGGTTGTGATCAAAGAGACCGGATGTCCGGGCTTCTGCGAAAAGGGAACTTTGGTGGTCATTCATCCGCCGGGAATATTCTATCTGAAGGTGCAGCCGGAAGACATCCCTGAAATTGTGGAGGAGACGCTGGTCAAAGGAGGCCTGGTGGAGCGCCTCCTCTATGTCGATCCGGCAACCGGATGCAGGGCGATATTGGAAGAGGACATACCATTTTACAATTATCAGATGAGATTGTTAATAAAAAATAATATAAAAATAAATCCGCGAAATATTGAGGACTACATCTCCCTGGGCGGCTACGCTGCCCTGGCCCGCGTCCTCTCCCAAATGACCCCCGAACAGGTCATAGAGGAGATAAAAAAATCGGGGCTCAGAGGCCGGGGCGGCGGCGGCTATCCCACCGGCAAGAAATGGCAGGCCACCAGAAACGCTCCCGGCGATCCGAAGTATGTGATAGTCAACTGCGATGAGGGCGACCCCGGAGCTTTCATGGACCGGGCCCTCATGGAGGGCAATCCGCACAGCGTCATCGAGGGGCTGATCATCGGGGCCTACGCTGTAGGATCGCATACCGGATTCATCTATGTGCGCATGGAGTACCCCCTGGCGGTGCAGAACGCGAAGATCGCCCTTCAGCAGGCCAGGCAACTGGGGCTCCTCGGCAAGGACATCATGGGCAGCGGATTTGACTTCGACGCAACCGTCCACAGGGGAGCCGGTGCCTTTGTATCCGGCGAGTCCACTGCCCTCATGAACGCCCTGGAGGGCAGGGTGGGCGAGCCCAGGCCCAAGTACGTCCACACCTCGGAGAGCGGCCTGTGGAACCGGCCCAGCCTGCTCAATAACGTGGAGACCTGGGCCAATGTGCCCCTCATCATGAACTGTGGAAGCACCTGGTTCTCTTCCATAGGCACTGAAAAGAGCAAGGGAACCAAGATATTCTCTTTAGTGGGGAAGGTCAACAACACCGGCCTGGTGGAGGTCCCCATGGGAATCAGCCTCTCTGATATCATCTACAAGATCGGGGGCGGCATCGCCGGAGGAAAGAGGCTGAAAGGAGTGCAGACGGGAGGCCCCTCCGGGGGGATAATTCCGGCCAGGCTGCTGGACACCCCCGTCGATTACGATGAACTGACCTCTCTCGGCTCGATGATGGGCTCAGGCAGCGTCATTGTCATAGATGAGGACACCTGCGTCGTGGACCTGGCCCGCTATTTCGTTGACTTCCTCTGCGACGAGTCCTGCGGCAAGTGCCTGCCCTGCCGGGAGGGCCTGAAACGCATGCGTGAGATTCTTCAGGCCGTGGTAGAAGGCCGGGCTGGGGAGGAAGACATCGCTGCCCTGCGGGATGTCTGCGACCTCATGAGGAAGTCCTCCCTCTGCGCCCTGGGCCGAACGGCAGTCAATCCGGTTTTGAGCACCCTGGCCTACTTTCCGGACGAGTATGAGGCCCATGTCAAAGAGAAGAGATGCCCTGCCGCAGCCTGCAAAGCGCTCCTCTCCTATTCCATCGATCCCCAAGCCTGCATAGCCTGCGGCCTGTGCAGCAAGAACTGCCCCAAAAACGCCGTCCTGGAGGCAAAGGACGGCATCTATGCCATTGACCAGTCTCTGTGCAGCCGCTGCGGCATCTGCTTTGAGGTCTGCCCTCCCCGGGCGGGAGCTGTCAAGAAGCTCTCTCCCGCTCGTTTGGGCTCTGATTCGAAGGTCGGGGCAGGGAGGAGAGGACCAGATAAAGAAGTTGGCAAAAGAAGGTGCGGGAGGAACGAGGAGTGCGAGAGAAGAGATGGCAGAGAATGTAGAGAACGGAGCGTAGCAGGAGGCGATATGCCATGAACGGCACGACGAAAAGTGGGGCTTCCGATATGTCCGCCGATATGTCTGCCGTCGAGACGCCCGGCGCCTCGAACGATGTCAAGTCCGTGGGGCCAGAACGGAAGGCGACAATAGTAATCGACGGCTGCAAGATAGAAGCCGCCTGCCCGGCCAGCATCCTGGAAGCTGCCGGGAGGGCAGGAATTAGCATACCAACCCTCTGCCATCACCCCGCCCTGGAGCCCTACGGCTCCTGCCGGCTCTGCACTGTGCAGATAGAAAAGGATGGTCGAAAGAGGTTTGTCACCGCCTGCAACTACCCCGTGGAGGATGGACTGGTGGTCAATACCTGCTCTCCTGAGGTCAAAGCCATCCGCAAGATGCTCATTGAGCTTCTGCTGGCTGCCTGTCCTCAGGAGCCCAGGATTCTAGATCTGGCCAGTCAGTTCGGCATTGACAGGCCCCGTTTTGCCCAGGAGACCGGAGAGTGCATACTCTGCGGCCTGTGCCATCGCGTCTGCGAGGAGATGGTGGGCGTCTCGGCCATAAATGCTCAGCAGCGGGGGGTCTCAAGGAAGGTGGACACGCCCTACGGGGAGCTTTCCGAGGAATGCATCGGCTGCGGGGCGTGCGCCAGGGTCTGCCCGACCAGTTCCATCTCCAAGAGAAAGAATATCTATCCTCTGACGGCTGCCGAGATCAGCGATATCGAAGAGAGAAGGCTGGCGGGAAAGAGAGATGCGGCTTTGGGCGTCTTCAGCCGGCTCTTTTCGGCCAGGAGCGGCATAGAAGGCCAGGATGGAGGAATGGTCACAGCCATACTCTGCCGGGCACTGGAGACGGGCCGAATTGATGCTGCAATTGTAGCCGGGAGAGACACAGTCCTGGGTGCGGCAGGATCTGTGGCCAGGGACCGGTCTGCTGTGCTGGATGCCCGGGGGACCAAGTATGTGCGCATCTCCGTGCTGCCCGCTCTCTTGAAAGCTCTGGGAGAGGGCGCGCGGAAGATAGCAGTGGTGGGCACGCCCTGCCAGATCAGGGTCATCCGAAAGCTGGAGAAGGCAGGATACTTCCAGGAAAATTATCCCGGAACTGAGATATTTGCCATAGGCCTGTTCTGCTTTGAGAGCTTTGACTACTCCGCCCTGAAGGAGCATGCCTTCAGGCTCTGGGGAATCGACCTCGATTCTGCCAAAAAGATGCAGATCGCCAAAGGGAGGTTCAGAGTCAGGATGGGTGAGAAGGCAGGCGAAAAGGCGAGAGAAAAGGCAAATGGCATAGAATACTCTTGCCGGGTGGCGGAATTGGCTCCTGATGTCCGGGCGGGCTGCAGCTTCTGCGATGACCTGGTCAGCCGGCTGGCAGACATCTCCATAGGCTCAATCGGCAGTGCTCAGGGGTACTCCACAGTTGTGGTGCGCTCCGAGCGGGGCAACATGCTCCTGGAAGGGGTGCAGTATACGGCAGGAGAGGCGAATCGGGATGAAGTGGCCAGGATTTCTGCCATCAAAAAGGGAAATGCTGACAGCAGTTTTGCCCGACTTATCGAAACATCTATACTTGATCAGTATTCTTCATAGCTCTCATGAACTACTCATTCAAGCGCGGCTTTAAGCCCGATATGGGGAGAATCGCCGCTGTTATGGCGGAAGAATTTCCCGGAGATATAAGGGAAGAAAACGGCGTGATCACCTTCAGCTTCGGGGCCATGAAGAGCATTTGCGTAAAAATTGATGGCAAGAAGCTGGATGTAACCACGGAGTCGGATCCATCCGTTTCCGACCAGGTGGTGCTGGATACCAACAAGCGTTTCAGGAATTTCCTGGAGAAGGCCACGGGATACACTGCCAAGCAGAGGCTACAGATGGCAAAGAAAGAGGTCTCCAAGGATTAGGAGTAAACTGTGACAGGAGAGGATGTCATATTCACTTTTTATCTGGTTGCCCCAACTCCGTCAGTCCGACTCGCGCTTCCCATACTTAGAATAGGCTGATCTTTCCTTTGACAAACTGCTCCACCAGTTGGTCGGTGCTCTCCATCCAGAAGTCGAGAATCTCGTTTATATTGGACTCCAGGGCTGGGCTGGCCGTAGTGCCTCTGCCCTCGCCATTTCCTTTGTCCATGCTGATCTGAACGCTGCGCAGCAGCGGCCGGCTTACCGGGGAGCCTATCTTGCTTACCAGCGTAACGCGCGCTTCTTTTACGCCTTCGATCTCGGCGATCTCGGCTGCCGCCTTCTGAGCCAGTACATTATAGATCTTGCCCACATGGCTTACCGGATTTTTTCCGGCTATGGCTTCCATGGTCATGGGCCGCAGAGGAGTGATCAGGCCGTTTCCGCGATTGCCCCGCCCTGTAGCCCCATCATCACCCATCTCAATGGAGCTGCCGGTTACAGTAAGGTAGATGCTCTCTCCGGTATCGGCACTGTTTACCCAGATTTTGGTCTGATCCAGGTCGATTTCCTCCGGTTTATAAAGTCCTTCTAAAGCATCACCAATGGCATGCTCTGCAAGGCTTTCAGTTTTTTTCATGACCGCCTCTCGAATCCGTTCTTTGGCCTCATCATATTCCTGCCGGGAGCTGATGAATCGGCCGACCATGGCCGCCGCCACTACCAAAGTAAGCTCTTCACCCCTGCGCACAGCCATCAGCTTGATGTCTTCGCCTGTCCCTCTGACATTTGCCACATCATCCTCCAGCGCCAGGACCAGCCTCTCCGTCCAGGAGAGAGGCGCATATCCCACGCCGATGGATGTATCATTTGCCCCTTGGCCCATGAGGCTTTGCAGTTCGACAGCCCCCTCCTCCAGCCTCGGTTCCACCCGGAATTGCTCAAGATATTTCAGGTTTTTGTGCAGATAGTCGGCTGTAGAGCTTTCAATGATCTCGCCCATAGGCATATGGGGTGGCCGGGTGGCTCTGCCTCCCACTACTACTGAGGGTGGTGTGATTATCGTTCCTCCGGAGAAACGCGGCGCGCTTTTGCCGGCGATGATCAGAACTTTGTCCACATTATGGTGCAGGATCCGGCTGAATCGCTCCAGATAATATGAGCATAGAGAGCGTGATATTGCCTCGGATATCCCATCAGCCAGAGTGTCCGGGTGCCCCAGGCCCTTTCGCTCCACAATCTCAATAGACGGAACAACGTACCTGTTTACGGCAATCATAAAATCACAGGCATATATAGTGATTATTAAGATTAATATGTTTTGAATCTCAGGCATGAATTTATAAGCTTGAAAAACGCAGGCCGAATTATATGAGTGAAACTTCGGCCATTTCCGGTCAAGAGACCATTCAGGAGTCCTTTGTCAAAAGGATAACCGCTCTGGAGTCCGACAACAAGAACCTCGCAGAGGAGCTGGAAACCACCAAGATGGAGAGAGAAGAGGTGAGGGCAAAGCTCTTCGAATCTCTCATCGCCAACAAAAAGTATCTGCGAGAGGTGGAGCGGCTGAAGAAAGAGAATGCTCAGCTCAAGAGGATGCCGTTGTTCATGGCCACGGTCGTGGAGATCGGGCCGGACTATGTGCTGCTGCGCCAGCACGGCAACAATCAGGAGTTCATAACCACGGTGCCTCCTGAGCTGATGGAGAGCATCCAGCCCAACTCCCGGGTGGGCATAAACAACTCCCTTACCATTGTTCGCGTCCTGGACAGGTCGGTGGACGTCCGGGCCAAGGTTATGGAGCTGGTCGAGGCTCCCGATGTGACATATGAGCAGGTGGGCGGCCTGGAGAGCCAGATCCAGGAGGTAAGGGAGACTGTGGAGCTGCCTCTCACCAATCCTGAGATCTTCCAGGAGATCGGCATTGAGCCGCCCCGAGGTGTGCTGCTCTACGGACTGCCGGGAACGGGCAAGACCATGCTCGCCAAGGCAGTGGCCCACGAATCCCGGGCCACCTTCATTCACATGTCCGGCTCGGAGCTGGTGCACAAGTTCATCGGCGAGGGCGCGCAGCTCGTTCGCGATATCTTCCAGATGGCCCGCGAGAAGGCGCCGAGCATCATATTCATAGATGAAATCGATGCCGTAGGCAGCATCAGGACCCACGACGGGACCACGGGAAGCGCTGAAGTCAACCGCACCATGATGCAGCTTTTGGCGGAGATGGACGGCTTTAGGACGCGGGGCGACATCAAGATCGTCGCGGCCACCAACAGAATCGATATCCTCGATCCGGCGCTGCTCCGTCCCGGACGCTTCGACCGTATAATTGAAATTCCCATGCCGTCGGCGGAAGGAAGGATCAAGATCCTGGAGATTCACGCCCGCAAGATGAAGATGGATGAGGATGTGGATCTGATTGAGGTCGCCAGGATGACTGAAGAGGCGAGCGGTGCCGATCTCAAGGCCATTGTGGTGGAGGCAGGAATGAATGCCCTGCGCCGGGGAGCAACCAGCGTAGCCACCACCGACTTCGACCGGGCCATCGCCAAGGTGCTGGGCGACGAGATCCAGGGATCGGAAGACGCTCTGAGGATGTTCTCCTGAGGATGTTTCGCTGAGGGAGGCCTTTGCAGGTTTACTGGGCTCCCTCAATAAAAAAAGAGATGTCAAAGGCGGCCTTTTGCCGCCATCATTTCTTTTCAATCCGGTTCGAACTTAATTATTTATTTCAATTCATTCTTGCCCGGGCTTCACGGCGCTGACTTTGATGCTCAGGACGGAGTCAGCCACTTCCTTCTGCTGCTGGGCGGATATCTGGGGCAGCTCGATTGCCCCCGGCCGGGAGGACTCGCAACAGAGCAGCGACTGCACGGGAAAGCTCGACTCCGCCACAACGCGCACATCGGAGAAGCCCACATCCCGGATGATCTGCAGGTATGCTTCCTTCATGATGGCTCCGGCCAGGCAGCCGATGTAGGCCCTGGTTGATGCCTTGACGAAATCGGGCAGCTCTCTGGTCAGGACCACATCGGATACGGCGAGCCTGCCTCCGGGCTTGAGCACCCGGAAGGCCTCCCGGAAGGTCATTGTCTTATTGGGAACCAGGTTGATCACGCAATTGGAGATGACAACATCCACATAGTTGTCGGCGACCGGCATATTCTCCAGGTCGCCCTGCCGGAAGTCGATGTTGGTGTAGCCGCCTTTGCGGGCGTTAGCCCTGGCCCTGTCCACCATCTCTGAGGTTATATCTACGCCGATGACCTTTCCGGAGGGTCCGATGCGGGAGGAGGCTAAAAAGCAGTCGAATCCCGCTCCTGCCCCCATGTCGAGGACCACCTCTCCGTCTTGCAGCGTTGCTAAAGCCACGGGATTGCCGCAGCCCAGCCCCAGATTCGACTCCGGGGGCGCGGCGGAGATCTCCTCCTCGGAATAGCCCATTCTCTTGCTGACCTCCTGCGGAACGTCAGTCGCGCCGCAGCAGGAGCAGCCGCTCCGGGATGAATAGTAAGATGTTGCCTGTTTGGCAATGCTGGCGTAGCCCTCTTTAACGGCTCTCTTGATCTCTCTCTCTTTCAATGTCATTGTACCCCACCTTCCTTGAATGCGTTGTTCTTGGCGATATCCTGTGGAAACTGTATCTCCCTGCCTTGCACCTAGGCTCTAATTAAGGTTTCTTTGTCATGATAATTGATGAGGACACTAATGTATCTCTTGAGGCTCATAATCTCCAATTCTCTTGACAAGCGATTGGTGCCATAGCCACAGGCCGATTATGGCGGATATTGATGCCACCAGCCAGACGGCGAACCACAGGCGCATCAGGCCGTCGGTCGGCAAGCCCTGGGATAAAATGAAGGCGGCGGCTCCGCCGGTTACAATTGCCGAGAAGAATACATTCGCAGAGGGAGCAATTCCGTCCCGATAGGAGGAGCAGAAGCGCTCCCACTCCTTCTCCGCCCGACCGGCTAAGGAGACGGGATTTCTTCCCAGGAATACCCCCACCCTCTTGATGCGGGAGTCGGCGGACATGATGTAGAGGTCGTAGCTGATGGCCACCAGAGGAACAAAGTAAAGCAGCCAGAATATATCCGCAATCTTCACACCCATATCCACGGAGCTGAGCCCGAACAGGACGGTGATGAAGGCCAGCTTCATGGTAACCAGCTCTGTGCGCTCGTTCTGCGTTCTGATCTTCTCTTCGTGCAGCGTCCGCAGAAATTCCTGATCGTTCTCTTCCATCCCGACTCCTCTTGATATCTTTGAAATCTTTGAAGCCTCTGAAGTTGCTGAGGCTTTGATGTTCCTGCTGTCAATGGATCAAAGACGCTTTTAAATATTAATAACTTTTGTATGTTATATTATTATTTCAGTTTATAAAACGAAAAATTTTAATATTTGAAATAGACATTATAAAATATTAGGGGTATTTTAGATGGCAAAAGCAATGAAGGCAAGGGGAAGACTACTGGACAGCAGATATTTGGAGTTCTTAGATTATTTACAGAGAATGGGGCAGCTGCAAAGTATCACCCGCATGATAAATTGCCTCTCCGGCCAGCAGGATGGCGATACGATATATTCGATGTACTCTTTTTGGAGGAAGGGGTGGATTGAGGTCAGAGAGACGGAGAAGATGAGCAAGACCGGCCTGGAAAAGGAGTATGCAGTCAAGGTGAGGCTCGCCAGCCTGGAAGAGTTCTTCCGGCAGAGGAGGCTCTCTTGCGAATCGTGAACCGAATCAATCATAATAGATTTATTCTCAACCGCCGGAGAGGGGCCGGATGAGACCCATTGATCAGGTGCTTGAAACCTCGGAGAAGATCCGCAGCATGGAGATCAGGGGCGCGGGCCGGATCGCCACCGCCGCTGCCGCATCCCTGCGGGACTATGCCCTGGCCCTGCCGGAGCAGGAGATCGATGAATATAACCGGCAGATGAAGGAGGCCGCGGAGACCCTCCTCAAGACCCGGCCCACAGCGGTCTCTCTCTCCAATGCCATTCGCATGGTGATGAAGTACCATGCCGACGATCTGCCCTCTGCCCGCCAGTCTATCGTCTCCAATGCCGACCGCTTCATCGAAAATTCCGCCAGGGCGGTGGAGAGGATCGGGGCCATCGGCAGCCGGAGGATCAGGGACGGCGACACAGTGCTCACCCACTGCAACTCCATGGCGGCCATATCGGTTATCAGTGCTGCCCATAGGTCTGGAAAGAAGATCAGGGTGATCGCCACCGAATCGCGACCGAGATTTCAGGGCATCACCACCATCGGCATGCTGGACAGGCTGGGGATTGAGACGGAGCTGATCGTCGATTCGGCGGTGAGAAGCGTCATGAACGAGGTGGACCTGGTGGTGGTGGGAGCGGATGTCATCACCGCCAACGGCACTTTGGTCAACAAGATAGGCACAGCCCAGATTGCCCTGGCGGCACATGAGGCCCGGACAAGCTTCATGGTGGCAGCCGAGACCTACAAGTTCTCTCCCCAAACCATCCTGGGGGAGCTGGTGACCATCGAGGAGCGTGACTTCCGGGAGGTGCTGCCCGACATTTCCAGGTACAGCCATGTGCGGGTGAGAAATCCGGCCTTCGATGTCACGCCTCACCGGTACATCGACCTGATCTGCACCGAGGCCGGGGCCATCCCTCCAGAGATGAGCTATCTGATAATCAGAGAGCGGCTGGATTGGGAGATCGAAGAGGAGAGCGTGGACGGGAGTAAGATGCATTGATGCATCGACGAATTAAGAATGGCTCCTCGCTACTTCCTGTGGGTGGTGAAGTGGCTCTTTGTCTCTGTGTCTCTGCGTCTCTGTGGTTTAGTTAGTAAGTTGCCGACAATTAAGCCTACTGCTACTGAACAAAACCACAGAGGCACAGAGGCACAGAGATGAGAATAAGCCTGTTAGACAGATTAACTCAGTTTAGCCACAGGAAATAGCGAAGAACCTTAAGAATCACGGCCAGCAGATGGCCGGCCGGTTAAACACGTTGTTGATGATGATCTTCCTGTTGGCCAGGATTGTCCTATCCGTGTTAGCCCAACCGCGAAGTTCATCTAGGTCCGGGTCGATGGCCGGCCCCTCCGGCCCTTCGATATCTTTCTCTATCCCTCTCGGGCTTCTTCCCTCAGACTTCTTGATCTGGAGCGTCACTGCAAAGCCCAGCCGCTCTGCCTCCCGGCCATCCAGCTTCCTGCAGAGGGAGGCATTATCGCAGACGAGTAGATGCTGCAAGCTCCAGTTTCCCGGCTCGCTGGCAGGAACGAAAGCAATCCTGCCGGCATAGCTGCGGACGTTTTTATTGTTGTTGTTCCCGATATTGCCCTCAGGTGAGATTAAATTGCGGCCGTTCATGAGGACCCTTTTGGACTGGCTGCCGCTGGGGCTTATGAAGAGCGCTTCCAAGGACTGCACCGGGATATCGCCTTCGATTATATCTGCTTTCAATGTGACACTCTCTGCGTCATCATCGATGATCAGCACTCTCGGCGAGATTTCGAAGCTGGAGATCTCCGGGATGGCTGGATCGGATGCATTCCCGCTAAAGTTGCAGGAGTCGGCCAGCCAATCCTCATCCCCAGGCACTGATGGTGCGGAAAAGGCCGTGGCAATCGTCAATCCTAATGTCAAAGCCAGAAATAAAAAGGGCGTCAAACTGCGGGACAAATTAACGTTTGCTTTCATTGGCTGCCCTTGTTGTGCAATATTAGTATGAATATGTTTTGGATCAACTCTTCTTTTTGCCCTGGGCGAAGAGCACTGCCGTCAGCATGAGGCCCATGATTGCCGCCAAAGTGCCTGGTCCGGGCGTCTCCCTGGCTTCATCCTGGGGCAGGGGCTGTGCCTGCTTTGCGATCGGCTCATCGATCGGCTCATCAACCGCCTCTTCGGCCTGAGCGCCGACCGGGAGGGCTTCCTGCTGGCCGGCAGGAGAAAGCACATTGATGTAGCCGGTCATCTTGCCGGATGGAGCGCTCTTGGCGGCAACGTCCACCACAAAGGAGTAGTTGCCAGGGGCCACATCGCTTGCAGCCAGCAGCGAGCAGTTGAAATCGGTCACTCCAGCAGGATAGACATTCTTGATCATCTTGGGGCAGGAAAATTCCAGTCCATGGGTTTTATTCTTGAATACCAGTTCCACGTAGGCCCTCTCACTTCCCAGTCCCTTTACCAGGATGGTGAAGTTGGCAGAGTCTCCCGCGGCGACCTCTATGGGCGAAGGCGAGATGTCGATCACCTTAAACCAGTAGGATGCGCCGGTCTGCCCGACGAGAAGCAGGAGTACCAGAGCGAAAACAAGAGGTAAGTGAGCTTTCATGGACAATTCTGTGCATTGATGATTATAAAGAGGTTTCGGGTATATTTGATACCTTCACCTTCTCTTTAAATCAGGCAGTTGCACTTTCATAGTCATGGAGCTGAGAATTTATATGCTTAAAATCGTCCAGCAAATTCAATCCTCGCATTGTAGTTTCGTATATATTGGGTGTACCCTGCTTGATGGCAATGAGA
>Ga0209099_1003879_pt1 | contig 11757 bp, 9 predicted proteins | sample AD_JPNHW2_MetaG_FD_184430 | JGI IMG/M metagenome (GOLD analysis project Ga0209099, IMG submission 184430) | Active sludge microbial communities of municipal wastewater-treating anaerobic digesters from Japan - AD_JPNHW2_MetaG (SPAdes) (version 2) | ecosystem: Engineered > Bioreactor > Anaerobic >...
GGGCAAGAATGCCCTTTGGGTTCCCGGCACCGACCACGCCGGTATTGCGACGCAGAACGTTGTCGAGCGTAAGCTGGCCAAAGAAGGCAAGAGCCGCCACGATTTTTCACGGGAAGAATTTCTGGAGCATGTCTGGGCCTGGAAGGAAGAATACGGCAATACGATCACGGGTCAGCTCAAGAAGCTTGGTTCTTCCTGCGACTGGGAACGCGAGCGTTTCACGATGGATGAAGGACTGAGCAAGGCGGTTCTTGAAGTCTTCTGCCGCCTGTACGATAAGGGTTTGATTTACCGCGGAAACCGTATCATCAACTGGTGTCCGCGCTGTACGACAGCGCTTTCGGATGAAGAGAGCGAACACGTTGAAACCGAGGGCGCGCTTTATTACATCCGGTACGCTGTCAAAGACGAAAAACGTAAAATCACCGTTGCCACCACGCGTCCGGAAACGATGCTCGGCGACGTCGCTGTGGCCGTCAGCCCTCGCGATAAACGCTACAGCGATCTGGTCGGAAAGACGCTGATTCTTCCGGTTCTTGGACGGGAAATTCCGGTCGTGGCCGATGAATTTGTCGATCCGGCGTTTGGTACCGGATGTGTTAAAGTGACGCCGGCGCACGATCCGAACGACTTTGAGATCGGCCTGCGCCATAAGCTGGCGCCGATCAATGTGATGGACGATCACGGCTTGATGAATGAGGCGGCCGGTCCGTATGCCGGGATGGATCGCTTTGAATGCCGCAAGCAGCTGGTTGAAGACCTGAAGCACGGCGGGCTGATCGAAAAAATCGACAAGCACATGCACGCGGTCGGTCACTGCTACCGTTGCGCAACGGTCGTTGAGCCGCGCCTTTCGCCGCAGTGGTTCGTCAATATGAAGCCGCTGGCGAAACCGGCCATCGAAGCCGTGCGCGACGGACGCATTAAATTTGTGCCGGAGCGCTGGAACAAGGTTTACCTCGACTGGATGGAAAACATCCGCGACTGGTGCATCTCCCGCCAGATCTGGTGGGGCCACCGCATTCCGGTTTTCTACTGTGATGCCTGCGGCCATGAATGGGCGGCCCGTGAAGTTCCCGGAAGCTGCCCGGTCTGCGGCGTGAAAGATATCCGGCAGGACGAAGACGTTCTGGATACCTGGTTCTCGTCGTGGCTCTGGCCGTTCAGCGTATTCGGCTGGCCGGAGCAGACAGCGGATCTGAAACATTTCTATCCGACCAAATCGCTGGTGACGGCTTCGGAAATTATTTTCTTCTGGGTGGCGCGCATGATTATGGCGGGCTGTGAATTCATGGGCGAGATACCGTTCGATACGGTTTATATTCACGGCACCGTGCGCGACGATCAGGGCCGCAAGATGAGCAAGAGTCTCGGCAACTCCATCGACCCGCTCAACATCATTGAGAAGTACAGCGCCGACGCGCTGCGCTTCAGCCTCATGATGCTGACCGCGACGGGGCAGGACGTGTACATCAACGACGAAAAGTTTGAGCTGGGCCGCAACTTCTGCACCAAGATCTGGAACGCCGCGCGCTTCATGCAGATGAATGCTTCCGGCGCGGCGATTGATCCGGACAAGATTGATTTCAGCAGGATGAAACTCAGCCCGGACGATCAGCATATTCTCGCCAAACTGGGCGAAGCGGTTCGCAGCACCGAAGATAATCTGGCCCGTCACCGGTTCAATGACGCTTCGCTGGCGATGTATGACTTCATGTGGCATCACTATTGCGACTGGTACGTCGAATATTCCAAGAGCGTATTCCGCGGCGAAGACGCGCAGCGCAAACAGGAAGTCGAACTGGTGATGCACTATGTCTTCTCCAATGCCATCCGGCTGCTGCACCCGTTCATTCCGTTCATCACCGAAGAGCTGTGGCACGGCATGGGATATAACACATCCAGCGAATCCATTCAGACTGCGCCGTGGCCGAAGGCTCTGTCGTATGAAGAGTTGAGCGCGTGGGGCGTGCAGCGGGGCACCGTTGAATATGTGGATGCCAAGCACGACCTGATCCGCGTCGGACGCACGCTGCGCACGGATTATAATCTGACGCCGAAACAGCAGGCGAAGTTTTATGTCCGCCCGGCGCAGGAGCGTTCCGCCAAACTGCTTCGTGACGATATCGTATCCGTTTCCTTGCTGCTCGGCGCGGAATCCATCGGGATTGACCGCGACTTCACGCCGGAAGGCGCGATGCCCAGCGGCATCAGTCAGCTCGGCACGGTTTATATGTCCATCGAAGGTCTGGTGGACACGGACGCCGAAATCAAGAAGCTCCAGAAGCAGCTCGAAACCGTCGAGAACGGCATCATGGGAATCACTAAAAAACTTTCCAACGAAAACTTCGTCAGCCGGGCACCCGCCGAAGTGGTTGCCGGAGAGGAAAAGCGGAAAGCCGAACTGCTCGAAAAACGCGAAAAACTCCAGAAGCTGATTGAAACGCTCTCAGTATGAGGTTTTGGAATGAGTGAACTGAAACCCAAAGCACAGCGGCTGCCGCAGTGGATGCGGCGGCCGATTGCAACGGATGAACAGTATCCCGACGTGCAGAAGCTGCTGGCGAGCCTTCAGCTGAATACAGTTTGCGCCAGCGCGAAATGTCCGAACCGCCACGAATGCTGGAACCGCGGAACAGCCACGGTGATGATTCTGGGCAATACCTGCACACGGAACTGCCGCTTCTGCAATGTGAATACCGGCCGGCCCGGTCCGGTTGATTATGACGAACCGGCGCGCGTGGCCGAAGCGGCCCGGCGGCTGAACCTGCGGCATATTGTGATTACCAGCGTAACGCGCGACGATCTGCCGGACGGCGGCGCCGGAGTTTTTGCAACGACCATCCGTGCGGTGAAGGAAGCGATGCCGGAAGCCTCTGTTGAAGTGCTGACGCCTGACTTTGTTATGCATCTTGATACCGTGCTGGATGCCGGGCCGGATGTGTTTAATCACAATCTGGAAACTGTGAAGCGCCTGCAGGCGGCGATCCGGCCTCAGGCAAGCTATGCAAAGTCGCTCGCCACACTGCGTAAAGCGGCGGAGCGGGGCGGTGTGCAGGTGAAATCCGGTCTGATGCTTGGACTCGGCGAAACGGACGAAGAGATTTTCGAATGCCTGAACGATTTGTATGCGGAGGGCGTCCGCCTGCTGACGCTGGGACAGTATCTGGCCCCGACGCGGGAACATTATCCGGTTGAACGCTTTATTTCCCCTGAACATTTTGATGAACTGGCCGCACGGGCCGGGGCAATCGGGTTTGAAGGAGTGGCGGCGGGACCGCTGGTGCGCTCTTCCTACCGCGCCGACGAGCTGGCCCGCAACAGGGATAACGGCTGATGGCGACCATTGCACAGTATAAGGAAGTGAAAAAGGTTGCGGTTCTGATGCCCGCGTTCTGCGAAGAACGGACGGTCGGAACTGCCGTTGCAAAGGCGCTTAAATATCTGCCGGATGTGATCGTGGTGGACGATGCTTCGACTGATGAAACTGTAGCCTGCGCTGAAGCCGCCGGCGCTGCAGTGATCCGGCGCAGAGTGAACGGCGGAAAAAGCGCCGCGCTGACCGAAGGGTTTAAATACGCGCTGGCTTACGGATTCGATGCGGTGATCGCACTGGACGCCGACGGGTTCCATGATCCGGATGAAATTCCCCGGTTTCTGGAGGCGTATCAGCGCACTCATCTGCCGGTGCTCATCGGTAACCGTATGGCGGAACTGCACCGTATTCCGGTGGTACGCCGCTGGACGATCCGCCTGATGCGTTACTGGCTGGACCGGCTGCTGGGCGTGTATGTGCCCGATCCGCCGTGCGGTTTCCGCTTCTACCGCTGTGACGTGCTTCCGTTTATTCTCGAAGAGCGTTCGTCGCTTCCGTCCGAGTTTGAAATGCTGCTCAACATTGCTTCCCGCCGCATCCGCGTCGGTTCAGTCCGGATCACCAAGCAGCCCAAGCGGCATAAAAGCCCGATTGCTCCGTTCCGGGATTTGATCCGGTTTTTCCGCGTGCTCTGGAAATACCATAAAAAGACCCGCCACCCGCAGAAACCGGTCCGGCTGGTCGAGGAAGAGCTGTGAGAGCCGGGGCGGCGGCATCTTTTGACAACCGCCGGGCAATGGATTACGTTTTATTCAAAGAGAGGAAATGAATCATGAATGATGCTGAAATACTCGAAGCCGTAGAGAAAATCATGGATGAAGAAATCAATCCGGCGCTGGCCGGTCACGGCGGCGGCGCGAAGGTTGCCACGGTTAAAGATGCCAAGGTTTACATCGAACTGCAGGGCGGATGCCGCGGCTGCATGGGCGCACGGATGACGATGAAAAACGGAATCGAACGCCTTCTCAAAGAAAAAATTCCGGCGATTCTGGAAGTTATCGACGCCACCAATCACGGCTGAAGAATGTTCTGTTTGTGGCGCAGACATTCCTGTCTGCGCAGGACGGGCAGACAGGAATGTCTGCCCCGCTTAAATGGCGACAGCAACAGTTTCGGTTTTTTAGCACTTTAACGGAGCCTGTATTTGAGCTGGCACATCTTACTGATCGGGCTTTTGATTTTCTGCGCCCGTATCGTGGACGTTTCCATCGGTACGCTCCGGACGATTGTCACCGTGCAGGGGCGGACGCGGCTGGCGTTCGCGCTCGGCTTTATGGAAGTCACTCTCTGGGTGACGATCATTTCCGCCATCGTAAAACAGATCCACACCGCGCCGGTGCTGGCGCTGTTTTACGGACTTGGCTTTGCCACCGGAAACGTCGTCGGCATTGCGCTGGAGCGGAAACTCGCGCTGGGCCATGTTGCTTTGCGCGCGTTCACCCGTAAATCCGGCGGCGCGATTGCCCGGCAGCTGCGCGCCGCTGGGCAGGTTGTCACCACGTTCGAGGGCGAAGGCCGCGACGGGCCGGTGACCGAACTGCTGATTGTCTGTCGCCGCAAAGACGTAAAATGGATTCTCGATCTCATCAAAGCAGAGGACGCCGACGCCTTCTACATCATCGAACAGGCCCGCGAAGTCAGCCATGTCCAGATGCCGGTCTATGAAGAGCCGACCGGCTGGCGTGCCGTCCTTAAGCGGAAGTGATGCTGCGGGCTTGAACGTTCGTAGCTCTATATTTTCTTAGAAGCAGGTAAATGTTCTAGGCGTGTCCAAGCTCCATCGACCGAATTGCGAATAGCCCGCCAACCTGGTGGAAGGTCTGCGACTTCAAGAACCGTTGCGTCAACTCGAATAATTTCCTCTAAACAAACGAGTCTGGCGTCCTCCGCCGAAGCATCGGAGCTGCCGATGAACTGCCAGCCATGATCCTCCAGATCGTGCGAGACTAACAGTATCGGTTCTGAATCTTCCAAGACCTGTCGCATGGTGAAGGCGGCGCAATTACGAGGCTGGTCGAACGGCCACGAATCTGTCTGATTGGATTTCATGGTGTCTAATAGTATTACTGAGTGAATTTCGACTTCGCTTTACACTTTCCATCCTGCGAACCGATGGATCGAACTATTGCGGGAAGATGGTAGGCGGTCAAGTTTGATGTCCTCGTTCAGGAGGCGAGAATATGGTTTTGTAGCCGCGATCCGTGATCGCGGTCTAAACCGAGGTCGCGGACCTCGGCTACAAAATTTATCGGCATTTGCCATTCTGGCGCTATTAAGCGGTTGAACTCCGCCGGAGCTGTGGTACAAATTGTCCCGGTTTAAGCGGAGGATTTCCCTGTGAAATCGAAGTTTTTAGATAAATTGATCGATCGTCTTGAGCGGATGGACGCCGACAGCGTTCAGGCGCAGTTTTTGCATCTGGCCCGCGAAAAAGGGCTGATGGAGACGATCTTTCAGGCGATTCAGGAAGGTATCGTGGTGGTCGGGCGCGGCGCCCGCATCCGGTACGCCAACCGCAAGGCGGAAGCGCTTTTCGGCTTTAAGCTCGCAGACGCCGAAAACCAGCCGATTGCCCGCTATATTCGCGATATCGACTGGGAAAAGGTGCTCAGTCTGGACGGCGACGAGTGGGAGCGTCTGGTTCGCCGCGAAATCGAGGTAACCTATCCGGATCACCGGTTTGTGGAATTTTATATGGTGCCGCTTTCGGCGATCGAAGAGCGCGAGCAGGGCGCGGTGGTGATTTTCCGCGACGTGACGCGCGAGCGTGAAACGACTGCCGAGTCCATCGAGTCCGAACGGCTGAAGGCGCTGACGCTGCTGGCGGCGGGCGTGGCGCATGAAATCGGTAATCCGCTGAATGCGGTGACGATCCACTTACAGCTGATGGAGCGCGAACTGGCCGATCTGGCCGATTATGAAGCGCGCGAAAGCCTGAAAGAGCTGGTCGAGGTTTCGAAGCGCGAGGTTCACCGCCTGGACCGGATCATTACGCAGTTTCTGCGCGCGATCCGGCCGTCGCTTCCCGACCGCAAGCCGGTGCAGATGGACCGGCTGCTGGATGAAACGCTGGAGCTGCTGCGCCACGAAGTCGAAAACCGCCGTATTCTGGTCGAGCGCAAACAGGCCGGGCATATTCCGTCGGTTCCGGCCGATGAGGTTCAGGTGAAGCAGGCGTTCTTTAATGTCATTAAGAACGCGATTCAGGCGATGGCGGACGGCGGCATTCTGAAGATCAATATCGACGTGTCGCCGCGTTTCGTGAGCATTTGCTTTGCGGATAACGGTCCGGGAATTGCACCGGAGAATCTCGGCGCGATTTATGAGGCGTATCACACGACCAAGGCGACGGGTTCCGGACTCGGCCTGATGATTGTGCAGCGGATTCTGCGCGATCACGGCGGTGAAATTGAAATTTGCAGTACGCCGGAACGAGGCACCGCTTTCACGCTGCATTTCCCGCGGGACGATGTGCGCTTGTCGCTTCTCGAAGCGCCAAAGCGTAACGAGTAGGGAGTATTGCGTACTGCGTATTTTGGAAGAGGTAACTTATGAATTATGATGAGTGGGAAAAGACGGTTCCTGCAGATTTGAGTGATGATGCGCTATGGAAGATGAAAGTTTACCGCTATGCTCTTTTTCTGTCTGACATTGCCTGGCTTGATGCGTCGAAGGTGGTGCAGGATGTGCGGATAAAATCTCTTTCGGATCAGCTTTATAGAGCTGTTGGATCTGTGTCTGCCAATTTGGAAGAAGGCTATTCCAAGCTGAGCGCGAAAGACCGGGCCCGGTTCTATGAATACGCATTGGGATCAGCGCGTGAGAGCCGTGGCTGGTATTACCGGATCAGACATGTGCTGGGAGAAGAGGTTTTTACTCATCGTGCAGCGTTTCTAACCGAAATCATCAAAATGCTCCTGAAGATCGTTCCGGAGGAACGAGGGATGCGCATCGAGGAGGATTCGGTCGAATACAAAGTCAAAAACCTTTTGGATAAACCCGTTCTATTTTAGAAAATAATACGCAGTACGTAATACGGAGTACGAACATGAAACCGGTAATTTTAATCGTGGACGACGAAAAGAACACACGCGAAGGGCTGGCGCGGGCGTTGCGCCGTTCGTACGACGTTCTGATTGCTGAAAGCGGCGCGGCGGCGCTGAGTATTCTGAGTGAGAAGCCGGTCGACGTGATGCTGAGCGATCTGCGGATGCCCGGTATGGACGGGATGACGCTGATGCAGCGCGCGCTGGCGGTGTCACCGCAACTGGTTTGTATTCTGCTGACCGCCTACGGAAATATTGAAACGGCGGTTGATGCGATGCGACACGGCGCGACCGATTTTCTGACCAAGCCGGTGAATCTGGAGCAGCTGGAAATGGTGCTTCAGCGCGTGCTGCGTTCGCGCCGGGCCGAAACGGAAAACCGTCAGCTTCGCGAGCAGCTGGACAGTAAGTTCGGGATGGAGAATATCATCGGCAGCTCGCCGGAGATGCAGCAGGTCTTTGATACGGTGCGGCAGGTTGCGGCGTCGCGGGCGACGGTGCTGATTCAGGGCGAGAGCGGAACCGGCAAAGAGCTGATCGCCAAGGCGATTCACCGGCTGAGTCCGCGTAAGAACGGGGCTTTTATCCCGGTGCACTGCGCCGCGCTTTCTTCGTCGCTGCTGGAGAGCGAACTGTTCGGCCATGAGAAGGGGGCGTTTACCGGCGCGGCGGAACGGCGCAAAGGACGTTTTGAGATGGCGGACGGCGGCTCGTTGTTTCTGGATGAGATTGGTGAGATCGATGCCAGTGTGCAGGTTAAAATCCTGCGCGCGCTGGAGGAACGGCGCTTTGAGCGTGTCGGCGGTCAGGAATCCATTGATGTCGATGCACGTCTGATTGCGGCGACGAACCGGGATCTTAAGAAAATGGTGGCGGACGGCACGTTTCGCGAGGATTTGTATTACCGGCTTTATGTGGTGGTGATTCATCTGCCGGCGCTGCGTGAGCGTAAAAGCGATATTCCGCTGCTGCTGAAACATTATCTGGATGTGTTTAATCAGGAAAACGGCCGCGCGGTGGAGGGTTTTTCTCCGGATGCACTCGATCTGCTGACGGCCTATCGCTGGCCGGGCAATGTGCGCGAATTGCGCAATCTGGTGGAGCAGACGGTGGTCATGTCCCGGTCGCAGCGGATCGGTGTGCGTGATCTGCCGCTGCATATCCGTGAGACGGGCGGAACTGGCGGTCCGGTTCAGATGGAACGCGGCACGCTGGAGGATATGGAAAAACAGGCCATTCAGCAGGCGCTTAGAGAAGCGGGCGGCAACCGGACCCGGGCCGCTGAAAAGCTGGGCATCAGCCGCCGCACGCTGCACCGCAAGATCGCGGAATACGGTTTTACCGAAGTCGAATGAGTTTAAGGTTGAAGAAGCAGAAGTGTTCAAGGATGCTTTGAACACTCATTACCGGAGCGGGAGAAACAGTATGGCAAAGCAACATCAGCAACCCTTTGAATCGACCCTGCAGGATCTTGTGTACAGCGTGGATGCAGGTCTGGGGCTGAAGATCATCCGCACGACTCTTTTTTGTCTCATGGTCATTATTCTGATGATTCTTTTTACAGCCCGCCAGTTCCGCGGATTTGATACCGAGGCGGCCATGGATTACGCGCAGCTGGGACGGAATCTGGCGCAGTCAAACCGCTATATTACGCAATGTGTCCGTCCGGCGAGTGTCGCAACGGTAGCAACCCACAGTTTTGACGGCGATGCGCGGATTGACCGCCATCCGGAACTCATCAAACCGCCGCTTTATCCGGCGATTCTTGCGGCGAATTTTAAATTTTTTAATCTGGTCGGCATTGATCTGTTTCCGACCAGTACAGCATTTCAGGGCATCCGCATCTATCCGGCCGAACAGTGGGTGGTTGTTCCCCTGCAGCATTTTTTCACCATGCTTTCCGGTCTGATGCTTTACCTGCTGGGGCGGAAATTGTTTTCGCACAAAATCGGTCTGCTGAGCGTTCTGACGTATTTCCTCAGCGAAATCGTCTGGATGGACAGTATTCGCGGGACAGGACTGCCGGTTCTTATGTTCTTTGTGCTGGGCGCGACTTATTTCGCTCTGGTGGCAATGATTAACCGCCGGGAGCGCAAACCTCTGTGGAACTGGATGCTGTTTTTCTGTCTTTCGATCGGGTTTTCCGCTGCGGCGTTTTTGACGCATTATGCGGCGCTTGCCGTTATTCCGGGGCTGGCGTTGTTTATCTGGACGATGGGTTCTCGGACACAGCGCGGCGGCCATCTGGCCTTCTTTTATGTGGCGCTGATCTTTTTGATCGTATTCCCCTGGCTGTTGCGCAACTTCCAGCTTTCCGGCTCGCCGTTAGGTCTTGCGTCTCATACCGCGCTGATTGATTCCGCCAAGTATCCGGGCGACTCAATGATGCGTACGCTGAAACCGGATTTTAATCTCATGGCCGATATCCAGGTGGTGAAAGCCAAATGGGCAAAGAATTTCAACGGACTCTACGAAAACGGATTCACCTCGTTGGGCGGTGGACTGCTGATCGCCTTTTTCATGGTGACTTTCTTTTACCGTTTCGTGCGAATCCACGTTCACAACCTGCGCTGGGGAATCGGCCTTTCGATGATTTTGTTTTTCATCGCTGCCTGCTGTTTTGATGAAGAAACCATGCGGCTGTATCATATTTTCTGGCCGTTTGTGATTCTCTACGGTCTGGCTTTCTTCTCTATCCTGCTCGACCGGCTGGACATCAGCATTCAGCTCTACAAAATGGGACTGACGGCGCTGGTGATTCTGCTCACCGCACTGCCGATGATTGTAACCATCTTTCTGTCGTCTGCGCCGGGACTGCCATATCCGCCGTATTACGCTCCGTTTGTTATGCGCGTGAGCGAACTGCTTAAGCCGACTGAAGTAATGTGTACGGACATGCCGTGGGCAACTGCGTGGTATGGAAAGCGGATCTCCATACTTCTGCCGCAAACGCTCGATGACTATTACGAAATTAACGACTACCGTAAATATATCAGCGGACTTTACATCACCACCCTCACCAAAGACCGTCCGCTTGTTTCCTCCCTGCTCGAAGGATCTGAGAAAACCTGGTTTCCGATAACGATGGGCCGGCTGCCGCCGAACTTTCCTTTAAAGCAGGGGTTTGCGCTCAATAAACAGGATCAGCTGTTTTTGACCGATACCGTGCGCTGGGGTGCTGACCAGGTGCAGAAACCCGAATCCGGCGCGCAGCAGCAGAAGAAGTAACCGGGGCTGTTACATCATGCGTGTTATTTTTTTTGGATCAGCAACCATCGGATTTCCATTGCTCGAAGCGCTGCTCGCAAGTCCGAAGGATGAAGTCGCCGCCGTGGTGACCCAGCCGGACCGGCCGGCCGGACGCAAACAGCAGCTCACACCGTGCCCGATTAAATTATTCGCACAGGAGCGCGGCCTGCCGGTTCTTTCTCCGGAAAAAATCAAGGACGGTCTGCCGGAACTGGCTGCTTTAAACGCCGACCTCTTTGTTGTCGTCGCCTATGGCCAGTATATTCCGCCGTCCGTTCTGGCGCTTCCGAAACACGGTGCGATCAATCTGCATCCTTCACTCCTTCCGAAATACCGAGGTTCATCACCCATTCAGTGGGCGGTCGCCGGCGGTGACACTGTCACCGGCGTCACGATTCTTTATGTGAGCGAGAAAATGGATGCGGGCGACATTATTCTGCAGCGCAACGTGCCGATCGGCCCGGACGACACATCAGCCACGCTGGAACCGGTACTGGCGAATGCGGGCGCGGAACTGCTGATGGAAGCGGTTGAACAGATCCGGAGCGGAACGGTTCAGCGCCATCCGCAGGACGAGACCGCCGCGACGGAAGTGCGCAAGCTCACTAAAGAAGATGGGCGGATCGACTGGAATCTTTCCGCAGAAATTCTCCGCAACCGGATTCGCGGGTTTACTCCCTGGCCCGGCTGTTTCTGCGAAATGCCGGACGGTCAGCGCCTGAAAGTTGTGAGGGTCGCCGTTGAGGCGCGTAAAGGAGCGGCCGGCGAAATTCTGGAGACAACCGGAGCCGGTCCGCTGGTTGCGGCAGGCGAGGGGGCTTTGCGGCTGCTCGCCGTGCAGCCGGCCGGCAAATGCGTTATGGACGGATCGTCGTATTTGCGGGGCTATCCGCTGGCGCCGGGCCTGCGCCTGTCCTGATGCCGGCTGCATTCAGCCGATCCCTCAGTTCCTGAGATTTTGGATCGATCTCAAGCGCTTTTTCCCAATGCTCGATGGCGGCGTTGCGATTGCCGAGTTTCAGATAGGTGTCGCCCAGATGCGTCCATATATCCGCGTCGTTGTTAACGACGCAGAGGGCTTTCTGC
>Ga0209099_1003885_pt1 | contig 11746 bp, 9 predicted proteins | sample AD_JPNHW2_MetaG_FD_184430 | JGI IMG/M metagenome (GOLD analysis project Ga0209099, IMG submission 184430) | Active sludge microbial communities of municipal wastewater-treating anaerobic digesters from Japan - AD_JPNHW2_MetaG (SPAdes) (version 2) | ecosystem: Engineered > Bioreactor > Anaerobic >...
AAGTCGTCGAAGTAGTTGTGGTGCTCACCTATATCGAAAAAACGATACCTGCGAAGCCTAAAAGGCTGGTGAACCTGAAAGTAGAAACAAATTGTCTTCATTATCTTGATATTATCAAATTCCTAATTTGTGATTATTGACTCGTAAACCCCTTTAACGCCATCGGCTGCATTCTCCCATTTTAAATTATTTACCTCTTCCTGTCCATATTTTATAAAGAAGTTGGAAAGAGCTTTATAGTTTAGTAGACCATAAATGCTATCGGCCATTGCATCAATATCCCAAAAATCAATTTTAAGGGCATACTTAAGAACCTCCGCAACACCTGATTGTTTGGAGATAATTACCGGCACATTCGAACGCATAGCCTCCAAAGGGCTTATTCCAAAAGGTTCAGAAACCGAAGGCATGACGTAAACATCGCTAAGTTGGAACATCCGGTTAACATCGGTTCCTTTTAAAAAGCCTGTAAAGTGGAACTTGTGGGAAATGCCAAGCTCGGCAACACGACGAATCATTCGGTTAAGCATGTCGCCACTCCCAGCCATTACAAACCGAACATTTTGGTTCTTTTTCAACACCTTGTTCGCTGCTTCTACAAAGTAGTCTGGCCCTTTTTGGTAGGTTACCCTTCCTAAGAAAGTGACAATTTGCTCTGGGAGGTTCTTTTTATACTCTTGAAACTCCTCTCCATTGCTAAAGTCAACCGCATTGTGCACTGTTATCACTTTATCTTCGGGTATACCGTACTTTGTAATAACGATATTTCTAGTAAGATTGCTAACTGTAATTATTCTGTCGGCAACCTCCATTCCACGACGTTCAATAGCAAAAACACTAGGGTTAACATTTTCCCCACTACGGTCGAATTCAGTTGCGTGAACATGAATTACCAAAGGTTTCCCCGATATCATTTTAGCGGCAATTCCCGCAGGATAAGTAAGCCAATCGTGTGCGTGTATTACATCAAATTCATGATTGGTGGCAAGACTTGATGCAATAAGTGCATAACGAGTAACCTCTTCCATTAGGTTTACACCATACTTGCCAGAAAATTTAAACCTTCGGGTGCTAGTAAACTCATTTACGGTTGTTTTTTCACGTTCCGATTGCTCAATGAGTTTTTGGAACTCCTCGGGATCAACGTAGGGGACAATATTTGAGCTGATTTCCAGATAATGGATTTTGTGCCAAAACTCTTCTAAATCAGTTTGAGTATGACTTACATCAATATCTTCAGCAGCAACTAAGCGGATGGATGATTTGTCTTCGTCTCCAAAAGCCTTTGGAACAACAAATATTACCTCAATATCCTTTTTTGCTAAACCGCGGGTAAGCCCAAAACAGGCTGTACCTAAGCCACCGGTAATATGAGGAGGAAACTCCCATCCAAACATCAAAACTCTCATGCAAATTCCATTTTAGCTTATTTTCTCGACCATTCTAATTATCCTAATTACTTCGGAAACGCTCCAGGCTTGTGATATTGATCCGTTTGGTCGCTGTGGTGGATCACCATCATAAACTTCGGCAATTGAGCAAATTCCGTAATGGCACATTTCGTCTTTCATCGAATCTAAAAGCATGCTTGCCAATGGTTTTGCCGATTTACCATGTATGCTAATGTACGCTTCCATGAAATGACCAAGAAGCCATGGCCAAACAGTTCCTTGGTGATATGCTAAATCGCGATTTACATGATCGCCTTCATATCGACCTTTATAAGCTGGATCTTTTGGTGCAAGCGTACGCAACCCTTTAGGGGTTAAAAGGTCGCGTTCAACAACATCTACAATAGTGCGCTTAATTTCGTCATCAATAGGGCTGTATGGTAATGATGCGGCAAAAATCTGATTGGGGCGTACTTGTAAATTTTGCCCTTCATCATCAACATAATCGGCTAGGTAACCCTTTGCTTTGTTCCAGAATATTTCATTAAATGATTTCTTTACTAGTTCTGCAATAGGCAGCCACTCTTTTACAAACTTGCTATCTTTATTTGCTATTGCAAGTTCAATGGTAAACTTGATTGCGTTGTACCATAGTGCATTAATTTCGACTGCGTAACCTATTCGAGGGGTGACAGGTTTTCCGTTAACAACGGCATCCATCCATGTTAGTGCATATCCTTTTTCACCCTGCCATACCAAACCGTTTTCATGCATCTTTATATTGAAAGGAAGACCAATCCTGTAACCTTGAAGAATTGATTTCATCTTTTTGCCATACTCTTTCCATACCTCTTTGTTATTGCCAGTGTATTCAAGGTATTTTTGAATCGACCAGAAGTACCAGAGAGGTGCATCAACTGAATTAAAGGCTGCAGCCTTTGCTCTCCCTACGTTAGGGAATAATCCACCCTTCATTTCGGTTGACATTGAATCAAGTATCGCCTTGCAGGTTTTAGGATCATCAATTCCTAAAGTTAATCCTGGTAGTGAAATGAAACTATCGCGCCCCCAACGACCAAACCAAGGGTAGCCGGCAATAATATTGGTTTGTTTCTGTTGATGAACAATGAATTGCTGTGCCGAATTTTTCAAGCATTCTTCGAAGCTACTTTTTGGTGGTCTTTTAAGCAGTTCGGCATTAAATTTCTTTGTAAATGAAGCCGGAACAAGTTCTGAAGTGGCTGCAGAGAATATGATACTTTCACCCTTCTTAATTGAAACTTCAAAATATCCAGGAACAAAAAGATCCTCGTGGCCCTCATATCCGCGTTTTAGCTCTTCGAGGTACTCAATATTATAGTACCAATCGGGGGTTGCTACGAAATCGTTTTTCTTATTTAGCTGGAGATGTAGGTATGGGAAACCGGTGTATAAGCGATATTTTACGCCATTATTGATCTCTTTGTACCTAGTATCGGCCCACATATTTGCTTTGCAAAGGCTATGGGCATTTCGAAATGCAAGGAATGGTTTTACCCTAATTTTAGTTGGACTATGGGCATCAACAAGGGTATAACGAATCATAAATTGCTCCTCGTTATGAACGAACAAAAGCTCTTTTTTTAGCACAACACCACCAACTCTATAGGTAATTGTGGGGGTGGGTTCATAATCGAAGTCGATGATATACTTATGACCCCTAGGTTCGTAGATACCTGGGTAACGATGAATCCCAAGATTGAACAATTGTCCGCGCTGAATTATGGTATCATCAACACTCGAGAGCAGAACGTGAGGCTCTCTGTCAAATCCCTCTAAGGGAAGAACCATTAAACCATGGTATTTTCGAGTGTTGCATAATACAATGGTAGTACTAAAGTATCCACCAGCCCGGTTCGTACTAAGAATTTCACGGTTAAGCGAATATTCTAGATTTACAAGCTCCTGTTTGTCGAATTCTAAATACTTCATAGCTTGTTCATTTTAGATGGTTAAATAATTGCTTAATAATCATTTTATATAATGATTTAGGAGTATTCAGATTAAAACAATTTTGTTGGTAAATAGGTTTGCTACTATGCTGATTACTCCTTCTTTATTTCCTTAAACCTAAAAAAGATCTGACCGAAAATATGTTATCACTTTAAGCAGAATTGCCCAAGACAATTTAATGTTTTTAAAGTTATAGTAGGATAAAATCCTCTTAAATTTTGGTTAACTTTGCATTAAATGTTAAAGGTGTTAGAAATAGCAACTATATTGATAAATAGTAAGCAACTTGTTTATAGAAAAATTTTCTCAAATGAATTTATTAACATTTATTAAAACCAAATCCAGCCTATTTTTATTTCTTGCTAGCACTTTACTTTTACAGGGATGTATTTATAAGGTTGATAGAGTAAAAATTGAAGGTTACTTCCATGGAAATCCCAAAGAATACATTTTTATAAGTAAGTTCGAAGGGAGTAGCCTTATACTTATCGATTCTATTAAAACTAGTTCGAGGGGTTTTTTTAAATTAACCCTAAATGTAGAAACCCCATTCTTTGTTACTTTTGGTCTGGATAAACAGCAATCGCCCATAATTCTTCTAGTACAACCCGGTGAGGAAATCTCATTAGTATCTAATAGCCCAAATCTAAAAGATTATAAAGTAATCGGATCTGCAGGGTCTTCACTACTATTAGGATTTGAACAGAGGTTTAATCTGGTTAAGTCTCAAGTTGATTCAATTAAAAAGGAGTATTTGTCTAATCTTGAAAACCCCAAAATTGATTCTATTCAATATCGGCTTGATAGCCTTTACAATGAAATAGCTAATAATCACCACGAGTTTGCTACCAATTTTATAAAGGATAACGCCTTTTCTTTGGTTTCGATACTTGCCCTTTTTCAATCATATGATTCACTTCATCCAGTTTTCGATTACTCAAAGGATCGTAAGCTATTTCGACAAATAGATTCATCTCTGCATTCTGTATATTCATCAAATAGAACAGTAATAGCCTATCATAAAAAGCTAACAAAGCTGGATTCGCTTTACAATCTTCGTCATAAGCGCGAAATGATGTTTAAGGAGGGCGATATACTTCCAAATGTTGGGTATCCACTAGTTAATAATGATTACTTCTTTTATAGTAGTATTTGGTATAAATACATCCTTATCGATTTTTGGGGCGATTGGTGTGATGTATGCCATGAAAATAATCAGGAGTTGAAGGATATTTATAGGGAATATGCACCAAAAGGGCTGGTTGTTTTGCAGGTTTCAGTCGGAGGCATTCCTGATTCTATAAAGTCCTCTGCAGCTAGGGATTCAATTACATGGTATCAGGCTTGTGTTCCTGATATGTACAGATCAAGACTGTTGGATACGCTTAAAATATCAAGTATACCCTCGAGTTATATTGCCGATAGATGGGGAACTATTAAGGCTGTTAATGTCAATGGCAGCAAGTTGAGATTGAAGTTAAAAGAGCTTTTCCCGGAGAAGTAGACTAATCTAAAATTTTTTATTAATTCATAATTGAATTCTTATATTTGCTTTACATGTTATTTTTATTGATTATTGTTGAATTACCAAAAGAATAAAATAATGAAGAGATTGTGTGGAATAAAGAGTATTGTTGTGTTTTTTGTGGCGATCGTTTTTCTAAGTTCATGTAGTACTAAAAACTCAGTTTCAATTAGAATTAAGATTACAAGTTCAAAGGATTCGAAAGTATATATTGAAAGATTGAATTTTGCTAGTTCAACTTTAGTGGATTCATCAAGTGTTTCGAAGGGAGACGATAATGTTAGATTTAGAATTAAATCTGTTGCAGAGCCAACTTTTCTGTTAGTGAGAGTTAAAGACAAAGGGGCAATTACACTACTTGCTGATCCAAACGAAAAAATCAACCTTATTATTAATGCAGATAAAATATACGATTATACAGTTTTAGGTTCTAAGGGTTCGCTTAAAACAAGAGAACTTGATGCTAAGCTTAGCGAATCTAAAAGTAAGTTGTATGACCTTAAGATGAAATATGATGCAACTCAGAATCAGGTAAGTCGTTCACTGATTGAGCAGGAGTATAATGCAGTTGTGGACTCACAGCGAGCATACAGCTCTCGCTTTATTTGGGCTAATGTTATGTCAAGAGCAAGTGTTATGGCTCTTTACCAAAAATTTGATGAAGACTTCTATGTATTCGATAAGTCCCAAGATATTGCTCTTTTTAAAGCCGTTGCATCATCACTTAAGGCTTTATACCCAAATTCAAATTATACAGAGGGGATGCTTAGGGATATAAGCGGAATGGAGAAAATGGTTAAGGCAGAAAAACTAAAGAGAATGATTAGCCAATCAATTTCTACAATACCCGAAATTGCTTTGCCAAATACCAAAGGTGAAAATATTAAGCTTTCAAGCCTTAAAGGTAAAGTTGTACTTTTAGATTTTTGGGCATCATGGGATCAAAACAGTTTGATGGATAATCGTGATCTATTAGACGTTTACAAACAATTTAAGAACAAGGGATTTGAGATATATCAGGTTTCGTTAGACATAAATCGTGATGATTGGACTAATGCAATTGAATCAGCCGGATTGCCTTGGATAAATGTTAGCGAACTAAACCCACAAGGGCCTATGTGTGCAAAGGTTTATAATGTAATTCAAATTCCAACAAATTATCTCATTGATAGAAATCATAGTATAATTGGAAAGAATCTTTTTGGTGAGGAGTTGAGGAAAAAACTTCGTGAGGTACTATAAATAAGATGGGTAAAAAAATATATTTTGCATCTGATCTTCATCTTGGTCTTCCTACTCGTAAGGAAAGTTTACCTCGTGAAAAACTTTTTGTTCAGTGGCTCGATCGTATAAAACCAGATACTGCTGAACTTTACTTACAAGGAGATATATTCGATTTTTGGTTCGAGTATAACCGTGTAGTTCCTAAAGGGTATAATCGCTTTATAGGTAAAATAGCTGAGTTTACCGATGCCGGAATCCCTGTTCATTTCTTTACTGGAAATCATGATGTATGGATGTTTAGCTATTTTCAGGAGGAACTGGGTGTTGAGGTACATCATAAACCACTTATCAAGGAAATTCTTGGTAAGAAGTTCTTTCTTGCCCATGGTGATGGGCTTGGTAAAGGCGATTTGGGTTATAAATTTCTAAAATCAATATTTACTAGTCCAACGTTGCAGTGGTTGTTTGCAAGGCTACATCCAAACTTCTCCCTATGGTTTGGAAACCAGTGGTCGGTTAGTAGTAGATACTCCAAAGAAATATCTCATAAGTTTAGAGGTGAAGATGAGCTGATAACTAAGTTTACTCGATCAGAGATTGAGAAAAATGATTACGATTTTTTCATTTTTGGTCATTGGCACTCTCCAATTATATACCCTTTGAACAACAAAACAAATCTTGTAATTTTAGGCGACTGGCTTGTAAATAATACATATTCGGTTTGGGATGGAGAAACCTTTAAGTTGATGAAATTCAACGATAAAGAAGAGGATGTTGTGCTAAGTACAGTCCACTAATTTTACTTCTAAGTTTTACATTAGATGAACTTCCTTGCCCATTTATATCTTTCGGGAACCGACACTGAGATTCGTTTAGGAAACTTTATTGGCGACTATGTTAAGGGCAAAAAGTTCGATAAATACCCAGAAAAGGTACAGGTTGGAATAAAACTTCATCGAGCAATCGATTCTTTTACCGATAAGCATTCCTCAACTCGAAATTGTATTGAACTTCTCCGACCCGATTATGGGAAGTACGCAGGAGTAGTTGTGGATGTTATGTTTGATCACGTTCTTGCAAATGAATGGCCTAGGTATTCCAATACGGAGCTAAAATCATTTACACGATCATTTTATTTACAAATGGTTCATCGTTATTCAATATTACCCGATAAGGTTAGGCGATTCCTTCCCTTTATGATTCAGAGTAATAGATTGTATAGCTATAGAACCAAGGAGGGTTTGAAAAGAGCTATCGATATTATGAGTTCGGTTACATCGTTGCCAGATAAATCAAGCAGTGCTTTAATTGTATTAGCAGAGAATCATGATCAGTTTTACTTACAATTCAATACCCTTTTCCCTGAATTAATTGAGTTTGTTCAAAAGGAATTTGGAATCGAATTGAAACAGTAAATAATCTCTATCTAGAGTAGTCTAGCTTAACAAAAATAAAAAGGAGGATTGTAAAAGCCCAGAGTGAAGATCCTCCATAGCTGAAGAAAGGTAGAGGGATTCCAATAACTGGGAATAGTCCTATTGTCATTCCAACATTAACCACAACATGGAAAAAGATTATTGATGCAACTCCATATCCGTAAACTCGAGCAAATGCTTCTTGTTGTCGCTCGGCAATCATTATTATCCTCAAAATAAGAATCGCAAATAGTGCAATAACAACAGTTGATCCTAGAAAACCCCATTCTTCACCTACGGTACAAAATATAAAGTCGGTGCTTTGCTCGGGAACAAAGTTAAATTTGGTTTGAGTTCCTTGCAGATAACCTTTACCAAAGAATCCTCCTGATCCGATAGCTATTTTAGATTGATTAACATTGTATCCCCATCCCTGCGGGTCAGCTTCTATACCTAGCAAATCGTTTAGGCGTTTTTGCTGGTGAATGGGGAGAATCCTATGAAAACCATAGTCTACAGTTAATGCAAATGATGAGGTTACAAATAGGAAAAGCGATAGGTAATAGATGAGTTTGATTCTTCGGAAAAAGGCATAAATCAAAACTAGAGGTATACCTATAAATGCTGAGATTAAAACAATTTTATCTAACGAAAGACTATATCCACCATACTTCGAAATCAAATAAATTATAACACCGGCTATTGCCGAAGAGAACGCGTAGATTATTGCCTCTTTAGTCTTATTGCCGTATATAATGAAAAGAATAATAGTTAAACTAAATAGTAGAATGTAAATAGTTGTCATACTGTATATTATTACAAGTATGAAAAGAAGAACCATGAAAGCAAGAAATAGCATAAACCAATTCGGTAAACCTTCGCGGTAAAGCATCAATATTAAAACCAAATAAACCATAGCCGACCCTGTGTCATTCTGTAAAAGGATAATGACAACTGGTAAGAAAAGTATAGCACAGATTTTTAAAATAGAGTTAGGTTGTAATATTTTAAAGTTGTATACACCAATTAGTTTTGCAAGCGCTAAAACGGTTGCAAATTTTGCAAATTCAGCAGGTTGAATTCCAACAGAACCGATCTGTAGCCAGGAATGAGCCCCGTTTACAACTCTCCCAAAGAGTAATGCTGCAATAAGGAAAATAATGGATATCCCGTAAAAGAAGTAAGCAAAAACAAAGTAGATTCTTCGATCGAGCATTAGAATTACTATAGCTAATGCAAATGCAAAGAATATCCAGATAAGCTGCATCCCGTACCTTTGTGTGAAATCAAGAATGCTACTATGCTCATCGCTATAAACGGCGGCATAAATATTTAGCCAACCCATAAACACAAGTAATAGGTAGATAAAGATAATTGGCCAATCAAGGCCTCTCCATGCTCTATTTCTTTCTTGCATAGCGGTTTAATAGTATGGCATCAAATATCATTTTCTCTAATTCAGGACGTGATATAGAATCAGTTAAGTACTTCTCGATCATTAAACTAGCTATAGGTGCTGCCCATGTTCCTCCAAAACCAGCGTTCTCAACATAAACAGCAATCGCAATTTTAGGTTTCTCCTTTGGTGCAAAGGCGATAAATACTGAATGGTCCGCTCCATGTGGGTTCTGTGCGGTTCCTGTTTTCCCGCATACCTTAATTTTCGGTAATGCTGCAATAGTTCCTGTACCTCCGGGAACATTAACGGCCATTTCCATTCCATCTACAATGTAGTTAAACCATGTTGAGTCAACAGTTGTAGTATGCCTTTCGATGTATTTAGGATCAATTCCAGCCTCTCCTTTAATCTCTTTAACAACATGGGGTGTATAAAAGAAACCTCTGTTTGCGATTGTGGCCGCAAGGTTTGCTATTTGTAATGGAGTTGTTCCTAACTCACCTTGTCCTATTGAAAGTGAAATAATGGAAAGTGAATTCCATCCTCCTTTGTGATAGTAGCGATCGTAATAGCTTACTGTTGGTACGTTTCCCCTGGTTTCGTTAGGCAAATCAATACCTAGGCGATTCCCGAAACCGAACGACTTTACATTCTTTTCCCAGTTGGAAAAATTGATCTCGATAGTACCATACCCAGATTTGTCGATAATGCTACGGAATACGTAGCAAAAGTAAGTGTTACAGGACATCTGAATGGCCTGAATAAATGATAAAGGTGATGGATGAATATGGCAACCAACCCCACGTCCATAAGGATAACCGCCTGCACAACCATAGTAAGTGGTTGGAAATACTACACCCTCCTTTAAACCTATTAACCCATTTACAATTTTAAATGTTGATCCAGGGGGATAGGGTGCCATAAGAGCGCGGTTAAAAATTGGTTTTATCGTATCATTCTGAAGTGTTTTATAGTTTGAGGCTCTATCCCTTCCAACTAGTAAATCAGGATTATATGAAGGACTCGAAATAAGTGCAAGTACCTCACCCGTTGAGGGTTCGATAGCAACAATACTCCCAATTTTATTCCGCATTAATTTTTCACCGTACTCCTGCAAATTTGCATCAATAGTGCAAACTAAATCTTTTCCAACAACAGCCATTGTGTCAAACTTACCTTCTTCGTATGACCCTTTTATTCGGTTATGTACGTCAACCATGTAGATGGTCACACCCTTCTTCCCCCTTAACTCCTTTTCGTATGACTTCTCTAACCCGTTAATTCCAATGTAGTCGCCAGGTTGGTAGTATGGGTTTTTACTTACTATTTCATCATCTACTTCACCGATGTATCCAAAAAGGTGAGCTGCAATTTTTTTGTTATAGGTTCTAAGCGTTCTGGGACGAACATCAAATCCAGGGAATTTGTATAACTTTTCTTGAAGAATTGCATAGGTTATGGCCGATACTTGCTTTAAAAACACTGATGGTTTAAATGGTGAATACCCCTTTACCTTTTTTATCTGAATAAAACCATCTTTTACTTGATCCTTTGAAATTCCAAGAATAGATGCAAACTCAGTGGTATCAAAGGCTTTTACCTCGTTTTTAATAACAATCAAGTCGTATGATGCTTGGTTGCAAACGATTAGATTCCCTTTTCGATCGAAGATTAGTCCCCTTGCAGGGTATTGTGGGATATATCTTAAAACATTATTACTTGCCGATAGCTTATATGATTGTTCAATAATCTGAATGAAGAAAAGTTTTATAACAATGATAATAAAGACAATCAGAATGATGCCAGAAATAATGTACTTTTTATCAGTTGTTATATTGAGTTGCATTTAGAAAATAGATTACTCCCTAATAAACAGGAATTGAGCAAGTAAAATAAAGAAAGTCGTTACTATTGAACTGATTATTACTCTAAGTAAAGTGTGGAAGAAGTGTATAAACGAAAAGGCTTCTATATAAAAGAGAAGAAGATGATGCGCAACCACCATAAATAGTGCATATCTTATAAACCAACTCAAATCATTCATGCTCATTGCAGGACTTCCTTTTTTATCAGTTGAAGTACCTGTTGAAATATTTGAAAGGATATACGGCCTAAGAAAAGCGATAAAAAGAGTAGCCGAGGAATGCATTCCAAGTGTGCCCATGAATGCATCCATGGTTAAGCCAGTAAGGAACCCTAAGATTAAAAGAAACCATCCTTTGATTTCGAATGGTAAAAGCATTATAAATAGGATATAAATATATGGATTGATGTATCCTCCTAATTTAATGTTGTTTAAAACCAGAAGCTGTATGGCTAGTAGCGAGATAAATATTATAACATATCGTAAAATTTGTTTGCTCATTCTACTTTTGGTTTTCAATTAAATTCCGTTCAAATGCATCGTGCGATTTGATTATATACACGTTATCCAACTGTTTAAAATCAGTAAGAAGTTTCACCTTAACTTCGTAAAAACTTCCTCCTTTCATTTCGAATTCATCAACTGTCCCTATTGGAATGTCTGGAGGGAATATGGATGAGTAGCCGCTTGTAACAATTGTATCCCCTTTAATGAGGTTAACGTGTTGTGGTATTTCCGAGAGGATTACAGTCCTGTAATCAATCCCATTCCAGTATAAAGAGCCAAATGTGCCTGAACGTCGATGCTTGGCAGAAATTTTTAGGTCAGTATTTAGTAGCGATATTACTGTTGAGAAATTGCTTGAGACAGAAGCTGTAACTCCAACAACACCATTTTTAGTAATCACTCCCATTTCTCGAGCAACCCCTTCTATTG
>Ga0209099_1003887_pt1 | contig 11743 bp, 7 predicted proteins | sample AD_JPNHW2_MetaG_FD_184430 | JGI IMG/M metagenome (GOLD analysis project Ga0209099, IMG submission 184430) | Active sludge microbial communities of municipal wastewater-treating anaerobic digesters from Japan - AD_JPNHW2_MetaG (SPAdes) (version 2) | ecosystem: Engineered > Bioreactor > Anaerobic >...
GTTAGATTTTTCAGAATTTATAAGCGAATCCAACTCCGAAAATTTCCTTGAACTGAACAAGCGATTTGGTTCCTTCCCCTGATTCAACAGTTCCGTTTCCGTTTTTGTCCTCCATTATCGTGATATTATCATCATAAATGAGGTGGGTATTGAAGTTGACGGAGAGGTATTTATTGACCTTGAAGGCAAGCAGCGTTTCCCAGCTTACGTCGATGTTCTGCGGATTTTCTGAATAGTTTGAGAAGAGGTCAATCTTGCTTGTAAAAGAGACGTTTTTAAGTATTTCAGCCTTAAAATCATTCTTGGTATAAATTGCCCTGAGGTATCCACCAATCTCACTTTTTACTGTCTCTCCCGGTTCAACGCCAAAGGCTCCCAGATCAGACAGATACGAATCGGTAACAACAGTGAACTTTGAAGTAAGAGGTGCGATAAATGCACTGAAATAGGCGTTGGGTTTATAGTCAAGACCGATAGCCAGTGTTATGTATGCAGGAGCGAAATGTGTTGAAATTATGTTTGTTTTATCAGGGTAATTGAACCCGTCGGTGAACTGGGTTTTAAAGTTAAAGAGGGCAGCATAGTAGAAATTGGTGAAAGCTTTCTGACCATACTTTGAAAGGAAGTCTATTTTGTCATCCGTCTTCCTGAAGTCCTCATCTCCCTGTTTCAGCAAGCCATAACCAAGGTCGAGGGAGTTGTCCCATACAGAGTTTCCTTTTTTATAGTTGGCAAAGGCACTGAAGAGCCCGTTAACAGCAAGTGAATTCTGACCACCGGCTGCCCAGTGCGACAGTGAAGTCTGTGCCATGTTAACACTAAGCACTCCGCCTGTCTTCCAGCCCTGGGTTGTGTCAGCATTCTGTGAACGTAGTTGTTTTTCAGGTTCTGTGACCTGTCCATATATTCCGATGTTCAATAAAAGCAACGAAATAAGGCTGATGCAAATGGATTTCTTCATAATCAACAGAGTTATTGTTAATAAATTAACAGCAAATCAGGTGTTTGTTTAATGTTATTTTACGAAATATATCTTCAAAGATAAGCAATTCTTATAAAGTGAAGGTCTTCCTCAGAACCTGAACATAAAAACCGGGAGTTATGTTCAGGCTTCACTTGCATTTGTTATTAAAAAATTGAACATTAGTTGTTAAATTGCAGCTTCTTTAAACCGGAATCTTGAACTAATTAATTTCTATATGAGCAAGACAGAAGCATTCACAAGACATATAGCGGAAGGATATGCCTGCAAGGGTGATTTTATAACACTTGGTTGCGGGATTGTTGACGGAGAGGTAGCCTCAGATGCAAATATCAATGTGCCTTTACGCACAATGAACAGGCACGGGCTTATTGCAGGTGCAACAGGTACAGGAAAGACCAAAACACTCCAGGTGATCTCAGAACAACTTTCTGAGAAAGGAGTACCTGTACTTCTGATGGATGTTAAAGGGGACCTCAGCGGAATAGCCATGCCGGGCGAAGCAAAACAGTTTATCCTTGACCGTCATTCAAAGCTTAATCTTCCGTTTTCACCAAAGGGATACCCTGCCGAACTGCTTTCACTTTCAAAACAGGATGGTGTGAGGCTGAGGGCAACTGTGTCGGAGTTTGGTCCTGTTCTTCTATCAAGGATCCTCGATCTGAATGATACCCAGGAAGGCGTGTTATCTGTAATTTTCAAGTATTGCGATGACAAAAAACTTGCACTTCTCGACCTTAAGGATCTTAAAAAGGCAATTCAGTATGTAACTGAAGAAGGGAAAAAGGAAGTAGAACAGAATTACGGCAAAATATCAACTGCCACAACAGGAATCATTATAAGGAAAATCCTTGAGCTTGAACAGCAGGGCGCTGATATGTTCTTTGGCGAGCTCTCATTTGATATCCGTGACCTGATGAGGCGTGATAAAAACGGGAATGGATATATAAGCATACTGAGGCTTACGGATATTCAGGATAAGCCAAAACTGTTCTCAACCTTCATGCTTTCGCTTCTTGCCGAAGTATATTCACAGATGCCCGAAAAGGGAGATGCAGAGAAGCCCGAGCTTGTAATTTTTATTGATGAGGCACATCTGATTTTCAGTCAGGCAAGCAAGGCTCTTCTCGATCAGATAGAGAATATAGTTAAACTGATAAGGTCGAAGGGGATAGGCATATTTTTCGTGACCCAGAATCCCACCGATATTCCAAACGGTGTGCTGTCGCAACTGGGACTTAAGGTGCAGCATGCCCTGAGGGCTTTTACCGCTGTTGACAGAAAGGCTATTAAGCTGACTGCCGAGAACTATCCGATCTCAGAATATTATAAAACTGATGAAACAATCACAAGCCTCGGGATAGGCGAGGCCCTTGTAACTGCGCTGAGCGAAAAAGGAACACCAACTCCTCTTGCTGCAACCATGCTGAGGGCACCTGTCAGCAGGATGGATATCCTGACTCCGGATGAAATAAAAGCAATTAACAGTTCTTCAATTCTTGTTCAGAAATACAGCCAGACAATTGACAGGGAGAGCGCTTATGAGATACTCAGCGGGAAAGTGTCAGAGATGCAGAAGGCGAAGGAAGAGGAAGCTGCTCAGAAGGAGTGGGAGAGGCCTCCAAGACCTTCAGGGGGAAAGCCATACGGACGAAACGCAAAAACTCCCCAGGACCAGATGGTAAAGGTACTGACAAGTGCAACATTCATAAGAGGGGTGTTTGGCATATTGAAAAAAGTAATGAAATAGGACACACAACGCACGGCTTACGACGCCCGGCGCATGGCGCAAGGTGCAAAATACGGACGGTTGCATATTGTAAAGCTTAAAGTGGAAATAGAAATGACAGTTTAACAAAATAGTTTTCCATGATTATCTATCACGAAACAAATGATGGTTTGAGTATTGCTGAAATAGGTCAGGATACAGTTAAAATAGAAAATGTACAGGATATTCTGGATATAATGGCAGATGCGGGTTATAATGGCTGCAAGGGAATTATAATACATGAGAATACCCTCAATCGCGACTTCTTTGATCTTAAGACAAAGCTGGCCGGCGAGATCCTGCAGAAATTTTCAAATTACAGGATGAAGCTCGCAATAGTGGGAGATTTCTCAGATGTTAAGAGCAAAAGCCTCCGGGATTTCATCCGTGAAAGCAATAAGCTGGGGATAATACGTTTTGTTTCTGATATGGATACGGCGATAAAGGGATTCTGAATCTTTAGATCCATTAACAACAAAGATGAAAACCTGGACTACATCGGACGGAACAAAAATCACCAGGGTCCTCGGGGGTCGCAGCAATGTTTTTCTTATTAGCAGAAATTACAGGAATATATTGGTTGATACCAGCCCTGCATTCATGAGAGGCAAACTGAATGCAAGACTAAAAAAACTAAATGTCAGCAAGATCGATCTGCTTATCCTTACCCATGCTCACTTCGACCATGCAGAAAATGCATACTGGATTAAGAATAAATTCAATGCCCTTGTTGGTATACATAAATCAGAGGCTACTTACCTTGCTCTTGGTGAAACAGAGCTTCCCGGAGGGACAAATCTCTTTTCCGGCTTCCTGGTAAGATTCATAAGCAGGTTCATTAAATCACCCGGGAGATATCAGTCCTGTGACAGCGATCTTCTTTTTGATGAGTATTTCAGTCTTGTGGAATTCGGTTTCAATGCCTTTGTTCTGCATACTCCGGGACATACAGAAGGATCTGTAAGTGTGATTGTTGATAATGAGATTGCACTTGTCGGTGATTCGATGTTCGGAGTCTTCAGGGGATCTGTATTCCCTCCTTTTGCCTGTGACGTAAAGAAGATGGTTGAGAGCTGGGGAAAGCTTCTTGAAACAGGTTGCAGCCTTTTCATTCCATCCCACGGATCTGCGAACAGCAGAGAGCTCCTGGACAGGGAGTACAGGAGAAAATCTTTGCAGTTAAAAACCGGCATTACCTGACTGAAATCTTTTCCGATCTGTAAGGGTAAACAATAACCTTCTTTTTATCCGGCTCATAAACCTTTAGTCCTTCAAAGGTTGCATCTTTTACATCATCAAGGACTACAGCTGTCCTATAGTCTTTCTTCCCGCAGAATAATTTTACATTTTCGAATTTTATTCCATTGGTATGCCTGATGTAAAAGCCCCATGCAGGCAGCTCTTTGAACATCGAAAATTCGGGATATGATGCAGCCATTTCAGGTACCTTGTCAAGTTCATCAAGGCCAATCTTTGCAAAATTTGGATTGCCTCCCCCGGGGTGATGAATTTCAATGTTCTTCAGTGTTACATTTTCTATAAGTACATCCGGCATTCCTGTAATTGATGAGGGAGAGATATTTCTTGGCAGATCTTCAACCGGTCCTTCATAATTATAGCCGGCATCAGGTTTGGTTGCAGGCACCTCGGCATAAACATTCGAAATTGTAATGTTGCTCATACGGCCTTTTTTACCGGTTCTTCTTTCTCCGATCCTGAGGAAAATTACATTTCCAGTATTAATCGACCTGAGCGAATCAACTGTCACATTTTCAACAATGCCTCCATCCACTGCGGCGAAAGTTACTGCAGAACGGTATGTGTCAAATACAAGGTTATTTACAATTTTAATGTTGCTGAATCCTCCATAAGATGCTGTTCCGAACTTGATGCCATTGGCGCTGGTCCTGATTTTGTTGTTGTAAACATAAACATTCTTACAGATGAAATCAGGAGAATGTGATTTCAGGCAGACTCCGTCGTCGGCTGCATCAATATAACAGTTTGTTACTCTGACACTGTCGCAGTCGACTATATCAATTCCGTCATTGTTCCAGTATGATTTGCTGTCGACAATGATGCCGTCGACAGTAAGATTCCTGCACTGGTCGTACTGCTGATTCCAGCTGCCCGGGTCCTTCAGCATAATCCCGCTTATTGTGATGTTGCGGCAACCACGGAAGTAAATGTTCTGAGGCCTGATTGACTCATTCGGGCGGTCATATCTGAGCGGATCGGAAATTATTCCGTTGTGGATGAGTTCAACAAGATTTGTTGCCACTTCAAAGCCCCTGCCGTCTATAACTCCCTTTCCTGTTATACCTATGTTTTGCTGGTCGAGGGCAAAGACAAGGGCGGTCCAGTTGAAATTACGGTCATAGTCAAGCGGATTTACAGAGCCAAGCAGAATGGCTCCTTCTTCGAGCCGTATAGTAACATTCGATTTAAGGTAAATGCTTCCTGTGAGATATCTTCCCACATAGAATACCAGAGTTCCTCCTCCGTTTGAGCTTATGTAGTCAATGCCTTTCTGGATTGACCGTGTGTTCATTGTCGTTCCGTTGGATTTTACACCGAACATTGAAGCGTTGTAGTCCTTTGCCTGCAGATTTAGAGGCAAGGCAGACAGGATGAAATACAGGATGAACTGATTGGTTTTCATTTTTATTTTTTTTACCACGGAGTTACACGGAATTGCACTGAGTTTTCACTGTTGGAACATTTAAAGCTGGTAAATTGTTACAGGACCGATAAGTCCCATTGACTGTAATGGCTGGACTTTGTTCTTTTCGTTAGTCCAGTACTGGGCTATGGGATTGTCTGTCAGCGATTTCATATAGTTGCCCATTGATGTGGCAACAGTTATTTCTAAATCATTTCTGCCGGGTTTAAGATAGCCTGTGAGCTCAAAGATCCTTCGCCCGTACCATCTGGTTCCCAGATCATTCCCGTTTATTTTCAATGTACATAATCCGTATACTTTTCCGGCATTCAGGAAAGTCCTTGCACTTATATTATAGCTTGTAAAACTATTCCTGTATTTTACAATTCCTGCAAAATTTACATAATCAGTTAAGTCCCTGAGATCCTTCAGCCTGTCAGGGAAAATTGTTTTTACAGAACCGTCGTGACAGTGGGTAAATTCTGCCATCCAGCCTTCAGTAAATGTTTTTATCTCATTGCCCTCTGCGGGAAGTGGTTTCCATTCCTCACCCTTGCCTGTTTTGTCAAACACGAAAAGAAAAGATTCGGCAGGTCCAAGGTCAAGATTAAATTTATCGCCCTTTTCAAGTTTTATTTTATACCTTCTCCCTGTTTCCGGATCCCATTTCCAGCAACTCCGCCGTGAGCTGATATCTCCTGAAAAGGTAAGCTGCGTCCTGAACGGATTATTCAGACTGGAGTTTATCAGATAAATTACTTCTGTCCCGTCATCAGCCTGATACCTGTTCTGCATCACAAACGGATCGGATTTTTCAATTTTAAGGTAAGGTCTGATATTGTATTTTTCCTGCACAGACCTGAACCATCCGATGAAGTCCTTTTCAGGTTTTTCAAGAAGAATGAAACTGTCAGGAAAGGCTTTCATTTTTTCTACAAGATCATTAACTGTTTTATCATTCTCCTCCCAGTCTTTATACCCTAATGATTTTGAAGGAAATGATTCAACACAGAAGATCCTTCCTCCGGCATTGATGAAGTCGAGCATTCTGGCTGCGGTATCCGGATGAAGTGAATCCACTTTCACAAGGAAAAGTGTATTGTATTTTCTTGGACCAAAATGCATGAATCCCTCTTTCATTTCACTGTCCCTTATCACGCCCTGGGATACATAGTCACATCCGTTACCGTTCTTGTTGATAGCTTCCCACACAAGTGTGAAATAATCAACATGCGTAACAGATGGAAAAGGTTCCATAGGCGCACCTATCAGGCTCCACATATCGTCAAGCGGGGGAAGGATTGCAATATCAGCAAACATCATAACATTCTGAAGCAGTGATGATAATCTGCCCTTATATTCATTAAAAATGCTGAACCAGGGCCACCAGGTATTCTGCTCATTGTAATAAGCTCCGTACCTGATCCACCCCGGATAGGGAGCCTCCGGAGGAGAGTAGTTGAATCCGTGAAAGATTGAATGAGTGATACCTGATATGATTGACTGGTCACTGCCTATTTTGAGATTTTCCAGTGACGTGTTGAACACAGTGTAGGTATCAGTCATTTCCTCGCAGCTCACAAGCTTTTTCCCTTTAAGATGTGCTGCCGAGGAGACATATTTGTTTACCATTGTATATGCCCTGCCTCTCCTGTAGTCATCTTCCGGCATCTCTTCACCTATCCTGTGTTTCAGCCAGTTCATTGTCCATGATTCACCTTCAGGTATGTCATAATCAAAGCTGCTTTCGAGCGGGAAGAGGCCTCTTCCGTAAGCCTGGGCTCTCGATTTCACATTCAGGTTACGGCACCAATCAAGATAAGTTTTTGTCAGGCTTTCATTAAGCAGGGAGGCTTTTGTATAATCGAAGTCATACCGTACCCTGCGGATTACATTCTCCAGGGCAGGGGATAACTTAACGTTGTAACTGAAGTCAGTAAAGTTGCCCATGCTCCCTGTTTTAAAAAGGATAAACGGCAGCCAGGGAAAAAGATCGTATCCATTCCTTTCAATAAAATATTCCCGTATCCTGCTTGTCCAGTTTGCTCCTTCAAGCTCAAGACTGTCAGTAAACAGGGCCCTTATGTGACCTGAAAGAGGCCCGATGCGTCCTTCAATTGTTCCTGACATATTGTCAAGATACTTCCTGACAGCCAGGCTGTTATAATGATCCAGCACCGGACCTGTGGCTCCCGGGACTCCGTTAATAACCTGCATGAAGCCATTGACCTTCACCAATCCTATGATGGCGTGTTTTCCTGCAGGTACTGAAATCCTGTAACTCTTTTTCCCGGCTTCAGGCTTCAGGTCAGTAACCTGCTCAGGTTTTTCAAGAGGATCGGGTACAAGCTGCAGGGACAGCAGTTCCATTGTCCTTCCGGGGAAAGGAGAACTGATTGCAGGATCGGCCTCCCTGAAAAGCTCATATTCAGAGATCTCATAATCAGCAGGTCCTGTTAATTTTTTAACAGCAATTGTCACAACCTGAGAGCGTTCATTGTCCTCAAGATTTTCTGATCCGAAGGGCCAGCCGGAACCGACAATGAGGTCGCAGGTCATTCCAAGGTTTTTTGCCTCGTCAAATACAAGTTTGAGCAAATCTATCCATTCATCACTCAGCCATTTTAAGGATGGTTTACCAAGGTCGTCACCTTCTGACCGTGAGGGGAACTCAACAGGGTTTATCTCAACGCCACCTATGCCTGCTGCCTTTAAAAGTCTTAGTTCCCTTATGAGTTCACCGGCTTCAACTTTATTGCCGTTCCACCACCATCGTACGTAGGGATGATAGTTCAGGGGAGGGTCTTTGAAGAGAGTGTAAAGATCGGCGACAGGCTCCCGATAATTATCGGGAAGGCGACAGTCAACAGGAAAACCTGGATCAATTTTCCCATTATAATTCTGATAAAGTGATGGTGCAAGTGTAAAGCCGCCGGAGGCTATTATGCTGTTTATTATGAATTTTCTTCTATTCATGAACAGACAATTGAATATCTTATTTTACAAATGCTTTCACCACAAGAGCTTCTGTACCTGATTCGTTGATCAGTCTGTACGAACCTGCAGCTGCCGGAACAACGAAAGTTTCAGCATAACTGAACCTTTGCCTTAAACCATTTTCCGTTTCAAGTACTATGCTTTCTCCTTCAACCAGGCTGAGAACATGACACTTGTTTTCTGTACTTACTTCAATGCTTTTCATGAAGTGAAACCGGTGAACATCATAAAGGTGTGTTTCATGGGTAGGAAGATGATAGAGCTTCCAGTCCTCACCCTGGCTGATAAGTGCAGGTCTTGAGACAAGCTTTTCGGTAACATACTTACCTTTCCTGTCGAAAAACAAGTTATCGAAAGCACGACCAATGTTTAGCTGTCTTGGCTTTCCGTCAAGGTCGAGACGAAGCCAGTCATACATTTTGAAAGTGAAGATATAGGGGGTTGAACTGATTTCGAGTACAAGGTTGTTCATGCCCGATCCGTGTACAGTTCCGTAAGGGATCAGGAACAGATCGTGTTTTGCAGCAGGGAGTTTCTGAACGTACTTCTCTATATCAACTGGTTTCTTTTCAGCCATACTTGTTTCAAGTTCCTTCCTGAATTTATCAGGATCTATATCTTCCTGAAATCCAAGATATACTACTGCATCATCTTTACTATCAAGTATGTAATATGTTTCTTCCTGGGTGAAATCTTCACCAAAATGTTTTTTTGTGTAACCTGGTCCGGGGTGGCACTGGACAGACAGGTTACCTCCATCAAAAGTATCAAGGAAGTCGAACCTTATCGGGAATTCGGTACCGAAACGCTTATGACAGTCACCCAGTACGGCTCCTGTTTCCTGAAACATAAGGAAGTCAAATGAAACCTCGAGCAGTCTGCCTGAGCTTTCGAACAGCAGACCGTTCTCGGGTACTATCAGTTCGAAGGACCATGCGTAATTCGGGACATCCTTGTTAAGACCGTCAATATTCTTTTTGATCCATGTTCCTCCCCAGGCGCCGGGTTCAAACCAGGGCCTTACCCTGAAATAATTTGAAGCCATTCTTTTCAGCCCTTCCCTGAGGGCGGCTCCACTCATAAAGGCAGGATTATCCGGATCCTGACCGTCAACAATAATATCGATTCCGGGCAGCAGATCCTTTTTCAGACGGTTCAGCACTATCCAGTCGGTGAAATAGAACCTCTTGTACATTTTTTTCGGATCACCGGCTGCGGAAGCACCAAGATTGCTTATGCTTCCTGCCCGTGACCTGAACTGTATCTCGTTCTTTGGCAGGTCGATATAGATAAGCAAGCCCTTCCACCCGGCAAGAGAGGCTCCCGGACCGATTATAATGCTGTGCTGTGAATTTCTGTCAGGTGTGAGTTCCTTTATTTTTTTAAGGTCATGAAAATCTTCGATCTTCAGGCTTGTCCTGGTCCCGAAAAGGGCATCATCACCCCCGTTAAAAGGAGCGACAAGCTGTTCTATCTCATCAGGATTTTTAAGGTAAGCGACAGTATCACACCAGGTTACATTAATATTCTTTTTCTGAAAGATGCCATCGAGGCAGTTTCTGAAGTTATCAAAGAATACTCCGCCGTAGCCTTCAATTGTTATTGTCTCATGTTTCAGTATCAATTCAGCAAGTGCATCATAGCCGGCTGAAATCACTCCCTCTTCAAGGAGGAAGGATGGATATATGTCATATCTGCCTGCCTTTGCTCCCGGTTTGATACGGGGCAAGAGGTATTGTGCAGTTTTACGCCGCTCTTTTTTCAAAATATACTCTTTTTGTTACAGAGGGCTAATTTAATGATTATGATCAACATTATTGTTAACCACGGAGGACACGGAGTTGCACAGAGTAACACTGATTTAAATTCTCAGATATTCAGAATATTACTACGTGAAAAACTCCGTGTCACTCCGTGTACTCAGTGGTAAATCTTAAACTATTTCCCTATCACTCCAACATATCCCCCGTTCTTCACCATTGTTATTTTCATACTGCCGGGAGATTTAAGCTTTGAAGTAGTCTTATTCAACTCCTTTGGCTCTTTACCGGAGTTCTTTGTATCACTCCAGCTGTCTATTATATAATTTCCCTGCGGAAGGAAATCAAGGTTTATTTCCACGGTTTTTTCCCTGCTGTTGTTCATCACTCCGATGAACCATTTATCACCGCTTCTTTTTGCAAGGGCAACCCATTCACCCGGATATCCGCCGAGGAATTTTATGTCATCCCAGGTGGTCGGCACTATCTTCAGAAAGTCTGATCCGGGCTGACCAAGAATATTGTCAGGATGATCGCAGACAACTGTCAGGGGGCTTTCATAAATCACGAATTTTGATAATTCCGCCGCCCGTGTGTTCCAGACTATGGCTGGAACCTGTTGCTTAAACTGTTCACGTGTAACATTGAGGAATGCCCCGGGAGTATAGTCCATCTGACCGGCGAGCATCCTTGTGAAGGCAAGCTTAACATTATGTTCCGGACTCATTTTATCCGAGAATTTGTAATATTCATTTCCCATAAGCCCTTCACGTGTAATCATATTCGGCCATGTCCTGATTATTCCATCAGGTTTATAGGCGCCATGGAAATCAACTGTCAGGTGATTTTCTGCTGCGCATTTTATGATATCGTGATACCAGTTAACCATCTGCTGGTCATCACGATCCATGAAATCGATCTTGACTCCCTTAATTCCCCACTGCTTGTAAATCGGGAATGCTGTTTTAAATGCAGAATTCCTGTTCACATCTGTACAATAAAGCCAAACAAGGATATCAACATTTTTCGATGCAGCGTAACTGATTATTTCAGGCATGTCAATCTGTGGCGCCCACTTAGTAATGTCAGCTTCAGGTGAATTGAACTTACCGTACCATTGCCAGTCGACGAGCATGTAGGGCCATCCCATCTCTGATGCCAGGTCGATATATTGTTTTATCACCGGCATTTCCATTTTCACCTCACCATGCCACCAGTGGTCCCAGGCGCTCATGCCGGGTTTGATCCACGATGGATCTTTTATGGCACAGGGGTCATTGAGGTTCTGGATTATCTCTGATTCTATCAAAACACCCGGATTATCACCGGTCATCAGCACCCTCCATGGCGTCCATACCTCATCATTGAATCTTGCCTTAACTCCATTCTCGGCTTCTCCGGGTATGGGAACAAGTTTGGTTGTAAGCTGCCCGGCTATTCCTTTTGTACCCAGGTAAAAGGCCGGATAATTGTCAATATTAGCTTCAGTTATTGCCAGCCAGCAATTGTTGCCATAATCCATAAGAAATGGCATCCCGGCAATTGTTTTTTCGTTTACATACGAGAGAGGCCGT
>Ga0209099_1003890_pt1 | contig 11731 bp, 10 predicted proteins | sample AD_JPNHW2_MetaG_FD_184430 | JGI IMG/M metagenome (GOLD analysis project Ga0209099, IMG submission 184430) | Active sludge microbial communities of municipal wastewater-treating anaerobic digesters from Japan - AD_JPNHW2_MetaG (SPAdes) (version 2) | ecosystem: Engineered > Bioreactor > Anaerobic...
AGGTACATTAGTTGGGGGCAATCTTTCAATAATTTATGGCTTACTAGGTACTAATGCCGATATTAACCCTCAAGGGAAAATTCTTTTTATTGAGGATCTAGACGAATACTTATACCATGTTGATCGAATGATGATGAGCCTTAAGCATAGTGGCAAGCTAAAAGAAATTGCCGGGCTTATTGTTGGGGGCCTTTCCGAAATGAAAGACAATCATATTCCTTTTGGTTTAAGTGCACATGAAATAGTTGCAAATGCTCTGAAAGAGTATAAAATACCTATTTGCTTTAACTTCCCTGCGGGACACGTTGAGCCCAATTTATCATTGATAATGGGAAGGCGCATTTCCCTCGAGGTAAATAGCAAAGGTGCTTCTGTTGTCTTTGACAAACCTTCTATTGTGCAATCTTTTGATAGCCAAGAGGAACCCTAAAAAGTGCTTCGCTTAAATGTGATTCCTGAATTGCCGTTACTAAAACCTTTTGCCTTTCTTTTCTGAGTAAGGTCCTCTCAACTATTAACATTGGAAATTTCCCTTTTACATTAGGGAAGTAAGAGAAAATATTCGCTTCGGGTTTTACCCTTTGAAAAATTCGATTCATTGCAGATATAAAATCGAAGTTTTTTTCTGTAACCCAAAAAGCAATTTCAGTATCTTTTGATTTACACCTTACCCTCATTTGGCAACAACTTTCGCCATCTAAAACCATTTTATTCTGGGTATTTATTACAACTGTATCTTGAGCTGTTTGTGTAGCTATTTCATTGTTGCTTAGCTTGTAGAAAAGTTTTTTGTTGGGAGACAAAGCTAAAACATCCTCGTTTTCCAAATTTATAAGGTAAACACTAACTAGCTTTTTATGATTATCATACTCATCCATGCGCACCCTATTATTTTTCACTCGTATTATTACATACGATGTATCATAAATAGTCTCACGTTTAAGGTTGATGCTTCCTTCAAATTTATCTACATTTGTTAAAGCATAACTCGTAATTGTAGATAGAGCAATTAGTCCGAGTAAAATTTTTTTAACCAAAATCACTAATATTTTTTTGCTTCTAATACATGTTTTATATCGATTTAATAAGATAATAGTTGCACTTGGTGATGAAAAAAGTTGATGATCTAAATCATTCCAGAGAACTTGGAAAAAAAGGTGAGGAAATAGCCGTTGAATACCTTACTAAAAAAGGGTACAAAATACATCATCGTAATTGGCACTTTGGTCACAAAGAGCTTGATATTGTTGCATCCTATAAAGAAATGCTAGTTGTGGTTGAGGTTAAAACAAGATGGACAAACTACTGGGAGGAACCTAAGGAATCGGTTCGAAGAAAAAAACAAAGATTTATTATTGAGGCAGCAGAAGAATATGTTCAGCATTACAACCTGAATACGGATGTGCAATTTGATATAATTTCCATCGTTTTACTGGGAAATAAACATGAGATTGAGCACATTGAGGATGCTTTTCAACCCTCTTTCTAGCTAACTTTTATATTTTCTAACCATGAACATTGAAGAACTTAGGGATTACTGTTTATCAAAAAAGGGTGTAACCGAATGCTTCCCTTTCGATGAGGTTACCCTTGTTTTTAAGGTTGGAGGTAAAATATTTGCACTCACAAATCTTGATAGAGAACCTAGCGTTAACCTTAAATGCGACCCAGAGCGAGCAATAGATTTAAGGGAGAAATACTCATCGATTATTCCCGGTTATCATATGAACAAAACACATTGGAATACTATTTATATGAATAATTCTATTCCGGATAAACTGATGAAAGAAATGATAGACCTATCATATTTATTGATAGTTCAATCGCTTTCTAAGTCGAAAAGAAAAGATCTTTTATAAGATGTAAAACTTTTAAGCTATTTTTGGTATGTAACTTGTTATATATTTTTGCAAGTACATACAATAGATTATAAAACTAAACTTTTATACCATGAAATCTGCAATTTATACTCTAGTATTCATGATTATTCTGAATACAGGTATCAAAGCACAGGATACATACAATGTTACTCGGGTAAATGGGAATGTAACATTTGCTAAATCAGGGAAACCTGTAAAACCTGGAGATGTTTTGAATCCAAGTGATCAGGTAAAGTTTGAGAATTTTGATGCCTATGTTATAACCATCAATCAAAAGATGGCTAGGTATATGCTTAAAGTTAATCCTCCTCAATCAAACTATACCTCAAAAAATCAGGCACTCGTAGCCACGGTAAAAGATATTGCGTTAGTTACCAAACGTCGAAGCCTTATGGCTGCTCGCTTCAATCCTAACGAGAAGGAGATTACCGACCTTAAGAGCTACTTTGGAACCGATAAATTTTCTATTATCGGTGATAGGGTTGATATAGCGCTTAATGCCTCAAAATACCCTTTGAGCGAAAACAAGTTTATCGTCTTCCACTATAAGGTAAATAATAACCCAGTATCAAAAATGATCGGCTACGACCAGCAAACTCTTAAAATTGAAAAGGATAAAATTCTGTTAACAAAAGCTGGAAATATTAACGGCAATGAGGTTACCGATCTTTCTGTTTATCTATATGAAAAATCAACCCGTAACAGCGAGGAGCTCACCAAGCTAACTCTAGTTTTCGTTGACAAGGAAACCTTAAAGAACGAGTTTAAAACCATTCTACCTATCCTTAAGCGTCAAAAGATGAACGATGATGCTATAAAGAAATATCTTATTGAATACTACTACGATTTCTACGGTGCAACCGATTCAAAAACAATTGATGCTTTTGCCGGCGAGGTTGTGAAAGAAAATCCATAGCTCCAAATACAAATCAAATTAAGGCCAAACACTTATTTTATATAGTTTTGGCCTTTTTTTATTTAAAGTTGTAACCGACTCAAATCAGCTTGCGTCATATCCTGTAAACATTTAAAATTTTATACTATGGAAGACAGTATTTGGATACCAATAATCGGTATGATTACAACGTTCGGAACAACCTTTGGGTTAGTGTTTTATTACTTGCATACTCGTAATAAACAGCGTTTAGCAATGCTCGAAAAAGGAGTTGATCCAAAAAACTTTTGCTCAAAACCCACCTCCAACAAATACGCTTCATTAAAGTGGAGCTTATTACTTATAGGAGTTGCTATTGGTCTATTCTTTGCTTCGGTCATCGATAAGACTACCGATTTAGAAGAGGGTGCTCAATTTGCAATGGTTCTTTTGTTTGGTGGTTTAGGATTACTAACTTACTACTTTATTGTAAGAAAGAATGATGAAAACGGAGACAAGTAAACTCTCCGATGATGAGCTAATTACTCTAGCATTAAAAAATCATCCCCGCGCTATAACGTGCCTTGTTGAAAGGTACAAGGGGATGGTTTTTACCCTTTCGTATCGAATCCTGAAAAACCAGCTCGATGCTGAAGAGGCTGCTCAGGATAGTTTTATTAAAGCGATCAAGGCATTAGATACTTTTAGGTTCGATTGCAAATTTTCTACTTGGCTTTACCGGATTAGCTTTAACTGCGCCGTATCAAAATCAAGAGGGTATAAACCCCTACAGGTTGAAATCAATACTAAATTTGATTCCCCTGCCGAAACAGCAAATGCTTTTGATACCCTATCGGCTAGTGATAGAACTCGGTACCTAAACAGGGCAATGGAGATGCTTGAGTCTGAAGAATCAGCTATAATTACGTTATATTATGTTGATGGGGAAAGCGTGAATGATATTGCAACAATTACAAACCTTTCCGAATCAAACGTGAAGATAAAACTTCATCGCGGAAGAAAAAAACTTTATGCACAACTTGAGGTGCTTTTAAAAGAAGAGGTTACTACACTACTTTAAAATATATACTATGAATACTGATAATATTAACATTGAAAAGATTGATGACGAGTCTCAATTACAAGATAATTGGCTTGCTGATAACCTTAAACTAACCCAACTTGAGCCCTCAAAAGATTTTACTAAAAATGTAGTTGAACAAGTTTTTGTAAAACCAAACCCACTAAGCGGATCGCCACTTTTTTGGATTCTGGCTGTAATACCGTCAGTAATTCTTATTTGGTTAATCCTTTTCTTCCTTTCGTCAGCTAACCTTGGGGGTCATTTCAACCTTAGTTTCATATCAAGTATTGTAAATGCAATATCAATTTATTCGCTTACCAAATACGTTCTGATGGTTACTTTTGCAGGACTATTTTTTATTGGCCTTGACTATTTCTTAAATAAGCGATTATTACACAGAGAATCATTTTTTAGCTTTATGCTAATCTGATTATTCTGTTTTTATTGAAATAGCCAGTTTTCCGCTTTCTCCATATTTGTGAAGATACTAGCATTTGCAGAATTACTCATTGGCTTGCAAAGCGTATCAACCGATTTAATTCAAAATACATTCTCGGGTTTTATAAATGCCACCTTTACCTCTCTGTGCTTTAAAAGGATCGGCGTTATATTATTGCTAAACCACTGCTTGTCCTCGTTTTTAATAACACTAATCATTGAAGTATCAAAAAGGAACCTGTTAGCATTACTTTGTGTTATCCCCATTAAAAGCGCAGAGTAAAACTCATTCATCTTTTCCCTGTTTGGATAACCATCAATAGCAATGTATATGTATTCTCTTGTCTTCATATACATAACACTTGCTGTTGTAGAATTGTATAAAATCATATTCCCATTCATAACTTACTTTTTAAGTAAATACAACGAGGATTAATCCTAACACACAAATCATTATTAAGCAATACTCAAAAAAGATTAATTGATGATTGGGCTTATTTTGACGACAAGTTGATATGAAATAGAAATAATCGAGATTAATCAGAATCGGGACGAAAATTGCTTTGTTAATAGGAAAAAACTCTTTAAGGCAATCATAATATACTTATATCAAATAGAATCCACCTACTTAGAATACCGCTCTTACCTCCATGCTTCCCGTATGAATTACATTCCCAGATGCAATATACCTTCCATTGTAACCAATATTCATTTCAAAATAGTTTGATATTTTCCTTCGGAATTTCAATTCCCATGTTGCATTTGTCCCTGGTTTAAACCCTCTCAAGAATTCATATTCTACTGGTGTCCCTAAATCACCGTTGTAATCTATTTTAGCAAAACTCGAGGCAAGGGTTACCCATGATCTATTGCGCACACTATAATCCACCTCAGCGGAGAGGGTATGTTTACGGTTCTCTTCTTTACCTAATGTGTTTTTTGCAAACTCAAACTCGTACCCCAATTCAACACTTAAACCAAGCATGCCTAGGTACTTAAGTTTTATGTTGGGAGCATTGCTGTTTATACTATAATTTCGAAGGACAAAATACTGTGATTCTTGAATTTTGCTATCAAAGAGATAATTAAGCGTTAAACTGTAACCAGATGACACCCCCATCCAAACAGAAACTTGATTACTCCATTGTCGTACTATTTCGAATCCATTTGCCAAAACCTGTTTTGCAGTTGATCCGCTGCTAATCCATTCAACGCCAAAAAATCTGCTAAACCTATTATATGCAATTGAATTCCTAAAGTTTTGAGTTGTACTAATAAGACTTGAATCATACACACTGCGCATTAATGGGTTTGCTGATTTCGAAAAACCAGAAAAGGTATTCTTCTGTCTCGAACTGAATGAGAATTGGTCTGAAAGTCTTTTAGTAAACTTACTAATCCCAGATGTATCTCGAATAAAGTTTTCGGGTCGGATATCAAACTGTGCACTAAATGCATTGCTATTTGCCGAGATATAACTATTTGTGGCAAGATTGATACGTATGTATTTTGCTTCATCTTTGAACGAAGCTATTTCGAACTCATCTAGCTCTTTGATACCATTCCCATTATAATCGTTCCAAGTATAAACCCCTTGCCCCGCAGGTACCTCAACGTAGTAAAATTGGTATTTGGGCTCAAGCCCATTCCCCAACTCATAGCCCAGATTCGATGTTATAAATCCTTTGGCAATTACAAAATAGTAATCCAACCTTCCAAGTACAGTATTTTCACGTTTCACAGTTTTCTCAAGAGCTGTATCAATAGGGTTGAAAAGACGATAACCAGCATATAGGTTTAAGCGACTATTCTGATGCTTTGCCAATCGTGCCTTTAAACCAATATCCTGTGAATAGGAGTAAAGTTTTAATAAACTATCTGTCGATTTCCAATCCTTTCTGTATTTGTAGCTTAACCCAACCATGTTTGGTAGTGAATCAGGTAATCCCATGCTTACCTCAGTTTGAAACCATCTAAAACTTGTCGGTAATAGCTTACTTGTATTTTCTGACTTTTGATTATTATCCTCTCCCTCAAACCTCAATCCAGTAATAAATTTCCCAATACTTATATCATTTGCTACCCTTATCCGGTTAAACCCCGATGATTTGAGCGAATCGCTAGATATTAGATTGCTGTAATCTACTTCATGTAAAAACCATTTTGATCGGAATACCCAATTAATGCTATTCCGAAACCCCTTATAATCATTGCCGATTTTCAGACCCCTTGAGGATATGTTAACATTCCATCGCTTTGATGCTAGTCCAAATCCTAATTGCAGATCTTTTTCGTTTCCTCCGGTTAGGGTTTGCCCAATATTCCAGTCACGCTCAAACTCTACAGGTCGGTACCTATCAATAAAAGTAAAATTCGATGATGTAATTATACCATTACCAGAAATCCAAACCTTACGAATTGAGTCGTTTTTAATGCCTTTCCTAAATCCTATATTTACTGCCTCTCCAACATCGTTACGCTTGTCAAGTTTTGAAAAGGTATTGATATCATTTCGACTAATTGCTACCTCTGAGCTAATAATATCTAGGTCGGAAAATCTCCTTTCTACAGAAATGGTAGCCATTTGTTTTCGCTTTGGAGTTACAAGCAACCTAACGGGTTCATAGCTGCCGGATGGTTTTCCGTTAATTGGTGCAACCCATACATATACTCTTCCATTAGCATTGCTGTATTCTTGAACATAGTTCCCCTTTCCTTCACCGAGATATAAAAAATTTATTGTAAAATGAGCTGTTAGTGAATTTGTCGAGTGTTTGTATATATTATAGATATTACTGTTTACAGTAGTATCTATTTTCTCATACATAATTTTATTCGGGTCGTAATCCGATGAATCTGCTTGTAGAATTAACGCCTCATCAATCCTATCTCCAACATTTTTTAACAAATCGACTTGTTTAGTGCTTAAATCCTGATCTACGGGTTGGTTCTTACTATCTTTTTCGGAGAATGCATTTACCCTTAGTATTGTATTGTTAAACCTTTGCTCAATTCCTGAGGTAACTACAAATCGGGCATAGCTCCTTTCTGTGTATTCAAATTCAACGCTAATTCTGCTATTACCTGTAACGCGCATCGTTGAAGTAAAAATCAATTCTGCTGCGTTATAATCAATAGTATAGTCGTTCGTCTCCCCTCTGTTTAAGAGTTTTCCGTCAATGTATACCCTTTCACTACCAGCAATCACAATAATATATGACTCCCCTTCTGCTCCCGATAATTTATAGGGTCCTTGGTTCCCTTCGACTCCTGTAAAATAATTTTTTGAGAACTTCCCTTTGGCTACTGAGGCAGAGGCAACAACTTTTGTAGTATCATCGGCAGATATGAAATCATCATGGACTGAGAATGCTAACCCCTGTACATTGCGACTATACTTAAGAAACCCGCCTCCCAAGGATTTAACCTCAACATCCCCCGCTTGTACTTCAAATTCTTTAGTATACGCTCGGAGGTAAATTCGATCAAACTCCTCAAGTCGCTGTGTATTCCCCTGTGGTTGAAATGGAACCGTTTTATCGGAGATTGCACCCTCTATTTTTAAATTATTTTCGAGTTCCCCCCTTATTTGAAGATTTAAACTTGAGTTAACTACTGCATCCTGATTACTCCCAAAACTAATTCCCCGAGATATACTCCCAGATGTTTCGATATTATCGCCAAAAGGTTTTTGATTAACATTAAAGGCCATATATCTTATCGACTGTTTTCCCATTAAGCTATCAGGGGAAATCAATTTTTCTTGCTCCTTGTTAAAATATTCCTTCGAAAAAGAGAAAGGGAAAACCCTATAAACAATAGTAATTCGAGATGTTCTCTCTTTTAACTGCTGGCTTGGTATAATAATAGCATTTGAATAATCGAGTTTATAAAGAGCAGTATCAAGTGTTCTACCATTCTGATCGAGAACAAAACAAGACTCGGGAACAATACTCAACGTGTCAACCCTGATAGTGTCAGTAATTTCAGAAACCCTTTTGATTCTCTGGTTTTTATACGTCTGAGCATTCAGCCCAAGGCTGATGAAGATAAAAAATGATATTTGGATTAATCGGTACAAGCCAGTGTTTATTATTTAGATGTACTAAAGTACTTCCATTTACGATATTGTAATTTAAAATGGGTAAATAATGTTATAACGTCTTTTCGTCGTAAAATATCATCCTGATCCAGCATTTGCCCGAGAAGGAACTAATTATTTAAAAAGCAGATGCTTCTATTCGTTCAGCATGATAAAAGTCAACCTATTTAGAAAATTGGATATGAATTCATCCCTTAGTTATTGAGTTGTCGTTTAAAAAGATTCCTTGTTATTTGTTTTAAAAAATGTATTAACTTTAATTTCAATGTTTTAAAAATATTAACGTATTGTTAATTTTTTTTATTGTGAATGTAAAGTTCAGAGGTTAAATTTACACCCTAATACTGAGCGAATGGTTTTTCTGTACAACCTAGGAATAAGAATATATCAACTCCTAATAGCAATTGCCTCATTATTCAATCATAAGGCACAACTTTGGCGAAACGGACGTAAGGGTTGGAAAACCCGATTAAAAGCATCAATAGGAGAAACTAAAGGAATTGTTTGGTTTCACTGCTCTTCGTTAGGAGAGTTTGAACAAGGTAGGCCGGTAATTGAGGCTCTTCGAGAAAAGCACCCTGATTTTAAAATACTTCTAACGTTTTTCTCCCCATCCGGTTATGAGATTAGGAAGAATTACTCAGGTGCTGACTATATTTTTTACCTCCCAATAGACACCTGGTTCAACGCAAAAACCTTTATTGAGATTGTAAATCCTACTGCAGCAATTTTCATAAAGTACGAGTTTTGGTATCATTACCTAAACCAGCTAAAGAAAAACGGGATTCCAACCTACGTTATTTCAGCAATATTTCGTCCTGAACAAGCATTTTTTAAACCTTATGGTGGATGGTACCGCAAATTTCTATTGAATTTTGAACACCTTTTTGTTCAGAATGAAAATTCAAAAGAATTATTAGCAAGTATTGGCGTTAAAAACGTTACTGTTGCTGGTGACACTCGGTATGATCGGGTGATTGCAAACGCTCAGCACGCAAAGAGTATCCCAGTAATCGAACAATTTGCAAAAAATTCAAAAGTACTTGTAGCTGGAAGTACTTGGCCAAAAGATGAGGAGATTATAATTGAGTTTTTTAAAACAAATCCACTAGGACTAAAGCTAATTATTGCACCGCACGAAATTCACGAACAGAATATCGAGAAATTTATAGAAAAAATCGGTCAGCGATCAATCCGCTATACTCAAACAAATGGCATTGATCCCAGCGAGGCCAATGTTCTCGTCATTGATACAATTGGCATTCTATCCTCGGTATACCAATATGGTACGATTGCTTACATTGGAGGTGGATTTGGTGTTGGAATTCATAACACGTTAGAAGCAGCTGTTTTCGGAATTCCCGTTTTATTTGGGCCAAACTATCAACGCTTCCAAGAAGCGCATGAGTTAATTGGTATTGGAGTTTCCAAATCGATTGGTAATTCGGACGAATTTTCAGCAGCTATGGATAGTTTTTTGAAATCAGATGAGAACCTTGATAACGCTAGAAAATTATCTCAAAGTTTCTTCAACAGTAAGGTTGGCGCAACTGAGACAATAATAAGAACTATCAAACTATAAATCTAAAACGTTTGTTTTAATTTTTTTAGAGTATTTTTCTGTTTTTTACTTGGTAATTATTTGTTTTTTTTGATTTTATAAACTTAATATACTATTAACATCTAATTAAAATCTAGAGCATAGTTTCCGATTAAATTTGTACTTTTACGCTTTATAAATTAGTAATGTAAAACCAAATTAGCATTCGATAATCTTATGATTTTCAATATAACCCAAATTTTCAAACTTAAATAACCTAAATTCTTCCTTACTATGATTCAAACTCTTAAAAAGCTACTGCTAGTCCTGATTCTCGCAGGGATTACCAGCGCAGCCTTTTCGCAGGCAAAAGTGAAAGGGGTTGTTGTTGATGCTAGTAATAACGAGAAATTGGTTGGCGCTACAGTGCTAATCAAAGGTACAACCTCCGGTGTATCTACCGATGCAAATGGTGGTTTTTCTTTTTCTACCCCAGCAGGGAAAAAAACAGTTGTAGTTCAATTTATAGGCTACATTGCTAAAGAATTTGAAATAACCGCAAAAGATGGTGAAACCACAGACCTAGGCAATATCCTCTTAGACCCCGATCAAATCGGTATCGAAGAGGTAAAAGTGTTTGCATCTGTTGCCGTTTCACGTAAAACACCTGTTGCTCTATCAAAAATTGAGCCTCTTCAAATTGAGGAAAAACTTGGTAACCAAGAGTTTCCTGAAGTGTTAAAATCTACCCCTGGCGTTTATGCTACTAAGATGGGTGGTGCTTTTGGTGATTCACGTATTAACCTCCGTGGTTTTGAATCAGCAAACATCGCTGTTATGATCAACGGGGTTCCAGTAAACGATATGGAGTGGGGTGGAGTATACTGGTCCAACTGGGCTGGTTTATCCGATGTAACCCGATCAATGCAGGTACAGCGTGGTTTGGGCGCCTCAAAGGTTGCTGCTCCATCATTAGGTGGATCAATTAACATCGTAACCCGCTCTACCGATGCTCAAAAAGGTGGTACTGTTTCATATGGAATTGGTAACGATGGCTTAAATAAACTTACCTTCTCTGTTTCAACTGGTTTAACAGAAAAAGGATGGGCGATAACCCTTTTAGGTGGTAAATCGTACGGTAAAGGATATATTCAAGGAACTGAATTTGAATCGTACACCTATTTTGTTAATATATCGAAAAGAATTAACGAAGCTCACCAAATTTCATTTACCGCTTTTGGTGCACCACAATGGCATAATCAACGTAGTCAATACGATCAGCTGACTATTGCTCAGTGGCAATTGCAGCCTAATAAATACAAGTATAACGCAACCTACGGTTTTGATATGAATGGTCAACGTAAAACTTCAGCATATAACGTTTACCATAAACCACAAATATCACTTAACCACTTCTGGACAATAAGCCCAAAGACAAGCCTCTCAACTGCAATTTATGCCTCAATAGCAAACGGTTATGGCTATAGCGGACAAGGAAATCTTAAAGGCCAATTTTATGGTTCAACCAACGGAGTTCCCAATACCTATTTCCGTGCAGAAGATGGAACTTTTGACTATGGCGCAATTTATGCACTTAACCAAGCCAGTACAACAGGATCTCAAATGGTTATGTCAAAAAGTGTAAACGCACATAAATGGTTTGGACTACTTTCCACTTTCTCTACAAAGATTGCCGACCAAGTTGATTTTTATGGTGGTGTAGACCTTAGATACTACAAAGGAACCCATACCAATGAAATTACTGATTTATATGGTGGTCAATTTTTCTATGATCCTACTAAACGCCCATTCT
>Ga0209099_1003891_pt1 | contig 11727 bp, 13 predicted proteins | sample AD_JPNHW2_MetaG_FD_184430 | JGI IMG/M metagenome (GOLD analysis project Ga0209099, IMG submission 184430) | Active sludge microbial communities of municipal wastewater-treating anaerobic digesters from Japan - AD_JPNHW2_MetaG (SPAdes) (version 2) | ecosystem: Engineered > Bioreactor > Anaerobic...
AACACAATTTTTAAAAACTTGCTCCGCATGACAAACTCCTCAGGTTAAAAATGTAGTTATTGATAAATTATTACAGGAAATATTTTAGATATATGATAATTGTTTTCAGGCATAGATTATGGCAATAAAAATACTATAACTGTTTAATAAAAATATCTTAATTACGGTTTCACATCCTGTTCCGCCTTGTTACTTGCCGGTACGCCGCCTTCATAAAATTCTCTGAAGTGTTTATATTTTTTTATCTCTCCGAAAATCAGGCGTGCACTGCGTATCAGATTCCTAAGGAAAAAGATATTGATATTTTACACATTGTATGAGTTTGTAAATTAGTTTTTTTACTTTTGCGGCCTGAATTGGCCTTCGGCCAGCTTCGCATATTCGTGGAACGTTATATACAAAAAATGCAAAGTTTAATACAATTGTTTATTTATAATCCTGGAGTCTTGTAATGTTTGATGAACTAATCAAAATAAATGTAAAACCAGAGCCATATGAATTTTATACCGCGGAAGAACTTTGGACGAATGAACATACAGCTCAAAAAATGTTAGAGTATCATCTTGACCCGTCCGTTGAAGCTGCTTCGAGAAATTTGAAATTCATAAATAAATCTGTAGAATGGATTATTGATCATTTTAAACTTGGCGGTACTTCTCGTGTTATCGATTTTGGTTGCGGACCCGGGCTGTATACTTCGAGAATAGCTCAATGCGGAGCAAAGGTTACGGGAATTGATTTTTCAGAAAATTCTCTATGTTACGCAAAAAAATACGCACATGACAACGGGTTAGATGTTAAATATATTCAATCTAATTATCTGGAATATGAAACAGATGAAATGTATGACTTAATCATAATGATTATGTGCGACTTTACAGCACTTAGCCCATCTCAAAGAAGTAAATTATTGTCAAAGTTCAGCAGCATGCTGAAGCCCGACGGATCAATACTGCTTGATGTTTATTCTACGAATTACTATAATCTTAAAGAAGAACAATCAAAATACGAGCTCAATTCAATGGATAATTTCTGGTCTAAAAATGATTATTATTGTTTTGTAAATACATTTAAGTACTCAGATGAAAACTTAATCCTTGATAAATATACAATCTATGAAAAGTCAGATACCCGGGTTGTATATAATTGGTATCAATGTTTCAGTATTGAGTCTATTAAAAATGAGTTCTGCAGCAGCGGTCTAAAAATTACTGAATTCTATTCAGATGTTGCCGGATCAATATTTGATATTAAAACTAATGAGTTTGCAATCGTCGCTCAAAGGAAGTAAATAATGAAACAACCGGAAAGAAGTACCTGTTCTGAAACTGAGACCATTATCCGGACTATAAGGATTTAATAATTATGCAGATGTTGACAGAGAGATTAGTTCTAAGACCATTTACGATTGAATTGATTGATGCAGCAATAGAAGGAGATTATTCAAAAATTAATTCTTTAGGTTTTGATTCGACTTGTGAATGGCCGGAAGCAGAATTGCTTGACGCGTTACCTTTTTTTAAAAGTCTTTTATTGGAAAACGGATTAGATGGTTTTAATTCATGGATTATTTTAAACAAAGAAACATTTGAAATTATGGGAAGTCTCGGTTTTATAGGCCGTCCGGATGATGATGGAAATGTAGAAATTGGTTTTGGAGTTATTCCCGGCAAAAGGAATAATGGATACGGTTATGAGTCAGTAATGAGTCTAATCAATTGGGCGTTTGAAAATAGCCGCGTTAATTGTATTTTGGCAAAATGTGATAATAGTAATGTTCAATCAAAATCAATTCTCAAAAAAATCGGGTTCAATATAACCGGGAATGAAGAAAATCTTATTATTTGGGAATTACAGAAGTAATTGTACTGCACACAACAACAGCTTAGCACTGCGTCGTGGTACCGGCCCTGCCTGCAGCACATTTTTACTTCGCGAGTGGCAAAATTCTTTAATTATAATTTTACTGTTAAATTGGAAAACATGTAATGAACTCAGAAATTGGAAAGAAATATGATAAAATATCAGAATGGTGGCACAATAATCATAATGAATCGAACTATGGTTTACCACAAATCGAAAAAGCTGTCAGATATACTAAAAATCATGGTTCAGCATTAGATGTCGGGTGTGGAAGCGGAGGAAGAATAATCCGCAAACTTTTAAGCGAAGGTTTTTACATTACCGCGATAGATGTATCAAGTGAAATGATAAAAATCGCACAATCTAATCATTCTGATGTTAATTTTATAATCTGCGATATTTCTGACTGGGATACTGATGAAACCTTTGATTTGATTATAGCCTGGGACAGCATCTTCCATCTACCAATGAAGAAACAGCGAGTAGTTATTTCCAGGCTTTGCGCGATGCTTAAAAAAGATGGAATTATAATTTATACGTTTGGCGATGCTTATGGTGAACATGAAAGTGAATGGCATGGAGATAACTTTTTTTACGGCTCAATCGGTATAGACCAGAATTTAAAAACAATCATGGAATCCGGTTGTCAGTGCCGTCACCTTGAGCTTGATCAATATCCGGAAAAACATGTTTACATTATTGCTCAAAAAAAAATATAATTTATACAGAAGGAACTTTGCACAACATCGGCTAAACGCTCCAGCCAACGCCGTTTTGCCGGGGAATGTTATATCCCATTGATTTCAAGAGGTACAAATGAGTAATTTAGAAAACCACATGCAAATAGCAATCGAAGAAGCGATTCTCAGTTTACGGGAAGGCAATCACGGTTTTGGTTCAGTTATAGTAAAAGATAATGAAATCATATCGAAAGCGCATGACCTTGAAGAAAGTATTGGCGACTCCACATCACATGCTGAAATAAATGCAATACGGCTCGCTTCAAACAAAATCGGGAAAAATCTTGAGGGATGCATATTATTATCGACGCACGAGCCGTGCCCGATGTGTTCAACTGCAATAGTATGGTCAGGAATAAAACATATAGCTTATGGCTATTCAATTGATGAATCAATTAAACAGGGGCGCAGGAGAATAAATTTAACCTGTGAAGAATTATTCAATCGTGCTGAAAAAGTTATAAAAGTTGATAAAAATATTTTATTTGAACAATGCAATATCCTGTATCGCCAGGATGTTCGAAATGAAATTAAACGATTGAAAAATATTACTCAGGAAAAATTAGAATTTTATAATGCAGATTCTATAAAAAGAAGATTAGAATGGTTTAATGAAAAAAAATCGACTTTCAAATTTATAAGTGATAATTCACTTGATTCAGCATATCATTTACTGCTTAATAGATTTAATATTGATAGTTCGGAAGCTCAAATCGTTGAACAGTCCAGCAGCCGTATTGTGTTTCATTCGAAAAATTTTTGTCCGACGCTTGAGGCCTGTAAAATACTGGATTATGATACCGGATATATCTGTAAAAACTATAATGAAAACTCAACTGATGCTCTTATTAAACAAATAGATAGTCGTTTGAAATTTGACCGGAATTATAATAAACTGAGACCGCATTCAGATTATTGCGAAGAAATGATTATCCTTGAAAAGAATAAAATCAACGGCATATAACAACGCTGCGTTCGCTAAAAGAGCCGCTCGTCCTTCGGCATATTGCGGCAAAAGGCCGCGACTTCGCATGGCCAGGGCGTTAGGCGTCATTCGATTTTAATTTAAGAGGAATAATGAAATCATAAATTTATTTACTCGTGACAATAATTGTATCGGCCCTGGTTCAGACACGAATTTCAGCAGATGTAAACAAATGAAATAGTTGGAGGAAAAATGCTTAAAGAAACAGAATGTAGAACCTGCTATATGTATATACTGGATACATTAGCTGATTGGGAAATCGGGTTTATAACTGCTGAAATAAACAGCGGCAGATATCTTGATAAAGGTAAAGAGAAAGTAACGTTAATAAAAATTGGGAATACTTTAGAACCAGTCAAGACAATGGGCGGAATTATTATAACGCCGGATAAAGATATTTCTAATATCGAATTCAAAGAAGGGGATTTGCTTGTTTTACCTGGAGCTGATACCTGGCTGGAAGAAAAAAATCAAAAAATATTAAATATTGTTTCAGGCGTTATTAATAAAAAAGTAGTAATTGCTGCAATTTGTGGAGCAACAATTGCATTAGCGCATAAGGGTTTGCTGAATAATCGAAAACATACAAGCAATGATAAAGATTTTTTAAAGATGTTTTGTCCTGAATATTCAGGAAGTGACTATTATGTTGCCCGGCCGGCAGTTGTTGACGATAATTTAATAACTGCATCCGGACTTGCACCAATGGAATTCTCATATGAAGTTTTTAAAAAAACAAACATAATGAAAAAAAGCACATTGGAAGCATGGTATCAATTATATAAAACAAAAGAAGCAAAGTATTTTTTTGATTTAATGGAATCACTGAAATAAAATTGAATGACGCCTGACTAATTTTTTTGTTTTAGAAAATGAAACATATGGTATGCGTAATATGAATATTAAAGACAAACTCATAACAATAATACCGGAACTTGAACCTCACTGGGATGAAATAAAAAATATCTTTAAGATTCAGAAAATTCCCGCAAAGACAACACTTCTTGAAAGTGGAGATGTCTCGAAATATCAATATATAGTATCAAAGGGATGCCTCAGGCTTTTTATTATAAAAGAGGATGGCAGTGAAGTTACGGTTCAGTTTTTTTTTGAAAGCCAGATGGTCGCATCAATGGAAAGTGCTTTCACCGGGAAACCGGGCAGAATGTATCTTGAAAGTATTGAAGATAGTGAAGTTATTATTGCAAGGCTTAAGGATTGGAAAGAACTATTCGTGCGCTATCCCGAGTATAATAAGGTATTGATCCATTTCTTACAAAAACGTCTTCTTTACTATGCTGATCTATATGCCTCTTTTATTCTTAAAACAGCGGAGCAGAGATATGAAAAACTTGTGAATGAAAATCCTGAAATAATAGAAAGAGTTCCGCATTATTATATAGCTTCGTATCTTGGCATCACCCCGGTTTCACTCAGCAGAATAAGATCACGTCTTTCAAAAAAGCTCCTTCGTTAACATATGTTAATGACAAATAAATTCCGTCATGGTAACTTTTATAGAAATAATAAAAGAGGTATTTATGACGCGCACACAAACCGGAAACTCCGCTCGTCCGATCAGCCGGCGGATGGAGAAAAAAAGACACAGACATGAGACAGTTTACATTCAGCTTGACACCTCTAAATGCACCGCATGCTTTAAGTGTATTGAAGCCTGTTCGAAAAATGTGATCGGTAAAATAAATATTTTAATACATAAGCACGCAATAATCCGGAATGGGGAAGAGTGCGTCGGATGCGGTAAATGCGTTAAGGTCTGTGATGCCGGGGCGATTAGTAGTATCATTCAAAAAACAGGAGATATTATATGAAAAAAACTGCAAATAATAATCTGACAAACAAAAATACGGGAAGAAGGATAGCCTCGCTCTTTATGCTTTCTGCCTTTATTGTTCTGATACCGTCGGGTATACTGATGCATCTTAATGATACTCCCGGTTTGAATAACGATAAATTTTTTGCCATGGCAGTACATAACATTAGCGCTATGATATTTGTTGTTTCCGGAATATTTCACATAAAGTTTAATCTTAAGCTGATAAAAAAATATATTGCGGAAACCTGGTTCGGTACTGCAGGCAAAGAATCTTCAAATTAATTTTACAGGGCGTGTTTATACCGATTATTGATGGTAATAAAATTACTGTCAGTAGTTACCTGCCTGGAATTTCAGGAAAATTGAGCTTAATATGATTGAGAAGATAATAAAAGTTAAAGGCATTGAAATTTGTACAGAAGCGATCGGCAGCCAAGACAATCCCTGTGTTCTTCTTATTATGGGAGCAACATCATCAATGATCTGGCGGGATGTTATCTTAAATAATGACAATTAGAAATCCGGAACGGGTAAAGACTGTTACAATAATTTCATCAAGTGCCTCCGGCCGGCAATCTCCGCTGACACATGGTAAACTTTCCGCTGTGCTCGAGGCTGTGCCGGAATATTTTTTTATAAAGAATTTTGGCAGGCTTTTTAAAGGAGATAAATTTAATTTTTATCAGAAACATTTAAACAATAAATATTACTCTTTTTTAGGGTATATTTATAACCTGTTAATAATATTCTTAGATTATGGAGAAATTACTATGAGAAAAATAATTGTTCTTTCTTTTATTTCACTCGACGGGATCATGCAGGCGCCAGGCGCACCCGAAGAAGACACCTCCGGCGGTTTCAGATACGGCGGCTGGACTGTTCCATATTTTGATGAATTCGCGGGCGAGGTCATGGGAGAACAGATGAAGCCGCCCTTTAATCTGCTCCTCGGGAGAAAAACCTTCGAGATATTCGCATCATACTGGCCGCAGCATGCCGACGGATGGCCCGGCATAAATGAAGCCGCCAAGTACGTGGTTTCAAATACGCTTGCAAAGCCTGACTGGGAAAATTCAATCCTGATCAATGGCGACGTTACGGAGGAAATTAAAAAACTGAAGAACCAGGATGGCCCTGACTTACAGGTGCATGGCAGCAGTAAGCTCATCCAGACGCTTCTGAAGCACGATCTGGTTGATGAACTGTGGCTCAAAACATTTCCCGTTACGCTTGGCTCCGGCAAGCGCCTTTTTGCCGAAGGCACGATTCCGGCGGCATTCAAACTAACGGGCAGTAAAGTTTCGCCAGGCGGGGTTATCTTTGCCTCTTATAAGCGTGCAGGGGATGTTAAAGTCGGATCGTTTTAAGATAGAAAAAATGTTCTGCTTTAATTTACATCAGGCCGGATGAGGATGCGGCACAGCTGATAAAATATCCGGCCTGGTTATTGATGAAACAGGCAGTATAAAAGTCCCGGAAGTTCACAACAAAGGGATTTCCCGCAAAAGTAAAATTTCAGAACTGGTCTTTCAGCCTTAGAGCAGCAGACATGCACGCCATTCCGCAGATTTCTATAACTGTATAAAAATTTATAAATTTTCCTTTGTCGAATTTTATATATTCTACGGCAGGACGGCTGCCGCAGAATATATAAAAAATTATTCATGTTATATCATATTTTATAACCAGCTTCAAGAGCAATAAAATAAGCCTCTTTCTCATACTTCACATCAAATCCGCCGGATGTTGTAACATCTTCCGGCAGATAGTGAATCCATGCTATTGATCCGGTAATATCAAGATCCGGTGTTACATTATATGTTGTACCGCCGCTGATATATACCGAGTCAAGTGGAGGATTTGTACTTACTGTCATCATCTGATCGTCAGCTTTATAGTATTTGTCTTTAGCTCCGGTTGTTGTATAGTTTACGCTGCATCCGATTTTAAAATCATCCATGACCTTATATGTTGTACCAATAGTAAGATCATAGCCTGTGTTATAAAAATCTTCAACTCCATCCATATCAGCTTTATCCATGAAATAAAAAACAGAACTTGCGCTTGCCATAAGATCATTAGTAATATTATACTCAACCCCTATGGCAAATATTGCAGGCAGGTTTGCATCGGTCTTTGTACCATCTGTTGCCGCCAGCTTGGATTCAACACCGGGAGCAATGCTGTCGCCAACGGAATCGGATGCTGAATTCTTTTTATCATCATACTTATACCTTAATCCTGTTTCAGTTTCAAATTTGATCCCGATGTTTAAATCTTTCAGCGGCTTAACATCTGCACCGAAAATAAAGCAATATCCATCAGCAGCAAGCTCAGTTTCATAATCGACATCAAGAGTCCATGATGCGGGAAGAGCGGCATTCATATTTGCAAAGGAATATCGTCCGTCAAGGCTGATGCTCTTGCGCGCAATTACATAACGTACTCCGCCGCTAAAGCTCACAAAATTATTAAGCGAATACGCCGCACCGGCGCCGATTTGATACATGCCGGCGCTTGCGTCGAAATCTATATCAGTTTTTACAAGAGATGATGCTGCTCCGGCCATAGTATTTACATTTGCCGCTGTCGCGAAGCCTAATGCCGCAGCACCCGCTGTCCCATCCCACCCGAGATTACCGCCGCCGCCAATTATGCCAGCATTAAAGAAAATGGCCATGTTTCCCATGCCTTGTTTACCAAGACTGTCAACCAGATAAAAATTCGGGATAGAAATGATAGGTTTATCCTGTGAATATGACTCCTGAAAACCTGCCGCGGGCATTGCACATGTCTGATCATATGGTATATAAAGAGTCTGTGAACTGAGAGAAAAATATATACCCTTATCTATAAATGCTGTTCCAGCGGGATTATAATACGCGACATCAGCCGAATTATCAGTTGACGCATATCTTGCACTGTTTACCCAGTATTTCGCGCTCTGACCTGTTGTAACCTCTACACTTGTAGCAAATGCCGCTGAACTGATTATCACCATCGCTAATGCAATGGTAGTTTTTAATATTTTCTGTTTCATAAAATATCTCCTTTAAAAAGTCATTTAAAATTTTACAACAACCAGGCTGCAATTCAGAGTAAAAAACACACAAATACAGGCTGTCCCTTTCCGGCATTTTGCACAATTCAGTCCGCAAGGTCACCGGGTCACGCCTTTTTCAAATGTGTATTCTGCAAGCTCATGATACTCCTGCAGCGCTGGCTGATTAATTTTTTGTGTTCCATTATAATTACTTTTGAGAAGTAATCGACACCAGTTAATCCGGTTACTTTATATTACCTGTCATATGGAGTATTGCGTGCCTGGCGAAAGTCATAGTTTTACCGACAGCGACACCTACACACAGTTCCGGATATAAGTTGTCTCCAAAAAATCCGCCTGCAACATCTCCAGCCGCGTAAAGTCCTTCAATGACATTTCCCTCTGTATCAACAACCTGTATATTTGTGTTGATACGAAGTCCGTCCATTGTGGTCAGGAGCCAGCCTGCGTTTGTAATACCATAGTAAGGCGGTTTTATCAGTGGAAGCAGAGTATCAGGGTCTTTGCCGAAATCTTTATCCTCGCCGAGCCTTGCCATCTTGTTATATCGCTCAACCGTTGCTTTAAGTTCTTCAGGCGGCAGCTTGAGTTTCTTTGCAAGGCCTTCTATTGTTCCTGATTTTTTTAACATTCCCTTCATCCGCATCAGTGTCATTAAGACGTAATTCGGCAGGAATCCCATCCCCTCCAGTGTCCTGGGTGTGCTTTTACTCTTAATCATTCGTGAACAGCCGATTGTATCAAAAGACTTTATATGTTTCCAGTAGTTGGCATCCCAGATGATACATGACACACCGTTCTTCTGGTCCTGCAGAGGATAAAGAACAATATCGTAGGGGACAGATTCACTGGTAAAACGTTTCCCGTTCATATTAACCTTCATAAATGGCTGACTCGCCATGAAGAATGAATCGAAAGTGGCACCGGCTTTTATAGGAACACCCGCTTTTCCGCCAGGCTTTACAGGGCCACGGTCGAAAACCATTGCTGAGGGATATTCATCTTTTTCCCCTCCGGCCCAGACTCCTGCCCTGATGCCATCACCCTGGTTTCCCTTTTGTTCGTACCTGACTGTTGACACAGATACAGCTTCAGGATTACGTTTTGCAATAAGTTCCTCATTGGCTGCATAACCGCCAGTGGCTATCAGTACACCCTTACTCGCATTGATTCTGATATATTTTCCATTTTTCTTCCTGGCAATAACTCCGACTACTCTGTTCCCTTCTTTAATAACTTTGACCAGGCCTGTGTTAAACATGAGTTTGACGCCGTAGCTTTTAACCTTCTTCATGAAAAACTTTTCCAGCACGTATACACCGCCATGTGATATTGCAAAAATTCCCCCTTTGCGAAAGGGTACAAGCAATTTAGTATGGATAGGGAAGGCCTTAAATGGCCCATGGTGACCATGTCCGATGTTATATTCTGCCACATGCTTTATGCCGTATTCAGACAGTTCTTCAGCCAGAAAATCAAAAGTCGGACCGCTTTCATCCGCCCAGAGCCGTACAAGTTTTTCGTCAACTTTATTGGCTCCCAGGTATTTAGACCGCCTGTAGTCTCCATAAACTTTCTTCTCATCCGTATATCTGGTTGAGTAATTTACCAGTTCCTGTATGATTTCCTCTTTATCGATCCTGGCTTTATCACCGGCCGCTTTTTGCGCCTTAGTGTCAATTGCCCCCATATATGGCTTGATCAATCCCATCTTTGTGTCTTTCTCTATGACAATGGTCTTTGCTCCACGGTTCCCGGCAACTATAGCGGCCGCCATACCGGCATTTCCGGCACCACAGATGAGTATATCGGTTTCAATCGTTTCAGTAATAGCTGATTGTGGAATTTCCGGTTCCAAACCATGCCATTTATTATTAGTTTCAAAGGATTGTGCTGTCTTTTTCATTGTTTTCTCCTTAACGCTTGAGTTTTCAATTTTTCTTTATTTTGTTCCATAGCCCTGCTTGAGAAATAATGGATAAAAAAAGAAAAATGATGGTATTTCAAATCATGCAGTAAGATAAAACTTTCGTTTTATCTTACTATATAATACACCACTTCAAATTCCTTCGGCAGACCGCCGCCTTCAACCGGCATATTCTGCCCTTTACCGATCACAGTGGCACTACAGAGCCACTTATACCGTTCATCACTGGTTTCAAAAAGAACATATGAATCCTTAATTTCAGGCCCAACCATATATCCGGTGATAGAAACAGCAATTTTCGCTCCATCATCAGTATAGATCGCTGCACGGACATCAATATGCCCAACTCCATCGGGCCGCATCAGAAAATAGTCGACTCCCTGCATTTTTCCATTAATCGTTTCTCCGCTTAACTGGCCTTCAAAACCGACATCAAAGCGAATCCCGAAAGCTGTTGGTCCATAATCCACGAGGCTGGTAACCTTTGCTTTCATGTACATTAATTTTTCAACTTGATCCGCGGATAAAAGAGAACTTAACATTTTTTTGCTCCTTACTTGTTTAATTTTTTGTGTTCCATTATAATTACTCCATAGAAGTAATTGACAATAGACATATATGCTACATACATAACATAGTTGACAGATGTCACATTACGTATTTGTTATTGTCAAGCTCGATGAAAATGCCGGTATTTTTACGCTACAAAATCATAAATAATGGTGCATATAATGAAAATTGATAAACGATCAAAACGAACAAGGGCATGGCTCCTGGAAACTTTACTGGAACTGCTTGAAAAAAAGGAGTATTCCGAGATTAGTATTACTGAACTTACTGAGAAAGCGGACATTGCACGACAGACTTTTTACCGCAACTATAGCAGTATGGATGACATTCTTTTATATGAGACAGATGAGATCCTTGATGAATATATTAAAAAAGCCCAGAAAAACCTGGAGGCCAAGAGTGATCTGACCTGGGATTTTGAAGTAAAACAGCTGGTATATGTATGGCAGCGAAATGAAACACTGTTTAAAGCTTTGCTGAAAGCCGGCCTTGGACTGCAGTTTCTCGAAAAATTATCGGGATTTTTTTCAATGTTTCACATGAAGGCTCAACATCTTCAGGAACTTGATGAATACCATCAATGTCTGGTGCATTACCTTGCCGGAGGAGTTTATATGGTCTTAAAAAAATGGTTTGAAAATGAGATGAACACGCCTATTGAAATAATAACAGATATTTTTAAGAAGGCTGCCATGAATATAAATAAAATCGCAGAAGAATATATTGAGAGCTGAAAAATGA
>Ga0209099_1003897_pt1 | contig 11720 bp, 7 predicted proteins | sample AD_JPNHW2_MetaG_FD_184430 | JGI IMG/M metagenome (GOLD analysis project Ga0209099, IMG submission 184430) | Active sludge microbial communities of municipal wastewater-treating anaerobic digesters from Japan - AD_JPNHW2_MetaG (SPAdes) (version 2) | ecosystem: Engineered > Bioreactor > Anaerobic >...
TAATAATGAAAAACTGGTGCAGAATAAATACTGGTAAACAACCAAAAACATTTATTATGAACATTGCTGGAAAGATATTTCTTATCCTTATTCTGATCACTTTCCCATCATGTAAGGGAGTCTCAGATCAGCCTGCCAATATTAAAATTGACATTTCTCCATCGCATGAGGTTATCGTTGACCAAAAGGGAGAAGAGATATCTTTCTCAATTGTCGTAACACCGTCATCGGTGAACCTGCTCTATGCTTACAGCGTCAGCTGGATAAAACAGGTTGAGACGGAGACAACAAAATGGACTGTTGAGGCAAATACAGCAGATATCAGCCGCAAAGGGAAAATTTTTATCCTTAATGCAGAGACACTGGAGAAGCTGGATACTATTAACATCATACAAAAGTCGTCAACAGGCGGAATCAATGAAGATCCTGATCTTGTTTTCACTGAGGCAGATGTCCCGGTTAAGATCCCATATGCAGGCAATTCATATGTCACAAGTACCGATTACTCTGATTTCATTGATAATTACACGGGATTATTCTCATCGCTGTGGAATGACAATGAAATAGTGACAAGTACATTCTTCAGAGTTGGAGCAGCAGGAAACCTTAACCTGGCATTCTATGGTTGTAATGCCACGGGAACAAGCCGGATACGCTTCACTGTCGACGGACATTCATACGATGTCATTGTCTCAGGACCTGGGAATAAGATTTATCCTATTGCAAAACTGACTCGTGAGAAAGAGGGTTATGTGAGGGTAGATATGCAGGGGATATCAAAATCAGGTACTTCTTTTGGTGATATCTCTTATTTCAGGATAGGTGGTACTGCTGCTTCGGGAACAAATAACTATGTGACCGAAGAGAAAATGAACGAGGCTGTTAATAATACCTATTTTTTCAGACGTGGTTCATCAGTACATGATTTCTATACATTGCCTGAAAGTAATGTTGAATATTTTTATAACGAGGTACTTGTTACACCTGAGAATGCTATTAACGGCACATATTTCATGATGAATGGCTTCAATGAAGGTTATATGGGTATTCAACAGACAAGCTCTGGAGAGCGTAAAGTATTGTTCTCTGTTTGGAGTCCTTATTCTACCGATAATCCGGGGGATATACCAGATGACTACAAGGTTACCCTTCTGAGAAAAGGGGCGAATGTGACTATTGGTGATTTTGGCGGTGAAGGCAGTGGCGGTCAGAGCTGGCTTAACTATAGCTGGAGCCCTGGCACCACTTATAAAGCACTCGTGGGAGCAAAACCCGATGGCGCCGGAAATACAATTTATACTGCTTATTTTTTTGCCGACGGTGAATGGAAGCTGATTGCGTCTTTCAAACGGCCTAAAACAAATACGTATTATAAAGGCGCTTATTCGTTCCTTGAAAATTTTGACCCGACTCAGTCTTATAAAAAGAGATCAGTGTGTTATAAAAATCAGTGGGTATGTCTTGCATCAGGAATCTGGAAAGAGGTAACTGAAGCAAAATTCTCCTGCGATGATACCGGACGTCTGGGCTTACGCTATGACATCTATGGTCAGACTAATACAGACAAAGATGGGTTCATTCTGCAGAGCTTCGGTTTCTTCGATGAACACACTGTCTACGGAACAAAATTTCAGAGACAGCCTTCTGTGAGCGGAGCACCTTCTGTCGATTTCAATGCATTGGAAAACATACCATCTGTCAAGTAATATACGATATGTACTAAAACTTAAATGCACATGGAAGGTTTTCGTTTTTCGTGATTGTGAAAAACTTTTAAACTAATTGAAAATGAAAATAAAAAACATATTTATTAATCTGGCATCAGTACTGGCGATAGCATTAATGATGAGCGCCTGCACCGATGACTACACGGTAAAAGTATCTCCCGGCCCAGGTAAAGAGGTAAATGTTACCCTCTCTCCAGGCGAGACAATTACTTTCACTGAAAATGCAAGCAGCATAGACATTTCAGTGCTTTCAAATATGCCTGATTCAACAATAACAGTTGCTTCAAGTGATACTTCATGGTGCAAGGCAAGTGTTGCCGGTAATATTGTAAAAGTAACCAGCACGGCTAACCCCAAGTATTTATCAAGATCTGCATTTGTAACCATAAAGGTCTTCTCGGTTACCCAAAAAGTGGAAGTGATACAGGATGCAAAAACCTATACGTCTGATCCCGTTTATCCTATTACTAAAAACTACAAAATTGTCATCCCTTCAGTTGCTGACTTTTCAACATCCAAAATGTTTAAAGTGATGGATGGAGATCAGAAAATTGCCGAAATATGTCTTGAATATCTTAACAATGGTGTAATATCAAGTAGGGCAGTGGTAGTTTATGTAGGAGCTGGCGGCGCCGCTGACTATGCAAATGGTTTTGTGGCTTACCTGGTTGATAATGATAATAATATCTCTACCTCCGCAGTAAACGGTGGCAGGGTAATATTCGACTATGTAAACAATACCTTTGATTATGTTGCAGGTACTTCAAATGCCATCACTACAGTCTATATTAATGGCTATGGAATAACAAAAGATCAACTGTCTGATGTTGTGGAACTGACACCTGCACCTTATACAGTAAGAGACATTAGTGGTAACACATATCCGGTAGTAAAAATTGGATGTGAAGTATGGCTGGGCTCAAACCTGTGCACAACAAAATTTGGTAACGGCACTTCCATTGACCTTATTACAAGCGATCATTTTACATCCTATAACTATACTATTCCTTTTGCAACATATGCCAGAGGAGATGCAACCCTTGATAAGTCGGTTTTCGGCTACCTCTATAACAGTGCTGTTGTAAAAGGTGATAATGAGGCTTTAATCGGATCATCAATCATTGATGGGAACTGGAGGGTGTCAACAGGTGGAGGATCAAACAGTACCGGTATTAACGACATTACAACAGACTGGCAACGATTGTTCAAATATGTTGGCAATGACCAGCTCGGTACTCTTCTCTCTTTAGGCTATACATGGAGCAGTGGCGGTGCCGGAGGCTTCGATATTCAGACAGTCTCAAACTTAACAGGTATGGGTCTTGTTACTTGCGGAGAATATTACGATGTCGCCAACTATGAATTCGTTATTGGTGGCGACTCTCAAGCCTTCTTTTTTTATGGCGGTGGTGGTGCCTATGGATATAACCTCGCAGAGGCTGATGGTAAGGCAGCTGATCAGGCTGGCGTAAGAGTCTGGTCTCATAATAATGATGCCTGCTCAATCCGTCTTGTGAGAATAGATACTCACACTACTGGAAAATAATTATTAGTGTTTTAATTGATGAAATAACTGTTATATTGAAACTTATAAACACTGATATAATGAAATATTTATCACTAGCCTTGCTGTTTTTTTTGCTTGTTGGAGCTAACTCAGCTAAAGCAGGCGAAACAAAACATGAAAGTACTTATCAGCTTATAGATAGGATACTTCCCGGAAAATCATCCCTGTTTGTCATAGGCGATTTACAGAGCAAAGACAATAAGGAAGCATTTGAATTAAGTGGAGCAAACGGTAAAATAGTAATAAAAGGTACCAGTGAACTTGCAATCGCAAGAGGCTTTAATTGGTATCTGAATAATTATTGTGATACCCGTGTTTCCTGGTACAAAGAAGACCAGGTTATTGCACCGGATGTTCTGCCTGCAGTTGATACAACAATCAAGCAGGAGTGCCGGTTTGAAAAGAGGTTCTTTTTAAACTATTGCACCTTCGGTTATACTATGCTCTGGTGGCAATGGGATGATTGGGAGAGATTCATTGACTGGATGGCATTGAACGGTATTAATATGCCATTGGCTATCACTGGTCAGGAAGCTGTCTGGATGGAGGTATGGAAAAGCTTTGGTATGTCGGAGGATCAGATTAGAGCATACTTTACGGGTCCTGCACATCTGCCATGGCACAGGATGGGTAATCTTGACAGTTTCCTTGGCCCTCTGCCACAGGATTTTATAAACAATCAGCTTGAACTGCAAAAGAAAATCTTAAAGCGGGAACGCTCATTCGGTATGAAACCTGTACTTCCTGCTTTTGCCGGACATGTGCCTGCAGCCATTAAAGAGAAATTTCCAAACGCAAAAATAAGCTGTATGGGTTCGTATGACACAGGCGATGAGTATAATGCTTTCTTTTTAGATCCTATGGATCCCCTGTTTGTTCAGATCCAGAAAAAGTTTCTTAACGTTCAGACACGGATTTTTGGTACTGATCACTATTATGGTGCCGATCCGTTCAACGAGATGGATCCGCCAGACACCTCTCCATCATACCTGGGCTCAGTTTCAAAATCTATTTATGCCGGAATGAGTAGCGCTGATCCACAGGCTGTATGGGTTCAGATGGGATGGACTTTCTATTATATGAAAGTATGGCAGGAGGACCCGGCCCGGTTAAAAGCTATGATCAAAGCAGTACCTGAAGGTAAAATGATTATACTGGATTATTTTGCAGAGCAGGGAGAGGAGTGGAGGAATACTCATGCCTGGCACGGTGCTCCTTATATCTGGTGCTACCTTGGCAATTTCGGCGGAAACACCGAAATGGCGGCCCCAATTAGAGAAGTGGCTGTCAGGCTCCCAAAGACTGAAGATGATAGCACACATGGTAAACTTGATGGCATAGGCTCAACATTGGAAGGTTTTGGCGTTAACAAGTTTATGTTTGAGTGGCTTTTTGAATATGCATGGGACAAAAATGTCAGTGATGTTGACAAATGGATCACCAGATACGCACAGACAAGAACAAAAACCAATGATTCGGTGGCAGAAGAAGCTTACAGGGAATTGATAAACCTGGTTTATAATGATCAGGTTTCAGGCGTTGCAACCGGGAGTCTGATGCAGGCGAGACCGCTTCTGACAGGAGTAAAAGGATATCAGAGACCTAATAAGTACGACTATAAAAAGTTAACGGATATTTTGACCCTTATGCTTTCTGCCAGTGATAAAAGCCTGCAGAGTGCCGAATATCAAAAGGATATGGTTGTAGTGACAAAGCAGATCCTTGATAACCTGATAATCCCTCTTAGAAAGAAGGTGAATGAAGCCTACTTAAATAAAGATACCGTAGAGCTGGAAAAGCAAACCAAAATTTTCCTGGGAGTTTTTGATGATCAGGATCGTTTGCTGGCTACTCAACCTGAATTTTTGTTGGGTAAATGGACTCATGATGCACGACAGTTTGGAAATGATCCGGCAAGCAGAGCTTATTATGAGAAAGATGCGCGGGTTTTAATTACCACCTGGGGCAACGAAGGGAATGGAATTATTGACTATGCAAGTCGCGATCTTTCAGGATTGGTGTCTACCTATTATAAGGTGAGATGGGAAAAGTTTTTCGGAATACTTAAGAATAATATAAAAAACAACCTCCCCCTGGATATGAATTCTGTAAATAAGGAGATGGCTTCTTTTGAATGGAACTGGACAAACCAGCAACAATCATTCAATAATATGCCACAGGGAAATCCGCTGGAGATTGTGAAAGATATTCATAATAAGTACAGTTCCCTTTTCGGGATCTGCAATTATTAATGTGTTTCAACTGAATTCTTAGGCCCTTTAAGGGTGGATTTTGTTCATAGATGTTTATCCCCGGGTTGCCACCCGGGGATATTTACTTTATGGCAAATTCATAGTTGAGATAATTTAAATTATACTATTTATTGATCAAATGTCTATCCATTTAGTAATGGATTATTAAATTCATGCCTTATAAGCCACAATGTTGAAACGCGCAACTTTAGTCGATCACCTGAATGATGCATAAAAATGGATAAACAAAAAATACTTGACAGTATTTGTTACACAGAGCTTGTTTATGAGCGAATTAACAAAAAGCTTAACCTCAGGCTTTCGAAACATGAGATTGAAGAGATGCTCTATGCGTTTATCAAAGACACAGATGAACGATACTTTCAGAGAATTGGGAAGAATATATATATTGCCAGTACTGAAAATAATATCAGAATAACCATAAACTCAAGCACATACAGGATAATAACAGTTGATAGGATTTCTAAAATGCAATAGGCTGCCTGATTGGTCTTACCCTATTGTTCATTGTTAATTGCTAATTGTTAATTGATCAGAACGTTAGTGTGAATACCGTTTCCTTTCCCGGAGCTGATTTGACCCTCAGGCTGCCACCATGGAGCCTCATTATCTGTCTCGATATACTTAACCCTATGCCGGTACCATCCTGTCTGGTGGTGAAGAATGGTACAAATATCTCATCCAGAAGTTCTGCCGGTATACCGGGCCCGTTGTCTGTAACTGAAATTTCCGGCCGGCCATTGCGGACAGAAGCTTTGACGCTTATTCTCCCTTCAGTGTTCTCTTCGTTAGACTGCATTGCATTCTTGACAAGGTTGATAAGGCACAGCGAGATCATCCCCTCATCGGCATAAAGCTCAAGGTCTTCAGGAGTACAGCTGACAGTCAGCTCCGACTTGTTTTTGCTTTCGAACGACTGGTAAAGAACGGCCAGCCTGCCAAGCAAATCCTCTGCCTTTATCAGCTTTTTTTCAGGTTTTGGAAGCCTGGTAAGTTTCCGGTATGACTCAATGAATGATAATAGCCCGTTGCCCTGGCTCCTGATCACTCCCAGACCCTGAATGGTAGTCTGTATCACCTTCTCATTAATCTTTTCAGGTTGTACAGGTTTACCCTCTTCACTATATAACCTGCCCAGGCTCTCGGAGAGGGAAGTAATAGGTGCAATGGAATTTATTATCTCATGCATCATTACCCTTATAAGCTTTATCCAGGAATCCAGTTCCTTCTCATCCATCTCATTCCTTATATCCTGAATGGAAAGAATTATCAGTTCTTCGTCGCCATTCTTAAAGGAAGATGCTTTCAGAAGCAACTGGACTGTCCCTTTCTCTGTGGCAAAAGAAACCATGTGCTGCTCAGCAGAGTTAATGCTCTGTATGGTCTGGAAGACTTTCCTGTTTATGCGCTCAAGCTGCTTAATATGTGTAAGGACATCAGCCGCAAGCATCTTTTTTGCAGCGCTGTTGGCATGTATAATGAAACCGGATGAGTTATAAGTGATAATACCGGTGGCTACATGCTCCATCAGAGCCTGGAAATATTGCTCCTGCTGCCGGCTTGCTATCCTTAGCTTTTGTATCTGGTCATTGATCCTGTCAAGACTGTTGCCAAGATCCCTGATGGTCCTGTTGTTGGCGGTTACAGGAAAGGAGAGGGCTGAGTCTTCGTTCTGGACCGATTCCAGGAAATAGCTGATTTTCCTGTTGGTTGAGTTCAGGTATTTAATGAGATTCAGGGTAATAAATATTATGGCAATAGTGCCGCTGATGCTGATGATCAGAGGTTTGTGGAATGCAATTGACAGGGCTGTGAGAACTGCAAAGATCACTATTGCGGTCACTCTCAGAACAATATTGATATACAGGTTCCTGCTTATCACAGCTCAAACTTTTTTATTTTATTGTAAAGTGTCTGCCGCGTAATGCCCAGCTGCTCGGCAGCCGCACTGAGGTTGCCGGAGTGCTTGTCAATAGCCTGTTGGATCATTTGTTTCTCCATCTCATCAAGAGTGCGGGCTGTGTCTGCTGCCTTACCGGAAGCAACCTGTCTCATAAAAAAGTCCTCAGGCTTCAGCACATGACTGTCGCTCAGGATAACAGCCTTTTCAATAGTGTGCTGCAGCTCACGCACATTACCCGGCCACGAGTATTTCATGAGCTTCTCGCGTGCCTGCTGATTTATCTGCAGTGCCGGCTTATTATATTTTGAAGAATATTTTCTGAGGAAGAAATCGGCGAGAACCATTATGTCATCGCCCCGTTTTCTTAAAGGAGGCACCTCAATCTGAATTGTATTTATGCGGTATAACAGGTCCTCCCTGAACAAACCTTCTCTTACCATTGACTCAATATCCTTGTTGGTTGCCGAGATAAGGCGTATGTCGATGGGAATTGGCTTGTTTGAACCAATACGCGATACCTGCCTGTTCTGGATGGCGGCAAGGAGTTTAGCCTGCAGGTGAATGGGCAGGTTTCCAATCTCATCAAGGAACAGGCTGCCTTTGTTTGCAGCCTCAAACTTGCCGGGTCTCGATTCATGAGCATCAGTAAAAGAGCCTTTCTCATGGCCGAACAGCTCGCTCTCAAATAGTGTTTCTGTTATCGCACCCATATCGACACTGACCATCACCTCATTTGCACGCCCTGATAACCTGTGTATCTCACGTGCGATAAGCTCTTTCCCTGTCCCGTTTTCTCCGGTAATAAGTACGTTGGCATCTGTGGCAGCCACCTTGCGCACCAGGTTCAGTACACTCATCAGTTCAGGCGATGAGCCTATCAGATGCTTCTGCTCCCGGTTTATCTCTTTCTTCAGGATAATCTCTTTTTCTTTCAGCTGTTTGACCTCTTTCTTTGACAGGTTAAGCTGAAGCGCAGACTGAAGGGTGGCAATTAGCTTGTCGTTGTCCCATGGCTTGAGAACAAAGTCTGTTGATCCCATTTTAAGCGATTTGACAGCAAGTTCAACATCACCATAAGCAGTCATCATCACTACCGACAGATCAGGATACTCTTCCTTGATACGTCCGAGCCAGTAAATGCCTTCATTGCCTGTATTTATACCAGCTTTAAAATTCATATCGAGCAGGACAAGGTTGAATTCACCTTTTCTCAGCTCTGTCAGCAACTGGTTTGGATTTGAAATGGTGGTGATATCCTGAAAAACCGGTGAAAGGAGTATCTCAAGGGCGCTCAGAATACTCTTGTTGTCATCAACAATCAGAATGTTTCCCTTTATCATCTCCTTTTTTACCAAAATTATATTCAATTATAATCCAAGGCAACATAGTGTTAAAAAAATTTACACAAAAGTGTAAAAAATTTTAACGAATGAAATAGGGTTAATGTTTGTAAATGGCAGATAATCAGTTTTATAAAAATATGGCATTCAATTGGCATTGACAATAAAAAAATTAATGAGGATGAAAAGATTTCTGTTTGCAATTCTGACGGTATTGGTTGTTCTTCCTTTGAAAGGGCAGAGCGGGTGGAGCCTGGAGGAGTGCATAAGATTTGCTGTTGAAAACAACCTTGACTTAAAGCAATCAGCTTATAAGGTGGATATTGCCGATCAGACGTTTAAACAGGAGAAGTGGAACATGGTGCCAAGGATAGGCGCTTCTTCAGATTTGTACTATTACGCAGGACGTTATGTAGACCCATCGACAAATACAATAGAAACAGCTCCCAACTATTATAATTCTTACAGTTTGGATGCCGGAGTGAATATTTTTAACGGGTTTTCGCGGCAGAACAGGATCAGTTATCTGAAGTATAAAAAGGAGGCTGCGGCAAGCTCTCTGTTAAAAAGCACTGATGAGCTTGCATTCACAGTAATGAACTCATATTTTGATGTACTTTATTATAAAGAGCTCTTAAAGATTTCACAAGATCAGAAACGTCTCTCCGAAGTCAACCTTAAAAAGACTGAGATACTTGTTAACACGGGTCTCAAGGCAACAACTGACCTTTTAGAGGTAAGAGCAAATCTTGAGAAGGATGAACTAACATGTCTTCAGACTGAAAACCTTCTTGCTTCGGCATGGATAAGTCTGCACAAGGCAATGAATCTCAATGCCGACAGTACAATCCTCCTTGCAATGCCCGTAAGTGCTGTTTCAGACTCACTGTCATCCGCAGTTGATCCGGCTACCCTCTATGAGAGCTATTCATTACAGGCGCCAGTAATAAAATCATTTGAGGAGGAGCTGAAAGCAAGCAAAAAGAATATCAGCATAATGAAGGCCGGCTTTTCACCATCTCTTGATGCCGGAGCATCAGTCTCATCTTATATAACCTTTGGTGAAGAGAGTGATGTGTCAAGGCAAATCAGGAAAAATGAAAAGCAATATGCAGGGTTAAGCCTTTCGATACCTATATTCGGAAGGAGGCAGAATATAACCAATGTAAAGATTGCAAAGCTTGAATATGCTGACGCTGCTGCAAAACTTGACCAGGCAAGACAGAATCTCTATTTTGAGGTGATGACAAACATTAATGATCTGAAGGCTGCCGAAACAGAACTGTCCCAGGCAAGAAAACAGCTTGATGCAGATACACTTGCCTACCAGGCAGCCGAAAAGAAGTATGATCAGGGAATGATAAATGTGGTTGATTTTTATACTGTGAAAAACAGGATGTCATCAACATATGCGCAGGTGTTAAGATCAGAACTGACAGCTGAGATTAAAAGGCGGATAATAGATTTTTATCGTGGCAACCGCTTCTGGGAGAAATAACAACATAAAAAAGAATCAAAAATATCATCATACAATGGGAATGGATAAAGTCATAGAAAAGAAAAAGGGGATTAAACCGAAACACATTTACTGGGGAATAGGTGCATTAGTATTACTGTTCCTTATAATTAAGCTTATTATCGGTGGCGGTGGCTCTGCTTTCAGAACGGAAGGTGATAAGGTCACCGTCAGCACAGTTGAGGAGGGGATGTTTAACGATTATATAACTGTCACCGGCCAGGTAGAACCTATTTCAACTATATATCTTGATGCTGTTGAAGGAGGAAGGGTTTCGGAACGACTTATTGAAGAAGGGTCAATGGTTCATCAGGGTGATATAATCCTGAAGCTGGAGAACAGGCAGCTTTACCAGACTATTCTGGAGAGTGAGGCCGCTCTAGCCGAGAAGGAGAATTACCTGCGCAGCACACGTATCAGCTTTGAAACAGAACAGATTGAATCAAGACGTAACGTGCTCGACAGTGAGTACAAGCTCAACCGGCGCAAGAGAAACTACGAACAGTATAAAACACTCTTTGATCAGGGGCTTATCTCAAAGGAAGAGTACCTGCAATCAAAGGAAGACTACGAATACGAACAGAACCTGCTTAAGATAAACAAACTGAAGGCTGTCAACGATTCAGTCATACGGGCCACATCTATGATTACTCTTGAGAGCGACCTGGCAAAAATGCGCCAGACGCTGGTTCTTGTACACGAACGACTTGACAACCTTAATGTCAAAGCTCCTGTTGATGGCCAGCTTGGTATGCTTGATGCGGAGATCGGCCAGTCAATAAACAGTGGTCAGCGAATAGGACAGATCAATGTACTTACCAGCTTTAAGGTGAACGCGAAGATAGATGAGCATTATATCGACAGGGTGCAGCATGGTCTTCCGGCATCATTTGAACGCAATAATAAAGATGTTGCACTGACGGTCAGGAAGGTGTATCCCGAAGTGCGCGAAGGTCAGTTTGAAATTGACCTGGTGTTCGATGGTGAGACTCCGGAAAACCTGCGCACCGGTCAGACATACCACGTCAGGCTGGAACTTGGCGAGTCTGAAAAGGCAATCATGATACCACGTGGAGGATTCTTCCAGAGCACTGGCGGACAATGGATCTTTGTGGTGAACCAGGCCGGAACAGAAGCAGTGAAACGCAACATACGAATAGGCAAACAAAACCCGCAGTACTATGAGGTACTTGAAGGCCTCAAACCAGGTGAGAAGGTTCTTACCTCAGGCTATGAGACGTTTGGGGATAATGACAGGATTATCTTAAAGTAGGTAGTAGGTAGTAGGTAGTAGGTAGTAGGTAGGAAACTTAATGGATGGGAATTTACCGCGTAACGGTTGCGGTATTGTAGGTAAGAAAATGAATTACATATAAATATACCGCGTAGCGGTT
>Ga0209099_1003899_pt1 | contig 11717 bp, 10 predicted proteins | sample AD_JPNHW2_MetaG_FD_184430 | JGI IMG/M metagenome (GOLD analysis project Ga0209099, IMG submission 184430) | Active sludge microbial communities of municipal wastewater-treating anaerobic digesters from Japan - AD_JPNHW2_MetaG (SPAdes) (version 2) | ecosystem: Engineered > Bioreactor > Anaerobic...
CCCAGAATTCTTGAAATAGCAGAATTCAGATAAACAAATCTGCCGTCAATTGTTGATTGAAAAACACCTATGGGAAGATTGTCAAAAATATTCCTTACCCGCTCTTCACTTTTAAAAAGCGTTATTTCAGCTTTTTTCCTTGGAGTTATATCCTGACAGAATGCCATAAACCGTTCTTCACTAAGCTTAACAGCATTGACTTGTGCCCAGAGAATAGATCCGTCTTTTCTTCTGAATAAAATATCATCTATAGATCTGCCAGTGTTGACTACCATTGAAAAATGTTTAAGAGCAACTTCTGTATTTGAAGGATCAACTATATCGCTGATACTCAAATTTAAAAGCTCATACTCAGTATAACCTAAACCTGCAGCAGCTGCCGGATTAACCTCGATATATTTTCCATTATTATCCGTGATAAAAATACCAATTGGTGCATTTTTGATATACGATCTGAATTTTGCTTCACTTTTCTGCAGAGCCTCATCGGCGTATTTATGAAGAGTTATATCTTCTGCAACACCGGCAAATCTTATCACTTCACCGGAATTATTGTATACCGGATATGCTTTACCCTTAATCCATTTCAATTCACCATCACCGCATATTATTCTGAATTCACCGCTATATACTACACTATCTTCCAATAATAATTTCTTTGCCGCAAGAATTCCCGGAAGATCTTCGGGATGTATACTTTTAAGAAAAATCCAGGGATCATTCCATCGAAGTTTCGGATCCAGTTTCCATATCTCCCAGCATGACTGGCTTATATAAATTATATTCCCCATCAATGCGTCACTGAGCCAGAAAGCCTCTTTGATATTTTCTGCAAGCTGCCTGAAGTTCGTCTCACTTTCCTTTGTTTTTTTATGAGCTTCGTGGAGTTCAAATGCCATTTCAACTGACGAGAGGAGGACAAAATCTCCTGAATTTTTCACGACAAAACCGTACCTGGTAATCGACCTGACTTTTTCAACTATTTCACGTTCGGAATGTGATGTAAGAAAAACTATTGGTATATCTCTTTTCTGTACTATCAAAGCCGCAGATGTCGGACCATCGATACCTCTGCCGAGATCAATATCCATTAAAATCAGATCAATCGATATATCATTCAGAGCAAGCTCAACAGCAGATTCACCGTCAGGTATTATTATGACTTCATAACCGCTTTTCGTCAGCATCGCCGCCTCGGCAAGCGCAGTAATCATGATGTCTTCAACAAGAAGTATTTTTTTATTTCCTGATTCGTTCATGAAAGGTCCTTATTTAACATAATAATCATCTTAACCTTCGCACCTGCATAATGAGACAGTAATTTTATTTTTGCATATAAATTTTAAATAACAAATATTGATCAGATGTTAAATCATAAATAGTTTTTCAAAATAGCTTATCCGGATATTTATTACAAGAATTATTTAACATGAATAAGTTAATAAAAAAATAATTATCACTTTAATAAGAATTTAAGGCGGGATTATCAATTAAAAAAATGATTTCAAAATACACATAACACAACACTCTTAATTCGGACCTTTATATTATAAAACTTATAAAAAGCATTATGTTCAGCACCGATACAATACAACCGATGGCAAGCAGGAGCATCAGTGTAAATTTACTATTAGCATATTTCCCCATAACTTTTTCTGATGATGTAAGATATATCTGAAGAAAAATTGTTATTGGAAGCTGCACGCTTAAAAACATCTGTGAAAATATCAGGCCCTTGAATGGATTCCGGATTAAAAATATAATTAATACAGCAGCAATAACTGTTATTGCCAATCCGATACGTGAATGTTTATCTTTTATATTATAAGGCTCCCTGAATATTCCCGCAAAAATTGATCCCCCCGCCATCCCCGCGGTAACGCTTGAAGATATCCCTGCGAAAAGAAGAGCTACAGCGAATATGATTGATGCCATATTTCCTGCTATCGGGCTAAGCATAGTTTCCGCCTGCCGGAGTTCAGTAACATTTACCCTATTTGTATAAAACGCTGCAGCGGCCAGAATTATTATAGCGCTGTTTATCGCCCATCCTACTCCCATTGAAAAAAGAGTATCAAGAAATTCATAATCGAGCTGTTTCTTTATGACCTTTTCGTTTTCAAGATTCCATTGCCTGCTTTGAATTATTTCAGAGTGAAGAAACAGATTATGAGGCATCACCACTGCACCGAGTACGCTCATTATAATCGGCATTGATCCCGGAGGAATTGACGGTACTACCCACCCATTCATAGCCGCATTCCAGTTGACTTCAACAAGAGTCAGTTCATACAAAAAAGACAATCCTATAATTGAAACAAATCCGATTATAAACTTTTCAAGCCGTTTATACGAATTTGTAAATAGAAATATAAGAATGAATATCGCCGAAAGAATCGTTCCTGCAAACAACGGAATTTTAAAAAGCATATTAAGACCGATAGCCGCTCCGAGTATTTCTGCAAGAGCGGTTGATACTGCAGCGAACATCGCGGAGATAAGTGCAGTGCCGGAAATCCATGTTGGGGTATGAAAAGATGCAGCTTCAGAGAGACAGAGCCCCGAAGCTATTCCAAGATGCGCAACATTATGCTGAAGAATCACAAGCATAACAGTAGAAAGTGTGACCATCCAGAGCAGAGTGTAGCCGTAATCTGAACCTGCTGCAATATTAGATGCCCAGTTTCCAGGATCTATAAATCCCACAGTGACCAGAAGCCCGGGACCGATATAGCGGAGGAACTTCAGTGTTTCGAAATCAGGGATATAATCTCTTTTAAAATAATCTCTAATTTTTTTAAGCATATTCTTATCTATGATTCCTGCTCCGGTCTGACGCCACGATTTAATAATTACTCAAGAGATTACAATAATGCCGCGATCTTCAAGCTCTTTTATTATCTCTTTGTTTTTTATCGGATTTTCCAGTATATTTACATAAATCAATTCATTCAGCTTCAGCAGAACAGATACGTCTTCAACGCTGTTGAATGAAATATCAAGTTCTTTTAAATTCTGAAGATTTAGAAGACTGTCAATCGATTCTATATTGTTATCTGAAAGATATAGACATTCCAGCAATTCAAGACCTGAAAGCCGGTCAATCTTATAAATCTGATTACCTGAAAGATTAAGTATTGTAATATTCCTGCAATATTCAATTCCTTTAAGGTCAACAATTTCAGAATCTGAAAGATCAAGCTCACCTTCGATGTTCAGAAGATCCTGAACAGTAACGGCATCGTCAATTCCTCCGAATATCATTTTGTTGATAGCTTCAATAAACCCGTATTCATTAGAATTTCTTTCATCGTCAAAATCATAATCTTCTTCATATTTGTAATTTATATCCTCATTCCGGAAATTGCTTTCTCTATGTCCGAAATATTCGTCACTATATGAATAAGTTTCTTCAATATCAATATCGTATTTCTTATTCACAGAAACCGTTTTATTCTTGCTGAAGATATATATTCTCTTTAACCGCAGCATTTCACTGAGCTGATTCTCTTTGAAATTATCTTCGATGATATTTAAAATCCGTGCTGTTTTATCAGGATGATAATGCAGGATGATACGTGCGAATAGACGGCTGATATTCATCCCTGAAGCGTCAAGTTCAAGAATATCAGCGTAACGCAGAAGTGAGTTAATGTCTTTTGATTTATATCTGCTTATAATATCAACGCTTATCTCTTTAAGCTTTTTTTCAGTTACATGTTTCAGCAGATCATTGTATATTTTTTCAATATTTGAATCCATTGTGCAAAGCAGAAAGATTGTAAGGGATAAATCTTATTGCCTCTCCTCCATATATTCATCCTCATTTAATTTGCGGATGTTATGCCACTATCCGCCTGCAGAGCACCTCCATCCATTAATTGGAGAGATTACCAGCACGATGAAGTGAGCCTGCCGAACCGGCCAGAGCGGGCTGGTTAAGCTTAAAAGCTACTCCGCCTTTGAAACTATTTTAGAACTATCCATACTCAACGCGCTGAATACAGATGAATAATCACCGTTAGGATTCCATGCGACCCACCCCCTTGCACCGGTCTCCTCAACACCTTTTATCTGCAGTGCAACATACTGATCAAGTTTCACTTTTGCATACTGTATGTTATACGGGAATGCCTGTATCCACGGCTGTATTGCCACATTTTTACCCTCAACACGTTTGAGTCCTTTTAGAGTTCCCTCTTTCACTGTTTCGCCGGGAGCGCTCATTCTCTGACGGTCTCCGGTATAATGACTGGGATAGAGCATGGGATATATTACATCCGTATATGCCGCGAAAACCTCAAGTTTCTGGCCGATAATATCGTTCTGATTGTATACTATACGTCCGAAAATATCAGCAGAAAGTTTTACTTTCTTTTCATCTGTAATTTTCCTGAAATTTTTAAGAAGCTCCTCAATAACAGCGTATTTTTTCTTCAGAGGATATGGAGTACCATCATCCTGAAAACGGATATAGTCAAGCTGAACCTCATCAAAACCCGCAGATGAAGCGGCAGAAACAAGTTCGTATAATCCCTTCATTTTACGTTCTGAAACAGGGAGCTGATTGATCCCATCCTGAAAGCAGACAACACGGGCTGTGGAATATATTTTTTCACTCTTTAAATATTCAAGCACTTTGGAATTGACCTTCAGACTTGTACTCCCGAAAGTGTGAACATCCATAACGAGCATATTAATTCCGAGAGGTTTCCCCTTTAATACAATAGATTTAATGTATTCCATTTCCCGGCTCTGGTGATTCGGGATATATAAGGCCCTCATAACACTCTTCGACGTTCCTGATAACGAATTAGATTTTTCCTGCGAAACCGCCCTGTTCTCTGAAGTCTGGCACTGAAGAGCGAGAATGAACAGCAAAATGACAATGATTCGCGTTTTAGAGTAATAATTTTTGTTTATTTTATACATACCAGGGTAATAATTCCTTTTCTTATAGTGTATTTTAAGTTAAAACCATAAAGTCCAACCACATTTTTAGTCAAGTATTTCAGGATTTTAATTGATTGGTTATTGAAGCAATGGCACAACATTAACGACGGTAAAATTATAGTTCCAGATTTTATGATAAATAATAATCCTTACTAACAAATAAATCCGAATCAAAAAATTTAATCAGATGCAATTTTATCCAGCAAATAATACTTAACATCATCCTTTCCGTTTTTCTTGACTGAATACATTATTTCATCAGCCTTTTTGACAATCTCTTCAATGGTATAATTACACCCTGTTGTTGTAACAACGCCGATGCTGAATGATACCGGCCATTTATTTTCGCACACAGCATCTGTCAGAATTTTTTTTATTTTACTGATCACATCCCTTACCTGCATACTGCCTGTTTCGGGCAGCAATATTGCAAATTCATCACCACCAAACCGAGCCAGCAAGTCGGAAGCTCTTAAGTTTTCTCTGATTAATGTAGTTATAGTTTTAAGAACAAGATCACCGACATCATGACCCAAAGTATCATTAATAGTTTTAAAATTATCAACATCAATAAATGCCAGAGAAAGAGATCTTTTAAACCGTTGTGTCCGATAAATTTCATTAGTAGCCAGCATGTAAAAATATCTTCTATTGATAACGCCTGTCAGAACATCAACACGGGCAAAATCTTTTTCTTTTTCATATAACTGTCTGATTGTAGATAAAAAATAGCTGATCAGCATATAATATCCCAGACCTACAGCCGTGTCCCATATAAATATTGCAAGATGTTTAGATTCATCCTCTGAATGAAAATCAGCGAAAAACCACACAACTGCACTCAATATGGAAAGAAAAAAAGCTGAATTCCTGCTGGAATACCATGCGAGAAGTGTTATAGGTAATAAATAAAAAATTGACAGTGATATTTCATACCCTGTAGACCAATCGATATAACCGAGTAACAATACAAAAGTTACAGCCGAAAGAAATAGAATCCATTTAAATGCCCGATTGGTATTTGTAAATTTCTCTTCTAAATGCTGCATATAATTTTTAAATTGCAATTTCAAATTTCATTTCATCAAATATCTGAATTTTTTATAAATTACTTTTTAAAACATAAACTTTAATGTTTAACATTTTTTTCCTGCAGTATTTCAAGAATTTTATTGATAGCATTATCCTGTGCTTCCAGGTGTTTCATTATAATCTTTATTTCCTCTTCAGACTTAATATCAAGCTGATAATCATTGTGCGACTCAATACGGTCTTTCTCTGAAATTCTATTCTGGCTCATCATTAGTACCGGTCCGGCATAAGCAGCCTGCAGTGATAAAAAAAGATTAAGAAGGATAAAGGGATAAGGATCCCATGGCCTATGAAAAAATATTGAGTTTAAAATAATCCATGTAGTAATCACAAATGATTGTATGATTATAAATCTCCATGAACCTAAAGTTCTGGAAACTGTATCCGCAACTTTCTGTCCTAAAGTCATTTTTTCATCAAGGATATCGTTTACATTTCTGATGGCAGGATGCTGATGTTTGTAAGGCTCAGGGAATTTAATCTTTGTGATCATTTTATAAACCCCATAAATTAAGTTTTATTAAGATTCCTTTTTCTGACTGCTTTTCTTATTACAAAAATAATTATAACCATAACAGCAATTACAAATAAAATAATTTCAATTCTTTTAATATCCCCGATAATAATTTCAACTGTATGCCCGAAATAATAACCGAGAAGCCCGATTGATATTGCCCATAATACAGCACTTATCAGATTCAGAATAAAAAATTTTAAAACAGGAATTCCTGACATCCCTATTGCAAATGGAGCAATTGTTCTCAATCCGTAAATAAACCGGAATACCAGTATAATGAATATATCATGTTTTTTTAGCAGCTGCTGAAATTTTTCAATTCGCATTTGTGATTTATTAAATTTCTTTTGAACAAATCCGCTTTTTGATCTTCCGATAAAATAATAAAGCTGATCACCTATAAAACTGCCGGAAAAAGCCGAGAGAATTACAAAATATAAATTTAAATATTTCTGATGTGCGAGAAAAGCTCCAACGAGAAGGATGGTTTCACCTTCGAAAAAAGTTCCAATTGCAATTATAATATATCCGTATGTTGCAATCAGATGTTCCATAATAAAACTCTACCTATCGAGCTGAATATCATCAAGTGAAATTTCATCATCGACTGGTTCAATGTGAGTAAATACAACTGTATCTTTCAGTGCATTACGTATATCTTTTTCGATATTCTCTGCTATATGATGCGCATCATGGACTGTCATATTTCCCGACACAAGCACATGTACAGAAACAAATCTCCTGGAAGCACCCTGCCGGGTAAGGAGAGCATGAAACTGTATTCCCTGTTTCCGATATTCCGATAATACTGATTCGATTATATCAAACTCCTGAGGAGAGAGAGACGCGTCCATCAGCCCTTCAACAGACCGCTTAATTATTTTAAATGCAGTATAAAGAATATTCAGTGCGACACCAAAAGCTACTATAGAATCAAGCTTCAGCCATCCCGTTAATCCAACTGCGCCTACTCCGCCGATTACTGCCACTGAAGTCCAGACATCTGTCATTAAATGATGCGAGTCTGCTTCCAGAGTAATCGAACGGTATTCTTTACCTGCAGAGAGCAGAATTTTTGCTACAGTGAAATTTATAACAGTTGCAATTACAGAAACGATAAGTCCTATACCGAGCTTTTCAAGCGGCTGCGGATTTAGGAATCTTTCACCTGCAGTGTAGGCTATCCCTGCCGCAGCTACCATAATAAGTAATCCCTCAACAAAACTTGAGAAATACTCGGCTTTACCATGTCCGAATTCATGATTTTTATCAGGAGGAAGTATTGCTATTCTCAGCATGCCCATAGCCATCAGTGCGGCAAGCAGGTTAATGACAGATTCCATTGCATCTGAAAGCAGACCGACAGATCCTGTCAGATACCATGCGCCGGTTTTAAGAGATATAGTTGCCAGCGCCGCGGCAATTGACAGCCATATATAACGCGTAAGAAAACCCCTATTCATATCATGCCTTCAGCTTCTCCAGATCAGAAATACACTCTTCAGGCTCCTGGTGAATATGAATCTTACACCTGCTTATTTTCTCATGTATCAGTTCTTCAAACTCATGCGAAATCCTGTGCGCTTCTTCGAGAGTTGACGAAGGATCCAGATGAACGCAGACTTCAAGAAAAATATCCGCTCCGGCCATACGCGCCCTTATATCATGAACCGAGGTTAACCCCCGGACATTCTTTGCAATATTTTCAACTATTTCAGCATAATCAGCAGGCGCTCTGTCAAGGAGAGCATCAACAGCTTTTTTCCCAAGAGTAAAGCATACATATATTACTATTACCGCAACAAAAAGCGCAGCAACAGGATCCGCATAATAAAATCCGAAATTTGAACATAAAAGACCGAGAAGAACAACAGAGGAACTCCATATATCTGTTGAAAAATGAATAGCATCCGCCTCAAGCGCATGGCTATTGTGAAGTTTCGCAGCCTTCATCAGAGCACGGGATCTTGAAAAATCTACTGTAATTGAAGCTATAACTACAATATAACTCCAGACTGTTACTTCAATTTCAACATTACCTGTCAGGAGCCGCTGTGCAGCCTCATAGATAATCCACACACTTGTTATCAGTAGAAGTAAAGTCTCCATCAGAGCAGAAAGATTCTCCACCTTACCATGCCCGAAATGATGGTCATCGTCCGCGGGTTTGTCGGATATCCTCACTGAAAAATATGTTATGATTGCCGCCACAAGGTCAAGGCATGAATGAAGAGCCTCGGAAAGGATCCCCAGACTTCCGGTGAGCAGGCCGACGAGAAGCTTGGAGCCGGTAAGAAAAACAGCTGCCATAACAGAGATAAGGGCAACACGTTTTTTTTCATGTACCGATGAATGATCAAGACTCATAAATTTCACCTGATTATAAAATTTATTGTCCAGCAAAATCCTGAGAATAAAAAAACCCTGCTGAACCTAAGTCCCACAGGGTTTTCACCTGCTGCCGTTACGGCCCGCCCGCATCTCAAAAAATGAAACCGGCTGATCTTATTAAGTAAAGTAAGCATATAAAAAAGCACTGAAATAAAATCAACATATTTTTCATTTTGTAATAGTTGTTCAAGGCATAAAAATCTGATTAAAACTGATTAGTAAAAAAAATTTACCATTTCTTTAAACGCCATACAAGCAGAAATATCACTACAGAACTCATTGCAAAACCCATAATAATCCAGAATGCGGACTGATGGTGCATCAGCGGTATCTGCACATTCATTGAAAAAGCGCTTACAACCAGTGTCGGAACCATTATAGAAATGGTAATAATATTCAAAGTTTTCATTAAAATATTCAGATTATTGCTGACGATTGAAACCCGCGCATCCATAAGGCCCGCAAGAATGTTTGAATATATTTCCGCCTGTTTATAACACTGATTGTTCTCAATAATAATATCATCAATCGTTTCAATACTGTCTTCAGAGAATCCGATCTTTGCTGAGTACTGCCTTAATCTGCTTATAACCAGGCTGTTAGAGTTAATAGCATTGAGATAATAGACAAGACTTTTCTCCAGGGTAAAAAGATTTATCAGATATTCATTCTTCATGGAAGTATTAATTTTCTGCTCAAGTGAATCTGAAACCATATTGATTACTTTTAAGTGGTTAAGGTAATGGAAAATAGTTCCGTAAATAATTTTCAGAACTACCTCCTCAAGAGAGAGAACCTTATTGAATATTTTGCCTTCAAAAAGCTGAATATCTTCAGAGATAACAATTATCAGTTTTGACTTGAACCAGAATAGCCCGAATGATGAAACTGAAAAAAGGAACTGCTCGATGCCGGAATAGTTTTTCGGTCTTTTAATAATCATCGCAATATGTTCAGGCTCAAACTCGACCCTGGCTAATTCATCGGGGTCAAGAGCTGAGTTAAGGGTGTGCTCATCAATTTCGTGCTTTTCTAAAAGGGTTTTTCTGTTACTCTCATCAGGATTTATATAAATAATTATATTGCCTGTGTCATCAGAGCAGCGGGTGATTTTTGAATCTCTGATTTCATATGTTCTTATCATACACCCTCCAGTTAACGGGCTGTTAATCTATTCTGTTTATAATGTTTCCCTGTAAAAAAATGAACCTGTAACCAGAAATATTCTTCCGGCACTATTTGGCAAATCATTTTCGTGAGTTTAATATAAAACATAAAACTGCAGAAAGAGTCAAAAACATGAAATCTGATATTAATTTATAATAAAACTTCTCATGGATATAGATCCATGATGAATTGACTCATGAATAAATTCTAATTTTTCACCGTCCTTCTTAAGAGCAGCCGCATAAAGCATAGGGATATAGTGTTCATCTGTAGGGACCGCATATTTCGAAATCCTGCCCCATTTTTCATATTCAATAATTCCGGTATGATTATCCTCCACGAGACATTTCTTCACACGCTCATCAAATTCAACAGCCCAGTCCATAGGGGCAACACCTTCGTAATAATCCATCACTGAAAGATTATGGACAATATTACCGCTCCCCATGATAAGCAGACCCTTATCTCTCAATCCCGACAACGCTTTACCTGCTTTATAATGATCTTCCGGACCGGCATGCATATCAAGACTCAACTCAAGTACAGGGACATTTTCATCAGGAAAAATATGTCTTAAAACCGCCCATGCCGCGTGATCCACTCCTCTATCTTCATCATGAATAATAGTTAAACCTTTGACAGAATCTGATATCATTGCGGCAATCTCCGGTGAGCCGGGAGGCTGGTATTTAATAGTATAAAGCTCATCAGGAAAACCGTAAAAATCATAAATCTGATCAGGATTTTTACCTGAGGTAATTCTTGTCCCCTGTGTCAGCCAATGAGCTGAAATTACCAGAACTGCTTCAGGTTCAGGAAGTCTGACTGCAAGTTTCTTTAAATCAGCTGTATAATCATTGTTATGTATAGCATTCATCGGCGAACCATGCCCGATAAACAAAACCGGCATCCTTACATTGCCCATAAAGATAATACCTCCTTACGGTTTACATCAATTTAATGTAATATTTACAGGCAGTTATTTCAACCCTTATAGTAAATATAAGTAAAAAATTCACTTTACAATACCGTGATATTGTATATATTGATATACATAAAATACCTTCTCACGGAAAAATTAATGATAGGCTCACCTGTTATTAAAAGAATACTTCTGATAAATCCGCCATACCCTTTTGAAGAACACCCATCCCCTCCATTCGGCCTGATGTCACTTGCAGCTTTTCTTGTAGAAAAAGGCTATGAGGTCCGGATTGAAGATTATATCATCGAGCAATGTTCTATAGAAAGATATAAATTTATTATTAATGAATTCAAACCCGATGTGATCGGCGCTACGGCTGTTTCCATGACGGTAAAAAAATCTTTATCAATCATAAAAGAATATAAAATGATTGCTCCCGGGATCATGACTGTAATGGGAGGAGCTCATGTAACATTTGATGCGAGCAGTATATTAAACTCAGGCGGGGTTGATTTTATTGTAAGAGGTGAAGGAGAGATAACTTTTACTGAACTTTTAAAGACAATCTCCGAAGGAAAGAGCATTGCAGATGTAAATGGTATATCATATATTGACCGGGGGATAGTTCATCATACACAGGATAGAGAGCTTATTGAAGACATCAACATTCTG
>Ga0209099_1003901_pt1 | contig 11704 bp, 10 predicted proteins | sample AD_JPNHW2_MetaG_FD_184430 | JGI IMG/M metagenome (GOLD analysis project Ga0209099, IMG submission 184430) | Active sludge microbial communities of municipal wastewater-treating anaerobic digesters from Japan - AD_JPNHW2_MetaG (SPAdes) (version 2) | ecosystem: Engineered > Bioreactor > Anaerobic...
TTGCCCTCGTCGCGGACCCTGACCTCGAGGCCGAAGACGACTCGCTCGAGGGACCCAGGCAGGCTCACGACCTCGAGGGCCGACTTCATGCGCGCGAGGTAGGAGATGCGCTGGTCGAGGTGCGATATGCGGCGGATATGGGCGGCCGAGTCAGCGGGCGGGGCCGCGGCGAGGAGGGCTTCGGCCCTCGGCCTCTCGATCTCGGTGAGGCCGCGGAGCTCGTCCGCGAGGGCGAGGGCCCCCTCGGGCGTCATGTAGTTCCTCGCGCCCTGCGGCAGCGGCAAGGGTAGCTCATGGAGGTCGTCCGCCTCGTCGGAGCCCGAGTCCTCGTCCACGAAAGCCCTGCTCATGGCCTCACCTCCCCGGAGCCCTGCCGCCCAGGATGTTCTCGGGATTCCAGCCGCCTGTGGCCTTCACGAACCAGGACGAGAGCCAGCCGAGGCCGTCCGTCACGAGGAGGAGGCCGATCATCACGAGCATGGCGCCCGCGAACCAGCCGAGGTACCTGAACCAGGGCTTCACCGTCGAGAGGCGCGGCAGGAGCTTCTCGAAGCCGAGGGCGAGGGCGAGGAAGGGAAGCGCGAGCCCCGCCGAATAGACGACGAGGAGGGCGACGCCCCGCAAGGGATCCGCGGCGTTGCCGGCTATCGCGAGGATGGAGGCGAGGATGGGCCCGACGCAGGGCGTCCAGCCGAAGGAGAAGGCGAGGCCCGTGAGGAAGGCGCCCCAGAGCCCGACCGAAGGGGCCCTATGGACGCGGCGCTCGCGGTAGAGGAAGGACAGCTTGAGCCAACCTCCCTGGTGGAGGCCGAAGACGATCACCACGACGCCGAGGAGCCTCGAGATGAGGACGCGATGGGCGGCGAGGGCCTCGCCCAGAAAGGAGGAGGCGAGCCCGAGGGCGATGAAGACGAGGCTGAAGCCCGCGATGAAGGCGAGGGTCGCGGCGAGGATCCGCCTCCGCCTCGCCCCGCCCTCCTTGAGCTCCTCGAGGCTCGATCCCGAGATGACGCCGAGCCAGCCCGGAGCCACGGGCAGGATGCAGGGCGAGAGAAAGGACAGGAGCCCGCCAAGGAAGGCCCAGAGGAAAGCCACGATCTACTCTCCTTCTTATATATGTCGCATGTGTGCCTCGGATGAAGGTACCTTCGCGCGACCCGCAGGGCAAGTGGCAGCTTGAAGGGCTGCGAGCGGGAGACGTACTCCATCGAACCTTCTAATGGACAAATCAGCGCGGGTCCTGGCGATGGGAAATAGCGTCGGAGCTTCGCTCGACGCGATTTCCCTTCGCCACCCGCCGCGCTGCTGGATCCCTCAAAAGCCTGGGGCGGGGTTCAACCCTCGTTGGCCGTCCTCCGGCGCGGCGACTCTCCCTGTCGGGATTGCGGCATATGACATCGGAGGCCAAGGAGACGTTCACGATGCCCGCCTTGGTTGGGAGCCTTCCAAAAAGGCGCGCGATCCAGCGCAGCGCAGATCGCGCCGCTACCCAAAGCGCCCCCGCCCTCAAACCTCTTCCCAAGGCGCGCGATCCAGCGCAGCGTAGATCGCGCCGCGACCCAACGCGCCCCCGCCCTCTAACTTCTTCCCCAAGGCGCGCGATCCAGCGAAGCGTCGATCGCGCCAAGTCCCAAGGCCGTACCCGCTTTCATGCCACTTCCCAAAACGCGATCCAGCGAAGCGTCGATCGCTTGGCTCTCGACCCGGCGACAGCCCCTACGCAAAGCCTCCGCGCAGGCCTCCCCTGCCCACGCGTCCCCCCTCGGACCGCCGCCGCGCGCAAGGGCGGCCTCCAATGGTTGAGCGAGCCTCGGCTTTCGAGGAAATTCGCAGCGCGGCGGGTGGCAGGGGGAAAGACCCCGGCTGAGCGCAGCGAAGTCCCGGGGCCTTTCCCCCTGCCAGGCCCCGCCCTCCGAAGTCCCCTGAAGGCCCAAGGCCTCGTCGACTCCAATACCGCCGCCCTTTCCGCATCGGGGTCCGTGGGTGTATGCTCAGGGCTATCATGGAGCCCATCCTCGCATTCGACAAGGACCGCCCGACGAGGGCGGAGATCCGTCTCGGCGCGCTGCGCCGCAACTTCCGCAGGGCCCGCGAGCTCGCTGGCCCGGGCGTGAAGGTCATGGCAGTAGTGAAGGCCAACGCCTACGGCCACGGCATCGTGCGGGTCGCGACGGAGCTCGTCAGGGAAGGCGCGGACTATGTGGGCGTCGCCTTTCTCGAGGAGGGCATCCTCCTCAGGGAGAGCGGGATCCGCGCGCCCATCCTCGTCCTCGGCGCCATCTCGACGCCCCAGATTCCGAGCTTCCTCGAGCACGACCTCGACCTCACCTGTCCCTCGCTCGAGAAGGCAAGGGCCATCTCCTCGGCCGCGGCAAAGGCGGGCAGGAAGGCGCGGATCCACCTCAAGATCGACACGGGCATGGAGAGGATCGGCGTCCACTGGTACTCGGCCCGGCCCTTCGTCGACGAGGTCATCTCGCTTCCCGGCCTCGAGGTTGCGGGCATCTTCTCGCACTTCGCCACCGCGGACACGGACCTCGGCTTCGCCCGCGAGCAGCTGGGCCACTTCAACGAGGTCGTGGGCTACCTCGATTCCCTCGGGCGCAGGCCCGGCCTCGTCCACATGGCCAATTCCGCCGCCCTCGTGAACCTCCCCGAGGCGCGCTTCGACATGGTGCGCCCCGGCATCCTCCTCTACGGCTACGAGCCCACCCCGATGCGGAGCATCGGACTCGAGCCCGTCATGCGCCTCATGTCGAGGGTCTGCTACTTCAAGTGCGTCGAGGCCGGCGCGACGGCGAGCTACGGCAGGATCTGGAAGGCCCCGGAGGCCACCCGCCTCGCCACGGTGCCCATAGGCTACGGCGACGGCTACTCGCGTTCCCTCTCGAACAAGGGCGAGGTCGTCATCCGCGGCAGGCGGCTGCCCGTGGTGGGCAGGGTCTGCATGGACCAGCTCATGGTCGACCTGGGCCCCGACGGCGAGGCCTACAACGGCGACGAGGTCCTGCTCTTCGGCCGGCACGGCGAGGACTACCTCCCCGCCGAGCTCCTCTGCGAGCGCATGGACACCATCCCCTACGAGCTCACCTGCATGGTGAGCTCCCGGGTCCCCAGGATCTACGTCGAGGACTGAACAAAGGGCGCGCAACGCGATGGGCGGCCTCCAGGCTGTCGGCCACAGGGCCGCGCGCAGGCATCCGGCGCGTCGCGGCCCGATGCCGGCCGCCCCCGGCCTCAGTCCCCCTCTTCCACCTCGAGGCGCGAGGCCGCCTCCTCGAGGAGCCTCTCGTTGCGGCGCTTCGCGTCGCGCTGGATGAGGGACATGAGGCCGCGCGCGGCCAGGAAGCAGAGGGAGAATGTCCCCAGCGCGAAGAGGGCCGCGAAGGTGGGCGAGTGCAGGGCACCCATGCCCACGCCGAAGCCCACGCCAAGGCCGCAGCCGATGCCGACGCCGCCCATGAGTCCGCCATAGATGCCGCCCGCGGCGCCGTCGAAGCTGCGCTCGACCCTGAGGGCGCTCCCCCCGCCGTCCTTCGAGAGCTCGAACCTGAGGCGCGAACCCATGCGGGCCTCGTAGCCGCCGTCGGTGCGGAAGACGAAACCGCCCGGGGCGGTGACGCCCTGGCCCGGCGCGTCGGCGAGGTCGGGGAGGACGAGGAGGAGGCGGTCGATGGCCTCCTTCGAGGGCTGGAAGGCCAGCCTCCTCACCGCGGACTCCTTCTCGGCCCGGAGGAAGCGCCTCATGCGGGAGCCGCCGGAAGCCTTCCTCGCCTCGAGCTCGAGGGCGGCGCGGCGCACGATATCCCGGGACAGGCCGGCCTCGGTGGCCGCCTTCTCGATCTCGGCCAGGCTCATGCCGCGGCGGGACTTCTCCGGCAGGGCCTCCTCGCGGGAAAGCTCGACTGCCCGCGCGATGAGCGCTTCCACTTCGCGGTCGCTGTATCGCTTCTCTTCGTCCATGCCACCGATAGTGGCCGTCATGGCCCCCGCGGGTCAAGGGACGAGGGGGCCTTACGCGCGGCGGCCCCTCCCTGCTAGCATCCACACATGCGCGCGGAACGCCTCCTCTCCCTCATCCTCACCCTCGCCGACGGCAGGCTCCATCCAGCGCCCGAGCTCGCGAAGGCGGCGGGCGTCAGCGAGCGGAGCATCTACCGCGACATGGAGGTCCTCTCGGGCATGGGCATACCCGTCGAGTCGGTCACGGGACGCGATGGCGGCTTCCGGGTCCTCCCGGGCTTCGCCCTGGACCGGAGCCTCCTCGACGAGGGCGAGCTGGCCGCCGTGGCGGCCGCCCTGGGCGGCATGGGCAGGGCCACGGGCGACGGGGCCGTGCTCGGCGCGAAGTCCAAGCTCGGAGCCCTCCTCGCCCGCTCGCCGGCACGGCGCAGGTCCTGGATCAGGATCGAGCTCGGCGGCGGGCAGCGCGACCGCGAGCGCATCGAGGTCCTGCGCCGCGCCATAGAGGAGAGGCGACTCGTCCGCATAACCTACCGCAACGCCGAAGGGACCTCCACCGACCGGCAGGTGGAACCCGTCGCCGTCTGCTACCTCTGGCAGTCCTGGTACCTCTGGGGCTACTGCAGGCTGCGGGGCGACTTCCGCCTCTTCAAGCTCGGCAGGATCGAGGCGGCCCACGTCCTCCTCTCGGGCTTCGAGCCGCGGCCCGAGCCCTCGGAGGATGCCTGGCACCGCGAGGGCTGGGAGTCGACCGAGCCGGTCGCGGTCGTCCTCGCGGTGGAGGCGGAAGCCGCGGCCAAGGCCGACGAGTGGTTCGGCGGCTCCGAAGCCGCCGCCGGCGGCGGCCGCCTCGTCCGGACCTCCCTCCCCCTGAATGAGTGGCTCACCGGCTACATCCTCGCCTTCGGCGAGGGGATCCGCGTCCTCGAGCCCGAGAGCCTCGCGAGGACAGTCGCGGAGCGGGCGGAAAAAATCTCCCGCCTCTACAAAAGCCTGACATGACCTGACAGACTTCGGGCCCCATCCTCGATCCATCACGAGAACGAGGAGGCACCGAATGGAAAGCATGATAGCGGCCTGCGGGCTGGATTGCGTGGCCTGCCCGGCCTATACGGCCACGATGGCCAACGACCGCCAGGCCCTGGCCAGGCTGGCCGAACAGTGGGGCAAGCAGTTCGGTTTCGTCGGCACGGAAGAGAACGTCCGCTGCCATGGCTGCAAGGCCACGGACGGAGTCCGGATCGGCAACTGCTCCGAATGCAAGATGAGTCTCTGCAGCACGGAAAAGGGCTACTCGACCTGCGCCGAGTGCGGGGACTATCCCTGCGAGAAGCTCGCGGGCTTCCAGAAGGACTGTCCCGACGCGAAGCTGAGGCTGGACGCCCTGGTCAGGCGGGCCTAGCCAGCCCGGGATTCCCGCCCCCACCGCCGGATTCGATTCATGTTGCCAGGAAAGAATTCGCGGCGGGGTCGTGAAAATCGGGCTGGTCGTCGATGTTCCTCAAGGAGCGGGCGCGGCATGGGATCGGGCCGGATGACGCTCATCGTCCGGCCCGGCCGCGCCTGACATCGAAATGCGATCAGTAGACGCGATGCGAGGGCCCGATGCCCGGCACACCCATGCTCCGGATCTGGGCCGTGTGGTAGGTGTCATGGCTGCAGAGCCAGGCTGCCGCCTTTCCGAGGGGGATCTTCCATTCAGGGACTTCCCGGGACAGGAGGGCCGCATCGGCCTCGCGCAGGGCCTTCATCGTGATCCAGTGGACCCTCGGCAGGTAGGAGAGGACCTCGGCCCAGGCCGAAGGACTCGGGTCCGAGGGCTCGAAGAAGCCGCCCTTGCCCTCGGGCCAGGGATAGGGCCCCAGGACAGTATCGGCGGTCTCGCCCAGGAGGGCCTTGGCCACCACCCACTTGCACCAGGCCACATGGAGGACCACCGACCAGGCGCTGTAGCCTTCGAAGGTCGAGTCGGCCGCGGCGCCGGCCGCGTCGATCTTTCCAAGGGTGGCCATCAGGGAGGCGCCGTTGTAGGACTCGCCGTCGAACTCCGAATCGGCGAGGTCTGCAAGTGCCGCAAGCTCGTTCTTCGTCATGCCTCCACTATCGCCGTGCGGCGGCGCGCACGCAAGATGCGATCTCTGGACAGCCTTTATTGAAGCTACTAGACTGTAGCCCGCCGTGAAGTATCACCTTGAAGCGCCCCCCGGCGCAGCCCGATGCCTGCCCCCTGCCCCCTGCCCGCAGCGGGTCTCGCCAGGGCGGGGCAGATGCCGGAAGGCGCTCATCGCCATCCTCGCAGCCGGCCTGGCCCTCCTGGCCATGGGCTGCGGCAGGAAGGCCAATCCCGGACTCAGGATTGGCGTCGTCGGGCTCGGCTCCGCGAACAGCGTCGGCGGAGCCGACGGCGAAGGCATACGGGTCATCGAGGCCCTGCGGCAGGCCTCGGCCGGACCTTCGGAAATCATGGTGCTATCGGACCCGGCCTTCAGAACGGATCTCGAGGCCGAGACGGCCGCCTGCCTGGAGCGCGGCGCCACCGTCCTCGCCGTCTGCCTCGGCGACCCCAGGAAGGCAGCGGCGGTGATCGACAAGGCCAAGGCCGGCCATGTCCCCGTCATCTTCGTGGGAAGGAAGCCGAGCCCTGACGACATGGTCCGATGGGACAAGCTCTACTATGTCGGGACGAGGGAAGGCGAGGATCCCACCCTGCAGGGCGAGATGGCCGCCGCCTGGTGGCACTCCCACCCCCAGGCGGACAGGAACCATGACACGAAGATGCAGTATGTCATCTTCTCGGGCGAGACCGGCAAGGACGGCGAGCTCCGCGATGCCGAGTACTGCGTCAAGGCCCTGGGCGACGCGGGCATCAAAGGTGAAAGGCTGGCGGAGATACCAGCCGGCCAAGGCGGCGAAGCCGAGGCAAGGGCCGCGGCCCGGGCCGCCATGGCCCAGATCCTCGGGAAATCGGCCTCCCGCCTCGAATTCGTCATATGCGACACGGCGGCCTCGGCCCTGGGCGTCCTGGACGCCCTTCGTGCCTCGGGCTACTTCCGGGACGGCAGGACCCTGCCCGTCGTGGCCAGGGGCACTGACAGGCCCATCCTGGAGGCCGTCCGCGCGGGGGAATTCCTCGGGACCGTCCTGGACGACGATGGGCGGAAGGGGCAGGTCGTCTATGAGCTTTCCGAGGCCCTCGTGCGGGGCGGTGAAATAGACGATCTCGAGTGGCCCATCTCCGACAACAAGTACGTCTGGGTCCCCTGCCGGAAGGTCACGGCGGAGACCGCCGCATCCTACATGGGCCGTTGAAGGCGCCGTTATGCGCGATTTATTCGTTTTCCCGTTTCCCCGGCCGCCGGACAACGCGCCCCATCTTGTACTACCTCGATAATAACCTGTATTATCGGAGCCATCGCCTTTCCGGCCTCTGGACACGTCCGGTGCACTTGGTCGAAAATGGTATAAAGATTCGTTCATAAAGAATGTTCCATAAAAGGAATGTTCTATTTTTAAGGGAGGAGACTTCATGAAACGTCTCGTCGCGATTCTTACCGCCGTGATGATGATCGCCGTGCTCTTCGTGAGCTGCGGCCCCGCCAAGCCGGCCAAGCCGAACATCGGCATCACCATCTACAAGTTCGATGACAATTTCATGTCCATCGTCCGCAACAACATCGACAACCTCGCCAAGGGCGTCGGCGCCGACAAGCTCGACTACTCCATCCAGGATGGCCAGGGCGACCAGGCGAAGCAGAACGACCTCATTGACCAGTTCCTGACGAAGGGCGCCACCGCCCTCGCCCTCAACATGGTCGAGCCCGCCTCCGCCTCCGTCGTCATCGGCAAGGCCCAGGCCAAGAAGGTCCCCATCGTCTTCTTCAACCGCGAGCCCGATGCCGCCGAGATGGCCAAGTATGACAAGGCCTACTACGTCGGCGCCAAGGCCCAGCAGTCCGGCACCTACGAGGGCGAGATCGTCGCCGATTACTGGAAGGCCAACCCCACCGCCGACAAGAACGGCGACGGCAAGCTCCAGTACGTCATGCTCCTCGGCGACCCCGCCAACACCGATGCGAAGTACCGCACCGAGTTCTCCATCAAGGCCGTCGAGGCCGCTGGCATCACCGTCGACAAGCTCGCCGAGGACACCGCCATGTGGCAGACCGGCGAGGCCCAGAACAAGATGCAGGCCTGGCTCGCCAAGTTCGGCGACAAGATCGAGGTCGTGTTCTGCAACAACGACGCCATGGCCATCGGCGCCATCAACGCCCTCAAGGCCGCTGGCTACTTCACCGGCAAGAAGTACATGCCCGTGGTTGGCGTTGACGCCATCCCCGAGGCCCTCGACGCCCTCGCCCAGGGCACCCTCCTCGGCACCGTCCTCAACGACGCCGACCGCCAGGGCAAGGCGACCTTCGACCTCGCCTACTCCCTCGCCCAGGGCCAGCCCGCCACCACCGACGTCGCGCCCCTCGCCGATGCCGAGAACAACGCCAATCCCGATGGCCACTACATCTGGGTCCCCTACGTGAAGGTGACCAAGGACAACTACACCGAGTTCAAGAAGTAAGCCACGCGCCGCAAGTCCGGGTTCCGACGGCGCGAGCCGGAGCTTCCCGGACAGACGGCATGGCTCTTGATCGGGTAATGTCCTTAAGGGGTGTGCGCCTCAGGCGTGCACCCCGTTTATTTAGCTAGTCGGAGGTCGACGTAATGGCCGCAAGCGATTACATACTGGAGATGAACAATATCTCCAAGAGCTTCCCCGGCGTGAAGGCCTTGGATGGCGTCAGCCTCAAAGTCAAACCGGGCACGGTACACGCACTCATGGGCGAGAACGGCGCTGGCAAGTCCACGCTCATGAAATGCCTCTTCGGCATCTACGGCATAGACGAGGGCGAGGTCATCCTGAATGGCGCGCCCGTCAAGTTCGAGGACGCGAAGGACGCTCTCAAGGCGGGGATCTCGATGATCCACCAGGAGCTCCTCCCCATCCCCTACCGGAGCGTGATGGAGAACGTCTGGCTCGGACGCTATCCCGTCACCGGCTTCGGGCCTTTCAAGTTCGTAAACAACAAGAAGATGCTCCAGGATACCAAGGCGATATTCGAGGAGCTCCAGATGGAAATCGACCCCACGACCTGGGTCGTCAACCTCTCGGTCTCCAAGATCCAGTCGATGGAGATCGCCAAGGCCGTGTCCTTCAAGTCCAAGATCATCATCATGGACGAGCCCACCTCGTCCCTCACCGAGAATGAAGTCGGGCACCTCTTCCGGATCATCAAGAAGCTCCGGGCGGAGGGAGTCGCCATCATATACATCTCCCACCGCATGGAGGAGATCCTCAAGATCGCCGACGAGGTCTCCATCATGCGCGACGGCAAGTCGGTGGGCACCTATCCCGCCGCCGAGCTCACGACCGACATCATCATCAACAAGATGGTCGGCCGCGACATGTCGAACCGCTTCCCGCCCCGCGGGAACGTCCCCTCGGACGAGGTCGTGCTCAAGGTCGAGGACTTCACCTCGCCGGATCCCAAGTCCTTCAAGAACGTGTCCTTCGACCTCCGGAAAGGCGAGATCCTCGGCGTGAGCGGCCTCGTGGGCGCCCAGCGCACCGAGCTCATGGAGACGATCTTCGGCCTCAGGCCGCTGGCCGGGGGCAAGCTCTGGGTCAACGGCAAGGAGGAGACCATCGCCTCGCCGACCCAGGCGATCAGGCGCAAGATGGCCCTCCTCACCGAGGAGCGCCGCGCGACGGGCATCTTCGGCATCCTGACGGTGTCGGACAACGTCCTCGCCGCCAACTGGAAGTCCTACGTCAGCAGGATCCGCCTCCTCGACCTGAAGCGCTGCGACAAGGACGTGAGGAAGAGCATCGACATGCTCAGGGTGAAGACGCCTTCGGGCAAGGCCTTCATGCAGAACCTCTCGGGCGGCAACCAGCAGAAGGTCATCTTCTCGCGCTGGCTCCTCACCGAGCCCGAGATCCTCATCCTGGACGAGCCCACGCGGGGCATCGACGTCGGAGCCAAGTACGAGATCTACACGATCATCGCCGACCTCGCCAAGCGCGGGAAGAGCATCATCATGATCTCATCCGAGCTGCCCGAGATCCTCGGCATGTCGGACCGGATCATGGTCATGTGCGAAGGCAGGATGACTGGCATCCTGGAGGGCGCTTCCGCCAGCCAGGAAGAAATCATGCGACTTTCCACCCAATTCATGTAAACGGGGAGAGATATGGCACAAGCAGAAAGCACCACCACGGGCATCACCCTGTGGAAGACCGCGAAGGATTTCGCCGCCAAGAAGGCCGTCCTTCTCGTACTCGCGCTCCTCGTCATCGTGACGGGGATCGCCCAGCCCAACTTCCTTTCCTATGACAACCTCATCAACATCCTCATGATCACGTCGGTCTACGTGATCATCGCCCTCGGCGAGGGAGCCATCCTCATCACCAAGGGCACGGACCTCTCGGCCGGCCGCGTGGTAGGCCTCACGGCCTGCGTCGCGGCGTCGATGCTCCAGCGCTCGGACTACGTGATCATCGCCCTCGGCGAGGGAGCCATCCTCATCACCAAGGGCACGGACCTCTCGGCCGGCCGCGTGGTAGGCCTCACGGCCTGCGTCGCGGCGTCGATGCTCCAGCGTTCCGACTACGCGAGCAGGATCTTCCCCGACTTCCCGGCCATGCCCCTCATCGCGCCCATCGTCATCGCCATCGTGGTGGGCCTCATCGTGGGCCTCATCAACGGCGGCATCGTGGCCTGGCTCAAGGTCCCGCCCTTCATAGCCACCCTCGGCACCATGACCATAGCCTACGGCGCGGTCTCGCTCTACGTCGACCGGCCGCCCCACGGCGCCTCGCCCATCGGCGGCCTCAGGGACGACTTCACGAACGTAGCGAACGGCGCCATCCCGATAGCGGGCAACGTACGGCTGCCCTACATCATCATCATCGCGACGGTCGTCCTCCTCCTCATGTGGGTCATCCTCAACCGCACCCGCCTCGGCAAGAACATCTACGCGATCGGCGCCAATCCCGACGCGGCCGAGGTCTCGGGCGTCAACGTCAACAAGACCCTCATCGTCGTCTACATCATCGCGGGCGCCCTCTACGGCCTCGCCGGCTCCCTCCAGGCGGCGCGCCAGGGCTCCGCGACGAACAACCTGGGCTATGGCTGGGAGCTCGACGCGATCTCGGCCTGCGTCATCGGCGGCGTCTCCACGACGGGCGGCATCGGCACGGTGGGCGGCATGCTCACCGGCGTCCTCATGCTCACCTTCATGAACAACGCCCTCGTCTTCCTCAACGTCTCGCCCTACTGGCAGAACGTCGTCAAGGGCATCATCATCGTGTCCGCCGTCGCGGTGGACATCAGGAAGTACCTCAAGAAGCGCTAGTCGCGCACAACGCGAGCTTCCAGGGCCGCCCTTCGGGGCGGCCTTTTTTGTTCAACCGGGACAAGGCTTTTTCGGGACATCGCAGGGCGGGGCCTGGCAGGGGAAAGGGCCCCGGGACTTCGCTGCGCTCAGCCGGGGCCCTTTCCCCTGCCGCCCGCCGCGCTACGAACTCATGAAAAGGCTTTTACCGGGTTAACCCAACCAGGCCGCGCCAAAGGGCGGCGCTGAAACAGCGTTGTGCGGCACCGGGCGGCTTCCCGGGGATGTCCGCCGGGGCCGTCTTCAAACGGGGCCTTTTCAGCGAGGGTGGATGCGGCCGCGGGCCGGCAGCCGC
>Ga0209099_1003902_pt1 | contig 11703 bp, 9 predicted proteins | sample AD_JPNHW2_MetaG_FD_184430 | JGI IMG/M metagenome (GOLD analysis project Ga0209099, IMG submission 184430) | Active sludge microbial communities of municipal wastewater-treating anaerobic digesters from Japan - AD_JPNHW2_MetaG (SPAdes) (version 2) | ecosystem: Engineered > Bioreactor > Anaerobic >...
GTCGCGGCACAAGGCGGAACGCGGCTACGACAGGGAGAACATCGCGGGCATTCCCCTCGACGCGCCGGAGCGCAACTACCGCGACCGCAACCACAAGCCCGAGATGGTCGTGGCGCTGACGCCCTTCGAGGGTCTCTTCGGCTTCAGGCCCATCGACGAGGTCATCGGGAACATCTCCCTCGCCCTGCCCGGAAGGTTCACGCACCAGCTCGAGCGGCTCGAGCGCAATCCCGGCAGGGTTGAGCTCTCCGTCCTCTTCTACAGCATCATGTCCTGCCACGGGACCGAAAGAAAGGAAATGCTTTCCGCCGCCATGTCCGCCATCGAGGGCGCCCTGGGGAGTGCCGTCATCGAGCCCGCGAAACGGGCCGCCCTCGAATGGATACTCCGTCTCGGCAGGCTCTATCCCGAGGACATGGGGGCCCTCGCGCCCCTCTTCATGAACCACCTGACGCTGGAGCCGGGAGAGGCCCTCTACGTCGCGCCGGGAGAGCTCCATGCGTACTTCCGCGGCGAGGCCATGGAGCTCATGGCGAATTCGGACAACGTCCTCAGGGGCGGCCTGACGAGCAAGCACGTCGACCTTCCCGAGCTCATCTCGGTACTCGATTTCGACTCGTTCAGGCCGCAGCCCTTCAGGGCCGCCGCTGCGCCGAACGCCAGGGCGGGCGCCGAGGAGGAGTTCTTCCCCCTCGTGGCGCCCGACTTCCGCCTCTCGAGGATCACGGCCAGGGACCGCAGGATGTCGCGCCGCGGCGCGGGTCCCGAGATCATCCTGTGCACCGAAGGCCGCGCGGCCCTCTCGGACGGCTCGGGGTCCCTCGTCCTCGAGCGGGGCGAGGCCGCCTTCGTCAGGGCCGACGCGGGCGGCTGGACCATCGAGGGCGACTTCGTCGTACATCGCGCCTTCCTCCCCCCGGAGGGAGGCCTCGCATGAGGGTGCTCGCGGACGGGGACAGTCTGCAGGCGGAAATCCGCGCCCTCCTCGCCCGCCGCTCGGCTTCCGAGCGGGACAGGGCTGCGGCCGCGGGAAGCGCCACCCGCTTTTCCCTGGTCTTCGTCGCGGCCCGCGCCCTTCCCCTGCCCTCCGGCGCGGAGCTCGTGGTCGTACCCGAGGGGCCGCAGGCGGCCGACGACCGGTTGGCGGAAATGGCCGCGTTGGGCGATATAGCGGTGACGAGGGACCTGCCCCTCGCGGAACGGCTGGCCGCCAAGGGCGTGACCGTCCTCAACGACCGCGGCGACGTCTTCACGGCGGAGAACGCCATGGAACGCCGCTCCGCCCGCGACCGGGCCGAGGAGCTACGGGCCCTCGGTCTTGCGCCCGAGTCGCCGCGGGGAAGGACCTGGGGGCAGAGGGAGCTCAAGGCCTTCGCGGACGCCTTCGACCGCGTGCTCACGAAGGCCCTCGCGAAGGGCTGAAGCGTGATCCTCAGTTGGCGGGCGCGGCGCTCTCGGGCGCCGAAGCCGGGCGGACAGGAGTAGCCTCGTTCGAGACCGGCGCCACGGCGCCGGCCGGGCTGGCCTCGTTGGCCTCGTTGGCCTCGTTGGCCTCGGCTGCGGCCTCCTGGCCGGGCTCAGGCGTCGCCGGAGGCCTGGGAGCCGCCGCGGAGGCCGCGGCCGCTCCGGGAGAGGCCCCTGCCGCGCCGCCGTTGACGTAGCGGCGCAGCAGGTAGCTGTAGCGCTCGCGCAGGATGAGGCTCTTCTGCAGGGTCGAGGGACTGTACTTGATGGGCGACGAGAGGAGGGCGATGAGGCGGGCGCCCTGCTCCCGCGACAGCTTAGAGACGGGGCTGCCATAGTACTGGCGCGAAGCCGCCTCTATGCCGAATATGCCCTTGCCCCATTCCGCGTAGCCGAAATAGAGCTCGAGGATGCGCTGCTTGGGCAGGAAGAGCTCGAGCTCGAGGGCGGCTATCACCTCGAAATACTTGCGCACGTAGCTCTTCACGGGCACGAGGAAGAGGGTCCTCGAGACCTGCATGGTCAGGGTCGAGCCTCCGTAGAGGGGCTTGCCGAGCCTCTCGTTGATCTCGTGGGCCCGCTTGAAGGCAGCCATGCTGATGCCATGGTGCTCGTAGAAGGTGTCGTCCTCGACCGCGACGAGCATGGAGCGGAGGTAGGAGGGGACCTTCCTGAGGGCTATCTGGCGCGGCGCCTCGAGCTTCCAGTGGTAGCCCCATTTCCTGTAGGCCATGAGGACGGTAGCCGAGGGATCGACCCATCGATAGGCGATGATGAGGACCGAGGTGGCCATCATCCAGGCGAGATGGACATAGATGATGGCGAGGCCGAGCCAGCGCAGCGCCTTCCTGGCCGTTATGCGCTTTCCGGACCGTATCCCGCCTGGCCCGGCAGGGCCCGCCGCGACTGCTCCGGCGCCGCCCCGCCCCTCTCCCAGGCAAAAGGAGAGGGACGCGGGGAGGGACGCGTCGAAGGCGCCGCTGCGCAGCTTCGCCTCGAGGGCCAGGGCGGTCTTCCGCTCGAAGTCTTGCCAGGAGGGCATGGGGTTTTCATGACGGGGAAGGAAGGACATGGTCGTGCCAAGAGGCTAGCACGGGAGGTCGGGAAGCAACAAGGGGAAGGGAGCGACGTGGACAGCGTGCCGGCGTGCCGGCTTGCGCCGGCCGAGGCGAAGGACGAAGCTATAGGCATGCGCAAGAAACCGACTATCGCGATCCTCTCGCTCTTCCTCGGGCTTTCGCTCTGCGTCCCGCAGGCGGCGGCCCAGGCCCGGGATCTACAGTACTTCCTGCCCTCTGCGGAAGGCCCCCTGGCCATCTCCCCCTTCGCGGCCGACGGGGTGAGCGGCGCAACGCAGGCGGCGCCATCCGCTGGCGGCGGAACCTTCCTTGGCTTCCCCGACAAGGCCTCCTTCCACAGGTTCTCGGGCTGGATGTCGGGCGGCCTCCTCCTCGCGGCGGGCATCGTCGGCGGCATCCACATCCTCGACATGATGACGGAAAGCCACGCCGGACGCGGTGGCCTGGACGACTTCGATCCGGCCACCTGCGGACCGATACTGCAGGGCATCTACCATTCGGATACCGAGCAGGCGCTGCGATGGATCCATGTCGGACTCCTTGCGGGAGGCGAGGTCTTCTACCTCGCGAACGCGGTCACGGGCGTCGGTTTCATGGGGGAGCTGCCGCCCGGATGGAGCGCGCGGAAGATACACCGTTACGCGTTCTACGCGCATTGCGCCCTCATGGTATCGGAGGCCGTCGTGGGCTTCTTCCTGAGCGACGCCCTGGCGCGTTCGGACCATGAGGCGATCCAGGTCCTCGGCGCGACGCACGCCGCGATCGGCATCGCGATACCCGTAGTCATCATCTCGGCGGGGGCCATCATGGGCCGCTGAGGGCCTTTCCTTGACAACGGAGGTGGCCGGCTCTAGTATGGCCGCGCCGCCTCCGCGGCCAGAGAGAGGAGATCCATCACATGAAACGGACGATGCTCGCTGTCCTTTGCGCATTTGCCCTCCTCCTGCCCATCGTGCCCCTTGCCGCAGACGAAACGGGCTATCCCGGCCTCTATCGATACAAGCTCGACAATGGCCTTGAGCTCTATGTCTACAGGGACAACTCCCTGCCCATCGCCCGCGTAGAGATCTGCTTCAGGGCCGGCGCCATGGCGCAGACCCCCGACACGGCAGGGCTCTTCCACCTGTACGAGCACCTCGTCTTCGGCGGAGACGCCGCGAACGGCGGCTCGGCGGGCGTCAAGGCCGCCCTCGCCACGATAGGCGCGGCGGAATGGAACGGCGGCACCTCGGCGGAGCGCGTGGATTACTGGCTCACCCTCCCCTCGTCGAAGGTGACCGAGGGCCTGCGGTTCTGGGCCGACAGGTTGAGGCCCGCGGATTTCTCCCCGGCTGACCTGGAAGCGGCCAAGTCCGTGGTCGGCGCCGAGGTCAAGGCCTACGAGGCCACGCCGGAAGCCATCTACCAGGCCGCGATGGACAAGCGCCTCTTCGCCAAGTATCCATGGCGCCGCGATCCCGCGGGCACCGACGCCGCGATCAAGGCGGCGACGCCCGAGGCCATGGCCGCCATCAGGGACGGCTGGTTCGTCCCGAACAACGCCGCGGTCATCGTGGGCGGCGACGTGGACCCCGAGGCCGTGAGGGCGGCCGTGGCCTCGGCCTTCGCGGGCTGGAAGCCGGGCCCCGATCCCTGGGAAAGGCCCAACCCGCCCCATCCGCGCCCGGGCGTCGTCCGCCCGACCTGGATGGTCTATCCGGACACCTCCCTGCCCGAAGGCGTTGCCCTCGTCGAGATGCGCTACCGCGCCCCCGACCTCGGCGCCGACCCGAAGGCAAGTTATGCGGCCGACCTCTGGACGGCCCTCGTGGCCGATCCGGCCGGCCGCTTCAAGGCCGCCGTGATGAAGGGCGTGCCCAGGCTCTACGGGGTCGATCCCGTCTCGGCCTACTACGTCAGCCAGCGCGAGGGTGGCACCCTCAGCATCTCGGCCTACTTCTCGGTCGATCCCTCGCTGCCGGCGGCCAGCCGCGCCCAGGTCTTCAAGGAGACGGCGAGGGGCATCGAGATCACGACCATGCGCTCGAGCTCCTCGTATTTCGGCGCGGCCGATTACGAGGCCGCGAGGGACAGGCTCGAGGCCGCGCGCCGGCTATCCCTCGAGACGGCCTCCGATCTCGTGAGCTCCCTCGCCTGGTGGTGGGCCGAAGCCTCGGGCGACTACTTCATCGGCTACGACGGCGCCCTCGCGAAAACGGGTCCCGCCGAGGTCAACGCCTTCATCGACACCTACATACTCCGCAACCTCGAGGTCATAGCCCTCAGGATGAACCCGGCGGACTACGAACGCGAGAGGAAGAGCCTCTCCGCGGCCGGCTTCGTTACCGTGAACCAGACCAACGCCTATTGGTGGCAGAAATGATCCTGTTCGAGAATAAAAAGATGGGCCCCTCTTGCTCCGCATCCTCAGCTGCCAGGCGTCGAGGCGCCGCCCCCCTCGGGGCCGCGCTCATGGCCTTCATCCTTGCCGCCGCCTGCGCGAGCAACCCCGCGACGCCTCCCTCGGCCCAGGCGGGCGCCATGCCAGGCAGCACGGCCGACGCTTCGAGGCCGGGAGGCGGGAAGACGCCCGCTGCGCCTGCAGTCCCGCCCAGGCCCGCGGCCATGAGCCCCTGGCTCCAGAAAGCCCTCGCATCGCTTTCGACGAGGGAACTGCCCGGGAGGGCCCGTCTCGTCGTCCGCAGGACGCCCGGAAGGCCCCTCGCCGCCGCGGAACTCTGCATCGTAGGACAGGCCGGCGGCCCCCAGTCCGGCGAGGATGGCGCCATCGCCCTTGGCCTCGCCCTGCTTTCCCGGGGCAAGGCCGGCGACAAGCCCGGCAACCTCATCCGCTCGATCACCGAGGCGGGCGGCAGGCTCGAGTTCAAGGAGCTCTCCTACGATGCCATCGCCCTCGAGCTGGTCGCGCCGCCCGACGCCCTCCCTGGCCTCCTCTCCGCGCTGACCGACGCCCTCGCGGACCCCGCCTTCGCAAGCTCGTCCTTTCCCCAGGCCGAGTTCGACGCCGTCATGAAGGACTTCCGGATCCGGCGTCTTCGCGAGAGCCGGGATCCCGGGCTCAGGGCTTCCGACCGCCTGAGGAGCGACATCTACCGCGACCACCCCTATTCCGCACAGCCGCTCGGCAGCGAAGGCAGCCTTCTTTCGCTGACCTGTGCCCAGGTCGCGGCCGCGTGGAAGGCAAGGGTCGGCAGCGAATGCATCGCCATCTCCATCGTGGGAGACCTCGACGCCGAAGCCCTCTCCGCCCTTCTCTCCCCCGCGATCGGGCGCCTTGGAGTCCGCGGTCCCGCCCCCGTTCCGGCTCCTGCCCTTCCGATCAAGGACGCCCTCCTTCTCGAGCCCATGCCCGGAGCCCAGGGCGCCTACCTCAGGGTCGACTTCGCCGCGCCCGACAGGGCGAGCGAGGACTACGCGGCCCTCTCCGTAGCCCTTGCCATGCTCGATGACGTCCTCATGGAGGAGCTTCGCGGCAAGGAGATCCTGGCCTATGGAGCCTATACGCGCCTCTCCTTCGCCGCCGCGCCGTCGGCCTCGATCATCGTGACGCGGGCGGGCTCGGCCCAGGCCGCCAAGGCAGGGATCGAGCGCTCCCTGGCCCTTGTCGCCGGCGGTTCCTGCCTCGCCCTGGACGGATCCGGCTACGCCCCCCTCGCGGCCGCGGTGGAAAGCTACAAGGCCCGGACCCTCGCCCGGCTCTATGCGGGCGGCGAGAGCGCCGCGGACATGGCGGAGTACCTCGCAAGGGATCTTGCCGCGGGCGGCGACGGCTCCCTCTGGTTCAGGCTGGCCGATCGAATCAACGCCGTCAGGGCGGAGGATGTCCTCCGCCTGGCGAAGGCCAGTCTGGGCGCCTCGCCCAGGGCCTGGGCCATCGCCGCTCCTCCCGAGCTCCTCGCGCCGTTTTCCAGATAGGAGCGAAAAGCGTCGTGTCCCGGAACCTGACGCTCGACGAGGCCCGCCTGATGGCGGGCCTTTTCTTGCGCTTTCCGGAAAAGCAGTTCGCCACGGGCCCGGGCTGGAAGCCCGCTCAAGCCGAGCTGGAAGACCGAGCCGGTTCCGCAGGGAGGCAGCGCCCGTCCCTTGGGCAGAGGCCGCGGCCTGGCGAGGGGGTCGGCCTGGCGAGGGGGTCGGCCTGGCGAGGGGGTCTGACCCTGAAGCGGAGGCGCCTTTGGGCCGAGGGGGTCTGACCCTGAAGCGGAGGCGCCTTTGGGCCGAGGGGGTCTGACCCCAGCCGATGGCTCTTGACCTTTGTATTCGGGAATTACTATATTAAGCCCAAGATACCCCTCCCCGGGAGGGGTGGGTCATACCGGAATACCGCGAGGAAGCCATGGACCATTGCAGCAAGGAAAGTACCCAGGCGATCGGCCTCATCAAGAACGCCAGGGGCCAGATCGACGCCATCCTCCGCATGATCGACGAGGACCGCTACTGCGTGGACGTGTCCAAGCAACTCCTCGCCGCCATGGCCCTCCTCAGGAAGGCCAACGTCATCATCCTCCGTCAGCACATCGACACCTGCGTCAAGGAAGCGATGGGAACCGACAAGGCGGAGGAGAAGCTCGAGGAGATAGCCCTCATCCTCGAGCGCTACCTCGGGGACTCCTGAGGGCGGGCCGGGAGGACGCTATGGAAGAGCAAGCGAAGAAGGAAGTGACCATACCGGTGGGCGGCATGACCTGCGCCGCCTGCGTGGGCGCCGTCGAGCGTTCCGTAAGGAAGCTCCAGGGCGTGGAATCGGTGTCGGTCAACCTTGCGACCGAGAAGGCCCTCGTGGCCTACGATCCTGAGAGCCTGCGCATCTCCGAGATCAAGGCGGCCATCACGAAGGCGGGCTACACCCCCCTCGTCCTCGACAGCCCGGCGGCCGAGGACGAGCACCAGGCCGCGAAGGACCGCGAGGTCCGCTCGCTCTGGACCCGCTTCTCGGTCTCGGCCGCCTTCGCCCTCGCCCTCCTCTACGTCGCGATGGGCGCCATGATTGGCCTCCCCATCCCGGAAGCCCTCCACCCCATGCACCATCCCCTGCGCTACGCGATCGTGGAATTCGCCCTCCTCCTTCCCATCCTCGTCTCGGGCCGGCGCTTCTACACCGTGGGCTTCGGCTCCCTCTTCCGCCTCTCGCCCAACATGGATTCGCTCATCGCGATGGGCAGCTCGGCGGCGGTGCTCTACAGCCTCTGGTCGGTGCTCCGCATCGCCCAGGGCGATGCGATGGCCGTGGACAGGCTCTACTTCGAGACGGCCGGCCTCATCGTGACCCTCATCCTCCTCGGGAAGTCGCTGGAGGCCGTGGCGAAGGGCAGGACCTCGGCCTCGATCAAGCGCCTCATGGGCCTTGCGCCCCGGACCGCCACGGTCGTCCAGAACGGCGCGGAGATCGAGCTTCCCGTCGCCGAGGTCGAGGTGGGCGACACCGTCCTCGTCCGCCCCGGCGAGAGGCTGCCCGTGGATGGCATCGTCCTGTCGGGTTCGAGCAACGTGGACGAGTCCATGCTGACGGGAGAGAGCATGCCCGTGGAGAAATCGCCGGGCGACGAGGTCGTGGGCGGCAGCGTCAACGGCCGCGGCTCCTTCACCTTCCGCGCCGAGAAGGTCGGCGCGGACACCGCCCTCGCGCGGATCGTGAAGCTCGTCGAGGACGCACAAGGTTCCAAGGCGCCCGTCGCGCGCCTCGCCGACAAGGTGGCAGGCGTCTTCGTGCCCGTCGTCTTCGGCATGGCCCTCGTCGCAGCCCTCGTCTGGCTCCTTCTCGGCGAGAGCCCCTCCTTCGCCCTCGAGGTCTTCGTGGCCGTCCTCACGATCGCCTGTCCCTGCGCCCTCGGCCTGGCCACTCCCACGGCCATCATGGTGGGCACGGGCCGCGGCGCCGAGCTCGGCATCCTCATCAAGTCGGGCGCCGCCCTCGAGACGGCGGGCGCCATAGACACTGTCGTCCTCGACAAGACGGGCACCATCACCGAGGGCCGTCCCGAGCTGGCGGACATCGTCCCCGCCCCTGGCTTCGCGGCCGACGAGCTCCTCACCCTGGCCGCTGCGGCCGAACGCGGCTCCGAGCACCCGATCGGCGAGGCCATCGTGCGTGCGGCGCGGGCCAGGGGCCTCGAACCGCCTGAGGCTTCCTCCTTCGAGGCGAAACCCGGCTTCGGCATCGCCGCCCTCGTCGCCGGGAAGCGCCTGGCCATCGGCACGGGCCGCCACGTCGCGGATGCGGCCGGTCCCGACGCCGGCGAGCCTTCCCCTGGGTACGCAGCCGACCTTGAGCGGCTGTCCTCCGAGGGAAAGACGCCGGTCCTCGTCTCGGTCGACGGGCGACACGCGGGGATCCTCGCGGTGGCCGACATCGTGAAGCCCTCGAGCGGCCCGGCCATTGCCGCCTTGCGGGACATGGGTCTCTCCGTGACGATGATCACGGGAGATTCGCGCAGGACCGCCGAGGCCATCGCCCGCGAGGTCGGCCTCGGCGATGGTTCCGGCGTGGCGGGGGAAGGCATCGCGGTCCTCGCGGAGGTCCTGCCCGAGAACAAGGCCGCCGAGGTGAAGCGCCTCCAGGCGGGCGGCAGGAAGGTGGCCATGGTGGGGGACGGCATCAACGACGCGCCGGCCCTGGCACAGGCCGACGTCGGCATGGCCATAGGCTCCGGGACGGACGTGGCCATGGAGAGCGCCGACGTCGTCCTCATGCGCAACGACCTCTCGGGGGTCGCCTCGGCGATCGGCCTCTCGAAGCGCGTCATGAGGACGATCAGGCAGAACCTCTTCTGGGCCTTCGGCTACAACGTCCTCGGCATCCCGGTCGCGGCGGGCATCCTCCACGCCTTCGGCGGCCCCCTCCTCAACCCGGCGATCGCCGCCATGGCCATGTCGCTGAGTTCCGTGTCCGTGGTGACGAACGCCCTCAGGCTCAGGCGCTTCCGCCCGGGCCGGGCATGAAAGGCATATCGCAGGAAGCCGCGCAGGCGCATTGAAGCGCACACGCGCGGAGAAGGAGATCGACATGAAGAAGCTGCTTACGGTGGAAGGCATGAGCTGTGGACACTGCGTCATGCACGTGAAGTCCGCCCTCGAGGACGTGGCCGGCGTGACGAAGGTCGAGGTCGACCTCCTCAAGAAGAGCGCCATGGTCGAGGGCGAGGGCCTTGACGAGGCCGCCCTCAAGGCGGCGGTGGCCGAGGCCGGCTATCGCGTCACCGCGGTGGTGGGCTGAGAACCGCCTTCCGGCGCCGGCGCCAGGGACGAGCCTTCGCGGCCCGGCCCGGCGCCGTGCCGGCCCCTACTCGAGGAAGACGAAGAGGGCGAGCTGGGCCACGCGCTGGAAAAGCCTCTCCCTGATCTCGAAGCAGTTGCTGGCGGAGGAGATGTTCACGTAGTAGCTGACGGTGTAGCCCTTGCCCTGGGTCCGGCTGTACAGGCAGACGATGATGTCGGCCCCTTCGATTTCAGGGATGGCGCCGTCGGGCCCCTCGCCGACCCCCATGAAAAGCCTGTCAGCGCCGGAACGCTCGAACTCGCCCGAGACGGCGACCTCCCCGAAGGTCCAGCCGGGATATTTTTCGCCGAAATACGTCCTGGATTTCGCCCCGATGGCCGAGACAAAGTCGGTCTCGTTCATCGAGTATTCCTCGAACGACACCGACAGTGAGTTGGTGCCGCCGCCGTTGATGAGGTAGAAGCTGCGTCCAGGCTTGAGCGGACCGGAAGCAGGCTGGCCGCCCTCCGCGCCCGCCTGCGCGGTTCCGTCGGTTCCGGCCGGGCCATCGGCGCTCCCGTCGGCGCCGCCGGGGCCGCCATCCATGGCCTTCAGGGAGAGCTCAGCCCAGTCGTTCGAGAGCAGCATGAGTCCAAGGTCGCCATCGAAGGCCGAAACCTCCGACTCCGTGAAGTAGTCGATGCCCTCGTCGTAGAGACCATCGCCGCAGTCGCGCCTCGCATTGCCCTTCCGGCCGCCCGACTTCGGCACCGGTTTCGAGGAGTAGAGCCGTTCCAGCGCGGCGAGGAAGGCGTCGGAATCCGAGCCTGGCAGGGCGGAGATCGCGTCGACCGCGAGGTCCTGGACATCCCTGCGCCCGACCTGCAACAACCAGGACTCGAAGAGGAGGCTGTCCAGGCTTTCCTTGCCGTAATAGGCCTCGACGAGCCTGGACATGAGGCCCGCGTCCATGCGCCGTTTCCCCTCCTCCACCGCGAGGAGGTTCTTGTAGAGGTACATGTAATCGGAAACATCTTCCTTCGATGGGACGGAGAGGACGAGGCTTCCGGAGCCAATCGAAACGGGCAGTTCCTGTGCGGGGCCGGAGGCGAGGGAAAGGAGGGCGAGAGCCAAGGCGAGGGCGGTCTTTTTCATCGTGGTTACCGGGCGGAAGGATGGGCGGGATAGGGGATGAAAGGGGCCGGCGCAAGCCGGCCCCGGTGGAAAGAGCTTATTTTACCTGGTTGCAGGCCCACTCGAAGGCGTCCTGGACGAGCCTCTCGGGCGGCTGCTTGATGAGGCCGGCGTCGAGGAGGGCCTTCACGCTCGCTCGGGACTCGTCGATGTCGTGGCGGGCGCGCTCGAGGACTTCCTTCCTCGTGAGGTTCACGCGGGCCACGCCTTCCTTGACCGCCTGCTCGGCGACGTCGGCCGCTTCCTCGGAGAAGACGCCCACGTCGTCCATGGTCGGCATGATGTGGTCGACGTCGATGCCCTTCCTCTCGGCGTAGTCGGCGAGGGAGTGGGCGCAGCGGATGGCCATGCCGTCCGTGACCTTGCGCGCGCGCACGAGGAGGGCGCCCTTGAGGAGGCCGGGGAAGCAGGTCGAGTTGTTGACCTGGTTCGGGAAGTCGGAGCGGCCGGTGCCGACGATGTAGGCGCCGGCTTCCTTGGCCGCGTAGGGATAGATCTCGGGCACGGGGTTGGCGCAGGCGAAGACGATGGACTTCTTGCCCATGCCGTGGACCCAGGCCGGCTTGACGGTGTCGGGGCCGGGGGTCGAGGCGGCGAGGAGGACATCGGCTCCCTTGAGGGCCTCTTCCTCGTTCGCATAACGCTGCGGATTGGTGCTCTCGCAGAGCTCCCACTTGCGGTAGTAGCGCGTGTCCTTCTGGATGTCGGCGCGGCCCTTGTGGAGCGATCCCTTCGAGTCGAAGAGGACGAGCTTGTCCGGGTCGGCGCCGTCTG
>Ga0209099_1003903_pt1 | contig 11701 bp, 13 predicted proteins | sample AD_JPNHW2_MetaG_FD_184430 | JGI IMG/M metagenome (GOLD analysis project Ga0209099, IMG submission 184430) | Active sludge microbial communities of municipal wastewater-treating anaerobic digesters from Japan - AD_JPNHW2_MetaG (SPAdes) (version 2) | ecosystem: Engineered > Bioreactor > Anaerobic...
TGTTGACTTCTTCCCCCTGGCCCTCCTCTCCTCAAGGAGAGGGTTTTAGTATGAGATAACTTTAGTGTTATATTATAAATCCGGTTTTATATACCGGACCATCCGTTTCGGCTCCGTTCAACGGGCGTTATGTTACATAACTGCCTATTCCGGTTACGCTCAATAAACGTTGTGACACTCTCACTTTTTGCACACGCCTGCTGAGCGGAGCCGAAGCATACACAGTCGTTTTTTCAAAACAACAGCAAGGAACACTCATAGGATTTTATCCGAAAATATTTTCCAGCAAAAGTTCTTTTATTCTATTCCAGTTATTTTCAGCATTCAATGCAATATCTTTAAATTCATCCCAGTTTAATCTCCATTTATATGAATGCCTTATGAAGTGTCTGAATAAAAGATAATCTTTTAATATTTCAAATACTTCCTCATCAATGACTTCTTTCCTTATTTCAGTTTTTAAAGTCATCTGTTTGAGCAACTCGTTGTGCCACTTCATTCCTGAAGGAATTTTTTTATCCACTTTCTTTGCAATCAGAAGAAAAATATTTTCAACACCATTATAAAAAGAATGAAGTACTGATGCCATGGCAGTCATCTCTACAAGATCAGGTGTTCTTAATTTTATCAGATCAAACAACAGTTTATACGAGAGAAATTCTCTGTCTATTTCACCGATCTCAAATTTAATTTTATTACTGATATCTTCAGGCAACACGAATTAACTCCTTTAAATCATCAAGCATCCCGGCAAACCTTTCCTGTGTATCCATGTTCAGGAGATCAACTTTTTTATTTACATTAAAACTCAAGTCTGAATATGCTTTAAGAAATAATTCCGGTTTCAATCCTTTTACAGCGATGTCAATGTCAGAATTTTCATTATATGTACCGTCAGCCAGCGAACCGAAAATATATATTTCTGTTACTCCATATTTCCGGAGTATGGATATTGCGGTTTCGAGGTCTTCTTTAAAGTGAGATGGTATACTGGCTGATAAATTTGACATCTATTTAACTCCTTTTAATAAAGCATCGAACTCTTCCGTTTTATATACTAACTTAATCTTACAGATTCTATACTTAAACCTTATTATTATAAGAACAAAATACTTATAGTTATAATAACGTTACTGCAAATAAAAAGTAAAATGTTTTTTTCTTGTACATTAACTTTACTGACCACATCCGCGCGTTGCGCATTCGTGCGCGTCGCACTCAGAGAGAGAATTACTGTGATACGGAAAGTTTAATGACATGACATTATTATATCAGTATGAACAAAAGTATTATTAAAAATCAAGATCAAGTACTGTAAAATCGCCTTCTTTTTCAAGTGTCCCGTTACAGATGTGGCAATAATATATTGTTTTAAGATATTTCTTTTCCACAAGCACCGGAACTTTGTCTGATATCCGCTTCTCTCCGGGATAGAGGCTGTAGATATATTTATACAATCCATTATTGCTTTTTGATGAATTACATTTTCTGCATGCCCAGACCTGATTGTGAATGCCCTGTATTCTTTCACACGACGGGCAGCGGTCATTTATCTTTAAAGACCGAGGGACTATATGTTCCCACTGCAGATTGTCCGTGGAACCGCAATATGCACAGATCTTTTCACCCTCAACAAGCTGTTTGTCTTCGCGCAGAATATCGGACCACTTCTTTTCATCATTAACAAAATCCCTGAATATCTTTTTGATAAAACCGTAACTGGTTTTTTTCGCGTCTTCACCAAAGGCGCTCTTCGCAACAATCTTTGCGTATTGAAAATATATGAGGTCACGGATTGTTTTTACTTCTTTGTCAGGCATTTTGCTGCTCCTTGCATAACACGGCTTAACTCAATTCCACTTTTTTTGTTAAAACTTTTTTTATTCAAATTGCGGTATCCAGAACATCGGCTGAGGCTGGTTAACAGGCTTTAAAAATATTTTCAACCTTTCAGGATTAGCAAGATGAATCTCATAGTCTCCCTCAACACCGGTACAGTCTGAAATTTCAATAGAACCGACTATTAAACCTCTCGGGCATTTATCAGGTTCATAACCGAATTGAATAAAATCCTCCTCGCCACGCTTACCTAAACTTGCGTAAATATAAACACGTTCACGTATATTTGTTTTTCTGGAACGGTATTCAATTGTTTTTTTACCGTCTAAAATTGCTTCAACAAACGGTTGGCGTATGCTGATTGCTCTTCTGATTCCGGTCATGGTAGCTCCTGTTATCAATTATAATATTTTTCTTTAAGAATTTCTGCAATCTCCTCTGTTTCTCTAAGGTTTCTCCCGGTTGTTTGAATAACCATACCATAGCCATCATCAGTGTTGGTTAAAACCAGTTCAATCTTACCATCCGGATATATTCGCTTAATAAATTTTTTATCATTCTTGTTAAAAGGAAGCGAATTTATAACTTTTATAATATACGGCGATAACACAAGGCGTTCAGCAAATGTCTTGAGTATATCTTTCCCATGATCATCCCGCAATTTTATCTCTTTTTCATCAGGTAATAGATCGGTTGTAACAAGTATTACATCACCCAAGTTTTCTAGCCACGATTGGAAACCGGGGTCATTTACATGTCTTTCCATGGACAGGCAGAAAATGTCATTCTCTGTCATATTGCCGGTATCACAATTCTCTACTATCAGGCTAAACTTTACCTGCTCCCAGAAAGATTCGGAAAGAAAACCTATACCTGAAGTTGAGTAAAGATATGCAGCCGCAAGCCCATAACATTTTTCTTTATAACCATTTTTTTCTAAATAGTACTGATTTTGAATATAAGAAATTTCCTGATCCGTATCACTATCAATAAAAGGATACCTTCTTAAACCTAAAAGTAATGATTTTAAATTTTTGTCAGTTGTTTCCCCGCAAAAATCTTCAATTGTATATCCATGTGATAATTCTATCTGATTATATTGTTTATCAAATCTTATGCGTTTAAAACCGTAAGTGCTGGCTTTTTTGAATGTATTGATGAATTCAAATAAACGGTTATAACTTTCAGTCTTGTCTACTGCAAGGGGTAGTATCGACAATTCATTGAATACCATATCCATATCAGATTAACCTCAATAGCTGGTTATTCCATTCATCAAGAAAATTATCGGGATAGTCGTTCAGTTCACCCTGCTCATCTATTTTTAATTCAGTGATTCTTGTGTACTGTTCATCTTTAGTAGTTTCTTTATCGAAGTAACAGATATTGACTTTGTTTTTATCTATCAGTTTCTCCTTTACTGCAACCCGGATTCCATTGATTATATGGTCACTATGAGTTTCGATGAAGAGCTGTGCACCATTATCTGCAGCCAGAGCCATAAGCTTGCCAAGTTCAGCCTGGCCTCTTGGATGGATATGAGATTCAGGGTTTTCGATAATTATAATTTTATCTTTGCATGAGGTAAGTAAGGAAACAACAATCGGCAGCACATAGGATAATCCAAAGCCGACATTCTCAGGTTTAAAGGATTTTGTTCTCCCTTGTTGCAAATCAAACTGATAATTTAAAAGCACCTGATCAATATGTGGTACTTCAATAACATTCACCTTGACACCGGGTGATATTTCTCCCATCCATCCATTCACCTGGTTAATTAATGTTAAATTTTCAGTTTGTTTATGTTTCAACTTTTTAGGGACTTTCTGTTTGTTGCCATAGATATGTAAATAATGAACAGCATACTCACCCTTTATCCCCAGATTACCTTCTTCAATTGAAGAGGAAGACATTGCATGAACAGTTACTGGTCCCAACCTGTCCGCACATATATATTGAAAATCTTTTAATAATGGTGTTAAATAATCATACATATCCAGTTTATTGTCTTTCAAGGTCGCTGCATTAATTCTCAATTTATCGCTTTCCGGCTTGTAATCAAACCACCATTTTAATTCTATATGATCCTTAACATTAATAGTTAAATCAATTCTTTCTTCTATAGCAAATTGGTATAAGGCATCTTGACCTTTCCCTATTTTTATCAGATGCCCGTTTAATAATACTTCACCATCACTTCGTAAACTGTAACTTTGCTTTATTAACAAAAGTAACTGTATTAATGAACTTTTACCCATTCCATTTAAGCCTGCAAGCAAGTTCAAATTTTTTGTAGTAATACTCACATCTTTCAATGATTTAAAATTCTTAATTCCTAAATTTTCTATCATAAAGTTATCCCTTCAAGCAAATTTTCAATTTTCTGAAATCTGGTTATGACTCTCTGTTTATCGCCAGTTGCCGATGTAATAGCATCCCAGAAAGCTTTATCCTCTTTTATCAAAGTAATAAATTGGCTAAAAACCTTATCTTTCCTCTTGATAACAATCTCCCGTTCTTTCTCTTCAAGTATAGCAAGATTGACAGACCAGACTTCAAACAGGGCTTTATTAATCGGTTTTCTTCTGTCCGGATAAAGATCGGCTTTCCTGAATGCCCAGTCTCCAAATATAATACGTGCGAGATCCATTGCAGAAGTAAATTTTTTTTTAATTTCGTCTCTCTGCATATCTGACAATGAAGAAATCTGCGCCATGGAGTTATTTAAAAATGAATCAAGATCGGGTGCGTAAGCTGAAGTATCATTAATATAAAACGCCAGGAATCTTGTGACAAATTCACGGTCAAGCATTCTTGATGAGCTTATTTTATAACCGGTGGCAACTTTGAATTCTTTGATGTCCGCGAGTTCAGCAACAAATTTTGCAGGGATACCCTGATTTAAAGCGTGCCGAATCTCCTGCGGTTCAAGAACAAGGCCGCCTGTGTTAATCCGTTTAAAAATATTGTACTTAACCTTCGGAGGTGTACCGGGTTTTATGAGGTAAGCGATAATCTGTGTTTCTTCAATTTTTCTTTGAAGACTTCTGGATAGATCATCAAAACTTTTCCCTTCCAGGTCCTTTTTTAAAAATTCGAGTCCTGTCAATTTCAGAGATTTATTGACCATAAAATTCTTTATACTGCTCAACCTTTGAAGTCCGTCAACAACAAGCCATTTATTGTCGTCTGTCGCATCAAAATAAAAAGCAGGCAGCGGAAAGTTTATAAGAACAGATTCAATCAGCCGGCTCTGCTGTTCATCATTCCAGAGATTATCACTCCTCTGGAAATCCGGATAAAGATCAATTTCAGGAATCACGGCAGATAATCTTGTAACCAGATTAGAAATAGTCGGTGATTTTGTATCAATATCTATCAGTGAAGGATTAAAAGGCTCTTCCATAAGTGAAGCGCCGATATTTTCATCTTCAACGGCTATTTCCCGATATAGTTCAGGGTTTTCGTTAGTATTATTTTTCATGCATTATTCCTTTAGCTTCTTAAATCAGGTTATTAAGCAACTTTTCTTTCAAATGCTTTGGGGAGAGAATTAATCTTCAGGAAAATGTGATATTCATCATACACGGGAAAAAACCGGATTTGAACTTATTATTTCCAGGTCTGAATTAATATAATCTTTATCATTCGTCAAAAGAACATAATCATTTTCTCTGCATATCGCCTCAATCCCTTTATCAACGAAATCCAATGTATCAACATTTAAAAATCCTGTAATATCTGATTTGGAAAATGCTTTGCCGGCAACATCAAAACTGCGCAAAATATTTTTATCAATTACATGGAAAATATCTCTTAAAGCTTCACGCCCTTCTGTTTTGTCTCTGAATTCTTTATAACGCAATTCATTACCTGTAATATTGTTTTCCTGAAGGTGTTTATTATATTCTGTTTTAACGGCACGATTAACTACTTCCGAAATTACTAAAAAATCTACAACCATCCGGGTTTTCTGTTGAAGAAGATGCCTGAAGATTGAGGAGTATTGTCTTTCCCAACTGGAACCTGTAGGCCAGAAAATATAAAGGAGAACGTTAGCATCAAAAAAAACAGATCTTTGGGAAAGGTTATGGATGTCTGAACCACTGTATCTCTTTGCCATCTCTATTCCCCCAGAATTTCATCAATGGAATTCTGCATACGTTCGGGGTTTTTATAATACAGTTTTGCTGTACTGTTTACCCTTTTAAGTAAAGCCATATCTTCCGGTGAAAGATATTCAACAGAAAGACTGCTTTTTATTATATCCTCTTTAAAATCACGATAAACCTGCCCTATTGCGGTATTCAGAAAAGCAGAGGTAAGCATCTCCACATTCTGAAATGAAATTTTTATTTTCTGATTTTCGTTCAGAGCTTTTTTAAGAAAAGCATAAACTTTCTGCCCGTCTTCAGCGTCAACGCAAAACGGATTACCAACTATATTGAAAACACTGATTGTTATTTCCTGCATAAAATTACACTCCTTTTAAAATAAGTCACCCGCTTGTACTTCACTTTTAAGGATATAAGAATTTTTGTCATCAGTTCTAAACTGCATATTTACAATAGTACCCGGAAATTCACCTGAGAATTGATCTGTATGCTCACCTTCAGCATCGAGCTGATAAAAACCGTCATTGCTGACTATTTGTATTTTACCACAATTTTTTACTGTGAATTCCCTGAGAATTGCAAGGCCAATACCACCGGGTATTCCCTGTTTAGTTGAATTACCATCATTTATAGCCCATTTAATAGCCTGAACTGCTGAAAGATTAGAGTTAAATGTTTTGTTTATTCTGTTCCTGAATCCAATACCAGTATCAGTAATTGTAAACTCGATTTTATGCTTTGAAGGGAAAAACTGACCACAGGTATAAATAGAATCGGATTCACTATGAATCCGGGCATTAACAAAAATTTCATAAATTGATTCAGCTATTTTTTTTGTAAGTGCCGATGACATACTGGGCATTTCTGAGCGTCCGAGCAGTTCATCCTTAACATATTCATTAAAAAACCTGCTGTCTGCCGGCTTTAATTTCAGAAATTTTATAGTTGTGTTATTGCTGTCATATACTCTTTGATAACCATAGTGTGAAAGAAAATTATTCTTCTGAAGTATTGTCTTTATATCATTTGGTATATTACTGAATTTAATGTTATTAAAATCATCAATAAACTTATCGAGTACAGCGCCGAGGGGAGAACTCATATTTGCGCTGAACCACTTCTGAAAAGAAAGATCAATATCCGCCAGAAAATTATCTTTATTGTCATTAAACATACTAATGAGCTGCTGATAACTGCTGAAAGAGGTATCTATATTATTTAAAACAATTGGTCTCATCTTTTCACCTTATAAATAACAGACTAACCTGAAGCCTTTTGTCAAGGATAAGTCATACTCAGTAAAAATGCTTCAGCTTAACACTACTCGAACATGCGCCCTCACCCGCGCATTGCTGACGCTCGCGCCCCCTCTCCCGGTCAAGTCCGGGCGAGGGTTTGTATAAAGAAAACTTTTCCTTTCACGACCTCCCCCTCGCCCGGTACTCCGGGAGAGGGGGCCGGGAGGGGAGGGCATTCAGTTACATGCAACAATTTTTATCGAATCCTCAGTAAGTCTGTAAAAAAATTCTACTTATAATGCATTCTGATTATATCTTTAAGTTCCTTATAGCAAGCCTCAATTCCTATACCGATTAGTGTGACAAAAAAAGGAATTAAAATAATAAGCATCTACAATGACTTTTCAATATTTCTTATTTCATTCTCTCTTAATTCGGCCAATCGATATAATCTATTGTACTCCAATCTTCCAAGATAATCTGGTCCTTTATCAGTTTCATGGCAACATTTCCATATTTCATTTGCCGCATCAATTACAAGTTTTGATAAATCTTCAGCCTTATCACACCAATCATGAGGTTTAAGCCAAATCTTTGACTTAGCAGGTGAAAAATGTACTGATGCATTTCTTAACTCTTCATAATTCTCAAACAATGATTTAAAAGGCTCTCTCATCTGTTTTTTATCAGATAGAATAATTTGGGCTACACTATCATTTCTTATAATTTTTTGATATTTTTCAATCTTATCTTTTAAATTTAAAAATCTACCGTTTTTACTCCCTTGTAAAATCTCTATTTCATTATTGGGTAATTTATCTTTGTTCCTATAAAAATAATCAAATCCAATACTATTTATGAAGCATTCAAAAAATGAGAAAAAAGAAATTATTGCTAACCGGCTAAAAAAAGAAACTTCATATTTAATCGTATTAAGTGAATCCAAAGTTTCTTTATCAAATTCTTTTTTTGTCAGAGATTTAAGTTTAACCTTTTGTCTTTGAGCAAAATTTTGTAGTATTATTAATTGTTTCTTTGCTTTTACTAAACAAATAAATGAATCTTGTAAAAGGAAATTTTCTTCTATCTCTCCTCGACCTTTATGTATAACCAATCCAATTTTAAAATGATAAGGAGTAAAATCATACTTATAATAATTTGATAAATCTATTTGTTCTTCAAGCCAGCCAATCATTATGCCATTACTAAATATTTCTTTATCTATTTTACATCTATCATTCCAATTTTCAGCAATTTCTCGATAATCGCGTTTAAGTGGATACTTTAATCTCATTGGTTCGAAGATTTCGTTAAATTTTTTCGCAAAGATAGGTAATTTCTTTTTTACATCTTCCTCGTTGCTCTTCTTGACAATGTCATAAAATTCAATCATTAATTCACTATACTCATGAAAGTTTATATCATTACTAAATGCAGCTATCATTTGCAGAAAAACAGCAATATCCCAGACTTTACTTACGTCCTCCTCAAATTCACTGTTAATCATATTGCAATCACTCACAATTATCACACTCAACAATCATTATCTCACTCATGATATACAACTCCTAATCTTCTCAATCAACAGATTCACATCTCTGTTAACTTCTTCATTAGATACCCTGACAAACTTAATACCTTTACTGCTGATAAGCTCCTGCCGCAGCTCATCATAATCTTTCTGTTTATCATGAATTCCGCCGTCAATTTCAACAGCTAATTTCAATTCATGACAGTAAAAGTCCACAATGAAACCTTCAATATCATGCTGTCTCCGGAATTTCAGATTCATAAACTTTCTGTTACGAAGAAGATCCCATACAATCTCCTCCTCCAGAGTCTGATCTTTCCGGAGAGTTCTGGCAAATAACTTTTTTATGTGTTGCATAGACCACCAGTTTTTAAAACTTAACATGCCCTCACCCGCGCATTGCTGACGCTCGCGTACCCTCTCCCGGTCAAGTCCGGGCGAGGGTTTGTATAAAGAAAACTTTTCCCTTCACAACCTCCCCTTCTCCCCTTCAGTTCATCAAAACGGGAGAGGGGGATCGAGGGGGTGAGGGCATTCAGTAATTATTTCATTACCTTTATTTACTTTACGTAATTAATCATTGCATAATCCCCGAAGATGGTACAACTTTAATCACATCTAATTCATTTCTTCGCAATTCAATATCAATTCCGAATTTTATTCTTTCATCTCCATAATGCTTTGGACCTATAATTACACCACTTATCATTGAATGCATCACGGCTTTTATATCTGCTTGATAATATATTTTTAACGAATCTTTTAAAAATTCCGTATGTATATTATTTTCATCAGATGTCATTAGAATAATCCGAAATTCTTTTTCACTTTCGTAGAAACTATGTTTTATACATGATGCAAACAATACTATATAATCTGCTATAAACTTTAAAATTTCAATATCTATCATTTTTGACTGTATAGAATCATAAATGATATTAAAAATAAGAACTAAATTCTTTTCAAAATTATTCAATCTGTCATTCTTTAAATAAAAGTCGGTACCCCTATACCCATCACTATAATAATTTACCGGCAAAAAAGCTTTCATTTTTGTTTTTTCCGGTAAAGTTAAAAAATCTTTCATACGATTATGAAAAAAAGATATTGATACCCCTGCCCCATGATCACCATAAGACATCCACTGGCTAAGTGAATCTCCATCTTCAGAAAGTGAAAATACAAAAATAGAATCAGTTTTAAGACGCTTTAGATTAAACAGATCTTCAAAATATTCTCCACAAATTATATCATAAATATCAGATTCTCTAAGTATATGCTTAATCACTTTTAATCCAAAATGAACTTCGTTTGGATCATTTAAAAAATTAAAATGTGATAACCTCATTTCCTTTGATTTAATGATTTTTAAAAATGTTGAAATACTGGTATAGTGATAGCAATTTTCCGGAAACTGAATCCCCATCTGCATTTCCATAAATGTTTCCTTTGATTGTTTATAAATATAATTTTTTATTTCATCAACATTCATTATTTACTTCCTTCAATATTATTACAGGAAACCATTTATTGAATATTCTGATAATTTACTCAACGTGCCCTCACCCTCGCATCGCAGGCTCGCACACCCTCTCCCGGTCAAGTCCGGGCGAGGGGGCCGGGGGGTGAGGGCATGTTCAGTTCCCGCCCTCAACAATCCGTATCTCATCCTCAGTTAACCCATACAATTCATAAACCAGCCGATCAATCTGCGAATCAACAGCATCAATTTTCTGTTGTAATACTTTTCTATCAGAGTCGGACTTTGCAGAGATAAACCGATTCTGTGAATCAAGTATTGAATCGACCAATTGAACTATCTTATCATGAATTACTTCCCCATTCTCCACAACAGGAATTGAACTAACATACATAGGTTTATACTCGAAGTAGCCACCTTGTTTTGTTGATGCTATGGATTGGATATAAAAATCAGACAGTTTAGAATTCATTATTCCGAGCAAATATTTCGAATCACCATGAACGACTATTGTAGTTTTATCATTTGAATAACAGCATGTTTTATCTAATGTATTATTTGCCCTATTAGAAATAGCAGGTATAATAATCTTATCTTTCTCAAATTCATCATAATAATCACAAGTCCTGAGTTCCCACCAGTAATCACCCTTATCATACCTTTTTGCGCATTGTTCTTCATACTGTTTTAAATATTCAGCTATCGCTGGATAATTATCAGAAAAAATTCGCCATGCATTCCGATCATTTCCACCATTAGATTTAGTCCAACCCTTTTTAAAAAGTATTAGAAACTTGTCAGTCTCAAGTGACGCATACCTTTTAATATCTCTCCCCGCAAGAAACGGTTTTATAATCTCAGCACTATTAGGATCTTCATTTATTAATTTCTCTTTTGTAGCTTCATCTATAACAAACGCTTCATTATAACCCGTCAAGACTCCTCTAAAAATCTTCCCTTCAACATACTGCTCAAGAGGTATCCCTTTACTTTTAATCTTCTCAAGCAGATCAAGTTCAGCCGTATTCGTCAGATGCCACCCCTCTACCGATAGTCTGTCCTGGGCTACATCAAACCTCTTCCCCTTAACATAATCCCCAAGCGAAGCAAAATTCAGATCATCTACATTCACTGCCGATATCTTGCCTGATGGCTCGGACTTTCTTATTTTAAAAATACATGGATATGTCGTTGCCTGCTGAAACACTGGAAGATCACCAAAATCAATTATCTCTACAATATCCTTTTTAGAAAGCCACGACCTCAAACCTTTTGCGTAGTTTGCCCTCATCCATTTGTTTGCAACTATATAACTAAACAGGCCGTCTTTCCTTAAAAGATTGTACCCCTTCTCCATAAAGCAGACATACAAATCTGCAGTCCCCTGAAATGTTGAGTAATGACTCTGAAAATATTCCTTCGATTCAGATAAAAGTTCCTGCCTGACATACGGCGGATTTCCTATAACACAATCAAATCCCCAATCACTATCTCCCCC
>Ga0209099_1003904_pt1 | contig 11701 bp, 10 predicted proteins | sample AD_JPNHW2_MetaG_FD_184430 | JGI IMG/M metagenome (GOLD analysis project Ga0209099, IMG submission 184430) | Active sludge microbial communities of municipal wastewater-treating anaerobic digesters from Japan - AD_JPNHW2_MetaG (SPAdes) (version 2) | ecosystem: Engineered > Bioreactor > Anaerobic...
ACGCGCCGGGATCATCCGCATTAACAATAACCATTCCGCCGTTTACGCCGGTATAAGAAAACGTAAAAAGAGGATCTGCAGCCACATTAAGTCCCACATGTTTCATAGTAGCAAGTGACCTTGCTCCGGCCATTGACGCTCCGGCTACAACTTCAAGAGCAACTTTCTCATTAGTGGACCACTGGGCTTTTATATCACGATAATCCCTTGCAATAGTTTCAAGTATCTCGGTGCTTGGTGTTCCCGGATAACCTGCAGCTACTCTGCACCCGGCCTCCCATGCGCCGCGGGCAATTGCTTCATTCCCCAACATTGTTTTTGAAGTCATTTATTTTCTCCAATTATATCAATCTTTCTTACAATATTATATCCTTTGTCTTTAAGAGCTTTTTTCGCAGCTTCAATATCCTCAAATCTGAATATCATAACAGCCTTCCCTTCACGTTTTTCCGTGAAAGCATACATATATTCTATGTTGAGATTCAGATGAGCAAAAACATCAAGCGCGTTAAACAGCGAACCCGGTGTATCATTAATCTCCAGTGCCAGAACATCTGTAACTGATGAAGTTATGTTGTTATCCTTTAAAACTTTGTATCCTTTATCAGGATCATTAACTATCATCCTCAGTATTCCGAAATCAGAAGTTTCGGCAATGGTAAGAGTGATAATATTTATATTTTCATCCGCTAAAACTTTAAGTACCTTCTGAAGATGCCCCGGTTTATTTGCCACAAAGGCTGAAAGCTGGGTTACATTCATACCGATTCTCCTTTATATTTTTCTTTTATCAACGACTCTCACTGCTTTACCTTCACTTCTTGGTATAGACCGTGGTTCTACAAGAGTAATCTTCGCAGTGATGCCAAGTGAACTCCTGAAACGGTCGGCTATATTTTTCGAAAGATTACTCATGACCTTGATCTCATCTGAAAATATCTTTTCATTGATTTCAACCATTACCTCAATATCATCCATCGAACCTTTCCTGTCAACAACGATCTGATAGTGAGGTTCAACTCCCTCAAAGCCGATAAGCACTGCTTCTATCTGACTCGGAAAAACATTTACTCCCCGGATAATAAGCATATCATCAGTTCTTCCTGATACTTTATCCATTTTTACAAGTGTTCTTCCGCACTTACAGCTGTCATGGTAGAGTCTTGTAATATCGCGCGATCTGTACCTGATTCCGGGGAACGCCTCTTTAGTAAGAGATGTATACACGATCTCCCCTTTTTCTCCTTCGGGGAGAATCTCTCCCGTCTCAGGGTTGATTATTTCCACATAAAATAAATCTTCAAAAACATGGAGGCCATTTTTCTCCGAGCACTCCGCAGATACGCCAGGCCCCATAACCTCGCTGAGTCCATATATATCATACGCATCGATCTTAAGTCTACGCTCAATCTCCCCTCTCATCTCTTCCGTCCATGGTTCCGCTCCGAATACGCCAATCCTGAGCTTTAACGATTTCATATCAAAACCGGGCATATTGTTCTCAATATAATCCGCTATATTAAGAGCATATGAAGGAGTTGAGCACAATACAGTGGTACCGAAATCCTGCATAAGCATAAGCTGCCTTGGAGTATTGCCGCCCGACATAGGGATAGTGAGCGCACCGAGTTTCTCGGAACCATAATGAAGACCGAGACCACCTGTAAAGAGGCCATAACCGTAAGCGTTCTGAAGTATATCGTTTTCAGAAACACCATATGATGCCAGACTTCTCGCCACAATTTCAGCAAAAGTATTAACATCATTTTTTGTATATCCGACAACAGTGGCATTTCCGGTAGTACCTGAAGAGGCATGGACACGGACAACTTTACTCATGGGAACTGCAAATAATCCATAAGGATAATTATCTCTCATATCCTGTTTGGTAAGGAAAGGGACTCTTTTCATATCATCCAGAGATTTAAACTGGTCAGGATGAAATCCTGCTGCTTCGAATTTCTTTTTATAGCATGGAACATTGTCATACGCGTGTTTTATGGACCATTTCAGCCTTTCAAGCTGAAGCTCCTTCATTTTTCCTACAGGCATGGATTCAATTTCTCTATTGAACATTACACTTTTCCTCGCATTTATGAATGCATTATGAGAACTTCATATAATCACGAATAATTTTATTAAGCTTTATTCCCTGCCGACGTCATAGTCAGGGGAAAATATTCATTATCAGAAGCCGCATTATTTCAATAATTTTCAGTAAGGGATAATTAATCAAATATTATTTTATTTTTGTTCAGAGATTTTTAATTTATGAAGAGTGCAAACAGAGTTCTGCTTCAGAAACCCCTTCCGGGGGCATTTAACAGGTTACCGCCCCATATCCTGTTATAATTACACCTGAACTGAACGTGGATGAAAATCACTTAAAAAGTCTCTGCAAAAATAGCGGGCGTAATGTTAAAATAGACAGCGGCTTCTCTTTTATCCTGCAGCATTTACAGATTCGGAATCTACAACCACTTTATTTCTGCCGGAATTTTTTGCTCTATAAAGTGCACTATCTGCCCTGTAAATGCAGTCACCTGCTGCTTCACCATATTTATACTGTGCTATTCCGAAACTGGCAGTAACAGTTTTATTCACAGAAAAATTAAATTTTTCTATGGATTCTCTTATCCTCTCGGTAAACTGCACAATGGATTTCATATCCACTTCCCCGACGATTATACAGAACTCCTCCCCGCCCCATCTTGAGAGGATATCCCTGGTTCTAATCAGTTTTTTTACAACGGATGAAAATTCTTTAAGAACTACATCACCCATATTATGACCAAATTCATCGTTAATATCTTTAAAATGATCGATGTCAAACATTATGAGCCAGAGCATTTCCCCTTTTTTATAATCTTTAACAGTAGTTTGTAAAACCGAATCAAAAAACCGTCTGTTGTAAAGTTCCGTCAGTGAATCAATTGAAGATATGTAGCTTAAATCTTTTACTATATTCTTTTTTACTCCGATCTCCTCAATGAGCATTTCATTCTCCTGAAAAATTTCCGAGAAATACATCGCAATAATAAAAAAATGTCCCATGAGAAAAACAAAAAAAACATAATGACTTAGACTTCCCGGACCTTTACTCGTGAGAAAATAAGTTATATCATTTATAAAAGTAAAAAATCCCAGAATCAGAATGAAAAAATATATCCTTGCACCTTTCTTTTTTCTTTTTACCGCGGAGAATACCGGACCGGCTATAATATAAATTGTTACAAGAACAATATATACCTGAAAAACAGGCAGAGCAGCTTTTATATAGTATACAGGAGCAGCCAGGACATAGGCGAGTGAGGATAATCCGGAATATAGAAGCATCCGGTAAATGCGGCTGTTTTGCTCAGGATAATACAGCTTAACAAAAAATCTCAGAAAGAAAATAAAAGTAAGAATGAAAGAAACGAATTCAGCTTTCACAATAAATTTGTAGCCCAGCGGTTCAACAATTGAAAAAATAAAGAAAGAATCGGAGAGCACAAATATCCGTATAATCACCATCAGACAGACCAAAGCAATATAAAGATTTGTAAAAGCTTTCCTGAAATAAAGATTTATTGTCAGATGAAACATGATTACTATTGCAAGAGCGCCGAGCACGATACTGTTCAGGAAAGTATTGAATATTTCAGCAGAATAGATTGCGGAGGGGGTACCGATCGACACAGGATAACATAGTCCTCCCCGCCTGTCCTGGTAATTAACTACCTGTATTGTAAAAACAACTGCATTTTTGCCGGGAGTAAAATCAGCTACAGTCATGTATCCCCCGGTAAGAGATTCCTCCGGCGGTTCTTTAATTTTCCCGATTTCAGTATTGAGAGAATTGTCCACCCATACCCTGCAGATTGATTTAACCCATTTTATTTTTAACGAATAATTAATCCTTCCTGGCGGGAGCAGAACTTTAAGTCTGTATGTTCCATATCCTCTGTCACTCTGCACTTTATTCCAGTCACCTGGAACATGCAGAAAAACCGGAGTATACTTTCCCCCGGCAAATTCAAAATCAGCAGGAGTCAGCAGCAGTCCGGGATAAAACTCCCACTCTCCATTGAGATCAATAATATCAGCACTGTTTCCATTTTTGCTAAGATCAGCAACACCCGAAACAGCATACGTGCTGCTGTTCTTTTTTTGAGTGCAGCCTGTTAAACATATAAGCAAAACAGAAATAAATATAAAAAAAATAACTCCATTTATGTTTTTTTTTAGAGATTTAAACTCTCTAAAAGTCATATATTTACCCCGCATTTATTCAAAATTACATTAAATGAAATTATAATCAATGCTTTTTTATAATGGACATAAAAATGATATTATTTAGTTTGTTGAAACAGATCATTTCAAAATTATTAAGTATAAAAAAATACTCATCAATATATATATAAATCAGGAGAAAAAAGATGCCTCTTTTTACAATAGACGAAAGCAAATGCAAAAAAGACAAACTCTGTGTAATGGAATGCCCTATGCAGATAATAATGATGAAGAGCAGCGACAGTATTCCCGAGCCTGTCAGAGCTGCTGAAAAGTTATGCATAAACTGCGGACACTGCGTAGCAGTATGCCCTACAGGTGCATTCAGCCTGAATACAATGAAAGCTGAAGAGTGCGAAAATATTCATCCTGACTGGAATCCGGGAAATGAGGTTATAGAAAACTACATGAAGGCAAGACGTTCTGTACGGAAATATAAAAAAGCTCCCGTGGAGAAAGAAAAACTTCAGCAGCTGATAAACATGGCTGCATACGCACCATCAGGCCACAACTCACGCCCTGTGGAATGGACAGTAATCAGCGATAAGGATGGAGTGAAGGAAATTACCTCTGTAGTAATAGACTGGATGAAAAAAACACTCGAAGATAAACCTGATCTGGGGAAAATGTTTCATTTTGACATGATAACAAAAGCATGGGATATGGGAATAGATACAGTAACGCACAATGCTCCATCAATTGTAATATCTCATGGTAAAAAAGCAAACCCCATGACATCCCAGGCTTGTACAATCGCTCTTTCACACCTGGAACTCGCTGCTCCGTCACTCGGTCTTGGATGCTGTTGGGGCGGATTTGTAACCTGGTGCGCAATGGAGTGGAAGCCTTTAAGAGAAAAACTGGCACTTCCTGAAGGAAATGCTCTTTTCGGTACAATGCTTATAGGATATCCCCTTTTTAAATACTACAGGGTTCCGAAGAGGGAATCAATTATTCACTGGAAGTAAATTATCTGATAAAGCCCGCGCACTCCCGGACCGGGCCAAGCTGAAATTGCCGGAATTATAATTTTAAAGCACGGTAATCCGAATCCCCCTTCGGGGGGATTTAGAGGGCTGCTAAAAAAGCGGAACAGCAATAAAAAATTCAGGGTCATTGAAACTGATCTCACCCGGCGTGAACATAGGTGACATTTTCCAGTACACAATTCCCGATACAGCAATAAGCATAAGATTCAGGAACAGTGCAAGTATGGAAAATTCACCCTTTATAGTCACAGCAATTTATCTACTCCGGGATTTTTCCTTCCTGTTTCTCATTGTCCCAGAATGGTGAAATAGTCAGGAGTGTGTCTATAACGCCCGGAAGAACCTTCAGAGCATAATCAATTTCGTCTTCAGTAGTATACCTGCTGAGACTGAATCTTATAGACCCATGAATTTTAGAAAAAGGAAGATTCATCCCGCGGAGTACATGAGACGGTTCCAGCGAACCGCTTGAGCATGCTGAACCAGTGGAGATATAGACCCCCTGCTTGTCTAGGTATAAAAGAATAGACTCACCCTCAATAAACTCAAAGGATACATTCAGCGTATTCGGAGTACGGGGAGCGTTCTGCCCGTTAACAGTTGAAGTCTTTATTGTTTTAAGAATATTTTCCTGAAGTTTATCCCGAAGTTTTGCGACTCTGGACATATCTTTAAGGTGTGCAAGTGCCATCTCGGCAGCTTTTCCCATTCCGACTATTCCAGGTATATTCTCCGTCCCGGGGCGCCGGCTTTTCTCCTGATGGCCTCCAAAAATTAAAGGCCTCATCCTGGAACCTTTTTTTACATAGAGAGCTCCGACACCTTTCGGGCCGTGAAATTTATGAGCGGATATTGAATAAAGATCGCAATTAAGCTTCTTCACATCAACAGGAATTTTTCCCGCGGCCTGGACACCATCTATATGAAAGATCACACCTTTCTCTTTAAGAAAAGCGCCGATCTCCTCTACAGGCATAATCACGCCTGTTTCATTATTTGCATGCATTATTGATACAATTGCAGTTTCCTCTGTCACCGAGTCCTTGAGATACTGAAGATCAACAACACCTTCGCGGTTTACAGGGACGTATGTCACTTTATATCCCTCTTTCTCAAGCTGTTTGCAAAGATTCAGTACTGCGGGGTGTTCAACAGTTGATGTTATTACATGTTTCTTGTCACGGTAGTATGAGGTTATTCCGCGTATGGCAAGGTTGTCGCTTTCAGTTGCGCTTCCGGTAAAAGTAATTTCATAATCATTCTCCGCACCCAGAAGCTCTGCCACCTGGTGCCTCGCGTACTCCATGTCTTTTGCGACCTTACCGCCGAAGGTATGCATGCTTGAAGCATTGCCGTATTTTTCTTTATAAAAGGGGAGCATTGCCTCCAGAACTTCAGGCGCTACCATTGTAGTTGCATTATTATCGAGATAAACATCTCTTGCCATATGTTTCACCTATACGTGTTTAATAACAATATTTTTTGAAACAGACTTGCGCAGTTCTTCCTGTACAAAATTCTCAAGCGTCATTGAAGCTGTCATACAATGTGAGCACGCACCCATGAGCCGTACAGAGACCTCGTCGCCGTTGATATCTATAAGTTCAATGTCTCCGCCGTCACGCTTCAGTCCCGGTCTGATAACATTGTTGATGGCCTCTTCAATTTTCTTTATCTTCTGAAGATTGGTGAGAGGTTCATCGCAGCATCTGTCAGCCTTTGTACTGCACCTGCTCATCTCCTCTTCAATTATATCTTCAATTTTTGGGATACATGTGCCGCAGACAGTACCCGCACCTGTGAGCTCCATCATGTCGTCAATGTTAGTAATACCTTTTGTATGCACAGCTTCCCTTATATCGATATCGGTAATGTTCATACAGTGGCATATAATTTCACCTGAAGGTTCATCCTCAACCGGAGGTTTCTCCCCCCTGTAATCCGCAATGGCATTAGTCAGAGCTTCCGATCCCATGACAGAACAATGTATCTTCTGTTCGGGAAGCCCTCCGAGATAATCGACTATATCCCTGTTGGTAATCTTCTCTGCCTCTTCAATAGTTTTACCCTTTACCATTTCGGTAAGAGCCGAGGAGGATGCAATTGCACTCCCGCATCCGAAAGTTTCGAACTTGGCATCTGTAATAATTCCATCTTTAACTTTTATATAAAGGGTCAGAGCATCGCCGCAGACGACACTCCCTACATAACCTACTCCGTCAGCATCCTCAATTTTTCCCACGTTTATAGGATTTGTATATAAATCCTTAACTTTTTCAGTATATTCCCACATATGCGTTCCTCTAAAAAATTTAATATCTGCTTCTTTTAAAAATTCAAAAAACGTCGATTAAGAATTTCCTCAAATACTCAAATAATCTTTATTTTAGTCAACAAATTTCTTTGAAAGTTACAATGAAAAAACCAGATGACGCGCCGAAAACAGATCTGCTGCATGAATATTCATGCCAGCTCCCTCAAATTAATTTCATGTAATTCAGAATTAACTCTACAGATTTATCAACACCCATTTTGCCTGTATTAATAGTAATATCATAATTTCTCGCGTCTGTCCATTCCTTTCCTGTAATTGTTTTGCAGTACAGAGATCTTTCTTTGTCACTGCGGACAATCATTTCACCGGCTTCCTCTTTTGACACATAATACAGTTTCTGAATCCGGCCGTTACGGAATGCAGTATCACCATGCAGAAATATACTGGTACAATCCGGAAATTTACGAAGTACATGAAAACCGCATCGGCCTATAATAACAGATGAATGTTCTTTTGCAATATGCTCTATTATCTCTGATTCGGTTTCAAAAAGATCATGGTCTGTTGGAATCATTATTTGCGGGGGGATATAGACGTCAGAACAGAACGCACTAAACTGCAGTAAAGATTCCCAGAATGAAAGTATTTTTTCATCACGTGATTCCAGTTCCTTTACAAGTACTGAAAGCTGCCTGGCAGCCTTACGGATGATTTCACGGTCTGCATAAGCAATATTCAGCTTTTTTGCAAGCTGCTGTCCGATATATGCTCCCCCGCTGCCCAACTGGCGGCTGATTGTAATTACAAATGGTTTATCTTTTTTCTGTTTCATTTAAATACCTCCCGGATCGTGATACATTTCTTCCATGTAATAAATAATAAAACAAAAGGCAGAGAAAAACAACAATTGCCGCGAATGTATACATCAACCGATGAAAGGAATAATAAAACTACAGTTAGCGGACCGATCCCCATGCCGATATCCCGGAGACAATTTTACTATGATGGTCTGGGTACCGGAGGTAAAACCTGTTGCACCTGGTGATGAATTAAAATTTTTTATCGCGCAGTCAGCAATAATTATCCAGTATGGTTTCACATAAAGTATATACTTCCATTATTCAATTGATTGGATAAGTTTATCTGTTTTAAGATCATTTAAAAAACTCAATGCAATTTTATTTGTTTTAAATTCCCATAGCCTCTCTTGTCTTTTTGTTGCGAGAACTGCATATGATACCCATATAATTTTGTTATTTGTGATATCAACAAGAGATGCAGTCATTGATGTTTTATTTTTTTATAAGATTTTAAGTTTGTTTCTGCAAAGCCACCAGCATGTTCCGTATTTTTATCCCCATAAGCCTGTTTGGAATTTGAACTCTGATTGCCAATCTCAATATTTAGTATTGAATCAATACCTTTACTTTTTAAAATTTTTTGAATATCGGCGATTGAATATTCTTCAGTTGGTATAAGAATATCTAAAGATGAAAATCCCTGTATTGACTTATAATCATCTGAAATTTCATTAACAATGTCTTCCTCTATTGATTTTCGCATTTCGATATTAGGGATATTTAACTGAATCATTAGTTTATTAATTTTATATCCGTCATAAGATGGTGATTTATATCTGACATTTTTATCGCCGCATGAAAACACAGTTAATATTAATGAAAAAATTAACAACTTAGTAACACGTAACATAGATACCCTCTCAAATAATTATAATTTTATACAAAACTAGAGCAATGAGAATTTAAATTATCTAATAGAAATAAAAAACGGCTTTTCAACTACTTACTTCATAAATGCAAAGTTAAGATTTCTTCCTTTATCTCCATACCGGTGTGAAAAAAATTCGGAATGATTTGTCCTGTTGCATATTTGAGGATTGAATATATTTTCCTCTATGATACCTTTTTCCTTCAATGAACTTTCAATAGCACCCCATAGATCAACATACAGCTTCCCGTTTTTATTTATTGTGAATTCCGTAAAATGGCAGGCCACATCATCATTTACTTCATAAGCTTCAGGACCAATAGAAGGAAGGATAAAAGCTCTTATATTCTCAGGTTTACATCCGTACAAATAAACCATATCCCTGACGCATTTGCCGGAAATATTAAGCATTGTCCCTTTCCATCCGGAATGTACAGCTCCAAGAATCCCTCCTGCCGGATCATATAAAAAAACCGGGACACAATCTGCGGTTCTGATAACAAGGGCTATTCCCTTTATAGGAGTAATGAGCCCGTCAGCTTCCCCAATTGCAGGAAGATCATCGGAAGGATTACTTACTACATGGATAAGCATACTGCCGTGAACCTGGTCGAGCATTAGAATTTTTCTGCTTTCAATGCCTGTAATATCACTTAAAATCCTTTTTTCCGCTGCTCTGATTTCACCATGAGATGCATCATAATAGATGTGATTTATTTACTCCTGCATGAAACCCGTTCAGGCCGGAATCAATATCATAATATCCCATATCGCTTTTAAGTATGCTGCTCATACTTTAAGGAGATAAAAAGATGTAATTTTAGCAAGAATTTTTTATATGCAGGGGGAGTTAAAAACGAACGAAAACACAGGATATTTCAAAGAACATACGTCTTTTAAGCTTCCGGATTAACGTGAAATTTTCTTCAGAATCTTACCTATAATAATTCTGCTCTCTTCAATTTCAAAAATATAGGTCAAAGAAAAATAGATAATTCCATAAACCGACAGGATGATTGCAGCTCTTATTATTGTATGCCCGCTTTCAGGAAAGAAAGCATATTTAATGGCAAAACCACTAAAAGCGGCAATCAGGGCGCATGGCCATAATTTCATCTGATAGATAAAAGTTAAACCGGTTTCACCTATTATTCTGTTAAGCCCGCGGCGGAGAAGGTAAAACTCGGCCCATCCGGCAATACCGGCAGAGACAGTCAGTCCGGCAGTTCCCCATTTTGAATCGATACCCAGAAGTCCCGGGACTATAAACGCGCAGAAACACCCGAGCAGGGTAGTGAGGAAAACTCTTACCAGGGCGAATTTCAACGGAGTCCTCGTATCTTTGATAGAATAAAACGCCGATGAATAGAGACGGCCGAGAGTTGTAGCAAGCAGACCCGCTGTTGAACCGGCAAGTATTCCCCAAACATAAATTGTCGTGTTATGATCAAACTGGCCTGTCTGAAAAATTGCGCTGACGATAACATCTCCCAGAATTAAAAAACCTGCAACTGACGGAATGATGAAAAACGCAATCTGTTTCAGACCCCTGTTTAATCTCGTTTTAAGATAATCCGAAATTTCGGCATCACTCCCCCGTGCTTCGCTCATCGCCGGAAGTTCCGACACTGATACGCTCATGCCGAAGAGGCTTACGGGGAGCAGATAAAGTGTCTGGGCATATGCAAGTGATGACACAGCTCCTGCCGGCAACAACGAAGCGAGAAGATTATCTATATAAGCGCTTACCTGCACTACTCCGCGGGAGATAACTACAGGGAAAAAATTCCTCACTACTGTCCGTACGTTATTATCAAATTTCATAATAGCAGGTTTAAAATTATGAATCAGCCTGAGTGCCGACGGAAGCTGTACAAAAAACTGAAGAAAACTGCCGGCGACAAGTCCCCATGCTGTAATCTCCGCAAGACTATACTGGTCATTGTGTCTTCCGAAAAAGAGCAGTGTGGCAATAATAGCCAGATTCCAGATAACCGGCGCAGTATACGAAAGGAAAAATTTTCTGTGGCTGTTGAGAATCCCGAGACACCAGGCGGACATTACAAGAATACCTGTTCCGGGGAAAAAGATCTGCACGAGCTTTATGGTAAGAGTTCTTTTTTCTCCGGTGAATCCAGGCGCAATAAGATCGATAAGAACCGGTGTTGCCATAACTCCAGCTAAAACAAGGAGGGATGTACAGAGGCAAAGAAGAGTCGCTACAGTGGAAGCCAATTGCGAGGCCTCCTCCTTTTTCCCTTCCGAATTCAGTTTAGCGTATACCGGAATAAGAGAAGCGGAGAGAACGCCCTCTCCGAAAAGATTCTGCAGAAAATTCGGGATCTTCAGCGCCGCTTTAAAAGCATCCCCCGCATCGGAATTACCGAAATAATGAGCAAAAGCCCTCTCCCGGACTAATCCTGCTATGCGGCTT
>Ga0209099_1003905_pt1 | contig 11701 bp, 12 predicted proteins | sample AD_JPNHW2_MetaG_FD_184430 | JGI IMG/M metagenome (GOLD analysis project Ga0209099, IMG submission 184430) | Active sludge microbial communities of municipal wastewater-treating anaerobic digesters from Japan - AD_JPNHW2_MetaG (SPAdes) (version 2) | ecosystem: Engineered > Bioreactor > Anaerobic...
TTATCACGTCCGTCGGAATGTAATTGCGGCAGTGGCCCACATGCAAACCGTCTCCGGAAGGATAGGGGAAGTAGTCCAGGCAATAGAGCTTCGGCTTCTCAGAGGTATCCTCCGTGCGGTAAGCCTTGTCAGCCTCCCAACGGTCCTGCCACCTTGGTTCAATCTCGTGGAAATCGTACTCCTTCATTGTCCACCCCAAATGTGAAGACCTCTAGTGCCTGGCACCAATGCATTCACAATGTGCACGTTGGCATCCATCACGGCTGCAGACGTTCCATGTCGCGCGGGAAAAGAGCTGCCTCGCGCAGATTCGTGAGTCCAACCAGCTGCATCACAAAACGCTCCAGACCTATGGCGAATCCGCCATGGGGGGGCATCCCGAACCGGAATGTCTCAAGGTACCCAGCAACAGCATCCTGAGTCATTCCTCGCGCCTCAAGCGCCTGTGCATAGTCGTCAAAGCGGTTGAGCCGCTGTCCCCCCGTGACAAGCTCGGTTCCGCGGAAGAGGAGGTCGAACGAGTTGGAGTACCTTGGGTCCTCCGGGTTGGGAGCCGTATAGAACGGACGCTTGACCATGGGATACCCGGTGACAAACACAAAGTCCGAACCATACGTTTCCTTCGCCCACTCACCAATCCACTTCTCATGCTGCGGCGCCAGGTCAGGTTCACCCCGGCAGTCCTCGCCCTTGTGTTCGTAGATCCACTGCTGTGCATCGGGAAAGTAGACATGCGGGAACACTTCGGGGGCAAGCGGCATGTCCACGTGCAACAGTTCCAGCTCCCTGGAACAGTGGCCAGCCATGTACGACAGCATCCCCCGGATGACGTCCATCAGCACTGCCATGACCGTCGTATGGTCCTTGATGAATCCCATCTCGGCATCCAGACTGACGTATTCGTTCAGGTGCCGCACGGTCTGATGGGGCTCTGCCCGGAACACCGGGCCAATCTCGTAGACACGCTCAAAGACTCCGACCATGATCTGTTTGTAGAACTGCGGGCTCTGCGCCAGGTACGCCTGCCTGCCAAAATAGTCGATGGCAAATACGTTCGCCCCGGACTCGGAAGCCGTTCCGATGATTTTGGGTGTCGTGACCTCCGTGAACCCCTGGGCGTCAAGAGCCTCACGGAATCCGTGGGCGGCCGCTGCGCTGAGTTTGAAAATAGCCTGCTTGGATGGTGCGCGCAGTCCGACCATTGCATGGTCGAGGAAGGTATCCAGGTGCGCATTGATTACCGGTTTGTTGATGGGAAACGGCAGCGCTTCCGTAACAGCGGACAACACAGTGAAAGTCGGATTGTGGATCTCGAAGCCACCCGCGGCCTGGGGCTCGACAACGACCGTACCCTCGACCTCGATGACGCTCTCAGCCAGCAGCCCATCTATGGAAGCTACGGCCTCCGGCGCTTCAACAACAATCTGGCAAATACCGGAACGGTCGCGCAGGTGAACAAACACCATACCGCTTCCCAACCTTCGGATGCGGTGCATCCACCCCGCCAGCTGTACCCGCTCGCCGGCGTGAAGCGCGAGCTCGCTACTCAATACACGATCCATCTCGACCTCCACATATGACAATGGCCGCTCGCAGGACAACCGTCCGGGACCGGCCCTCGAAGACTATGTAAGGTTACTTCTCGAGGGGCACCCTGTCAACAGGAACCTGTCTGCCCGCCCATGTTGCGGTCCTTTTCTCGCCAGCAAGTGGCCCACTCACATTCTACGCGCGATGACATGGCAGGTTCCATGCAAGTACATTGAACGGCCGGAAGCCAATGGTACACTCTTTTGGACATCGTGTGGGGGCAAACCCTGCTCAAGCGAGGTAGTAATGGCATCGACAGACCAGACAATGAAGCTTGTTGACGGTCGTACTCTAGCATTTGCAGACCTGGGTGACCCCTCCGGGACGCCCGTGTTCTTTTTCCCGGGTCTTGCCGGTTCCCGTCTCGAAGCGGCCATTCTTGAGAGTGCAGCACGCACTGTTGGAGTGCGTCTCATAGCGCCTGACCTTCCAGGCTGTGGCTTGTCGGACCCGAAGTCTTCACGCACCTTTTCAGACTGGCCAGAGGACATGGTCCAGCTAGCATCGCATCTGCGGCTGTACGAATTTGCCATCCTTGGCGTTTCCGCGGCCAGCCCTCTGGTCATTGCCTGTGCGGACCGCATTGCAGATCGATTGACCTCTGCAGGCATAGTATCCCCGATGGCCCCTCTTGCGGGCCCCTCTATCCGTACTTCGATGGCGCCCGGCCTGAGCAGACTGATGCTGTCAAGCTCTCGAACAGCCTGGACTGCCAGGCGTGCCCTCGAGCGCGTCGAACAGCAGGCCCGCACGAACGTCGCTGTGCTCCTTGACCACGTCGCCGCGCAATGTGCAGACGTCGACAGAGCGGTTCTGGACAAACCAGAGGTTGGAACGGTGCTTCAGGACAGCCTCATCGACACGTTTCGCCAAGGGCCGGAAGGACCGGGTCAGGAACTGGTTCTGCTCAGGCACTCGTGGCACATTGCCTGGAAGCAGGTGGTCTTTCCCATGCAACTATGGCACGGGAGGAAGGATACGCTGACGCCGCCGGTCATGGCCGAGGAACTGGCAGCCCTGCTCCCTCACACCCTCACACGGTGGTATCCCTACGAGGGCCACGGCATCCTGGTCACGCACGCCCAAGACGTACTGCACCAGCTCCTTGACACGAGTAGCTGGACACGAACCCGCGCAAGCACGACACAATGAAACCATGCCCCCAGATAGACTGACCATGAGACGAGCTGCCCTCCGGCTCACGGCTGTGGAGGTTGCGTTTCTTGCCGCTGCCATCGCGGCCTGGTTCCTTGTGCCCGGAATTGGTATCCCCGCGGGCACCAGCAGCCCGCCCCCTGCTGTGGTTGACCAGCTGCCACCTCTGCGCAGCACGGACTCCGTCCTTGTCGTTGCGCCGCATCCTGACGACGAGTGCATTGCCACCTCCGGGGTCATCATGCATGCCCTCGCCGTGGGAGCAAAAGTCCACGTCGTTTACCTGACCTACGGGGACAACCACGAACTGGCTTATTGGGCCACGCACCTGGTGCCGGCACTGACCGCGACTCAGTTCCGGTCGCTTGCGGAAACGCGCCGAACGGAAGGAATAGCCGGCATGCAGTCCCTGGGTCTGGCGAGCGATGCTCTCACCTTCCTGGGCTACCCAGACTCTGGTACGCTGCGCATCTGGTCAACCACCTGGCAGTCGGGTACCAGCTTGCTGCATGAGGCCACAGAAGCCAGGTCTGTGCCATACGCGGATGCCCTTGACCCTGGCGCTTTATACAATGCAGCTTCCATGCTTGAGGACATGGAAACGGTCATCAAAGCAGCCCGCCCAACGGTCATCTTCTTTCCTTCTCCGCTCGACCTCAATGTGGACCATCAGGCAGCGTACCTCATCGTGACGGCAGCACTGCATGACCTTGTGCTCAGCCCTGCGCGCTACACCTACCTGGTTCACGAGATCAGCTTTCCCTGGCCCAGGGGCTACTACCCTGCCATGAGTCTCGACGCCCCGCCGTTTGTCGCGGCACTGCCCCTGCGCGAATGGACGAGCGGGCTTGCGCCGGCGGAAGTCTTGCAGAAGCATGCGACGACCATGCTGTACCGCACTCAGGTGGAGGTGAGCTCGGCACTTCTTGAGAGCTTTTCGCGTCGCAATGAGTTGTTCGTTGAGGACGACTCCTCCCTGCTCACGGCGACCCCGACCCCGTTCATCCTCATTCCTGCAGAGGACGCCATTGAGCGGTCGGGGGAACAGCGTGCCCCACAGTCCATTTCCGCAAGCAGGCCCGACTCAACCACCCTGCGACTGCTGCTCTCCTTTGCTACTCCGCCAACCGAGGACGCAGTGGCTGTGGTGTCGATCTTTCCCATGACCCCCGGACGCGCCTTTGCGCAGGAACCAAAACTGGTCATCACTCTTCGGCATGGTCGGGAAGCTACAGCGGTGGACCTGGTCACGGGGCAGCCCGTCACGCGGTCAGTTGTGGTGACTGACGTTGGCTCGGACACGACTATTGACCTCCAGCTACCAGAGGCCGTCTCGGCAACTGAGCTGATGATTCATGTGCAGGCCGGCTTCCAGGGACTCGCGCTGTACAACAGCCCGTGGCAAGTTTTCAGTCTCTCCGTTCCCTGATGCAGTGCATGATCGCGAAAAACAAATCGGCTCTGGTTGCCCAAAGCCGATTCCACCCTGGGTCCGCTACGCAGCCATACGCGAGCGAGCGCTTTTTCCACAGTCCGTGCGCCTCTTACTCAGCGCAGTGTGCAAGTACCTCGTCAATGTCGGGCAGTTCTGACACCGGGTATACCTTGACCCAACGGACTGTTCCAGAAGGGTCTATCAGAACGTTGGCGCGTTCAGAATAGCCCTCCACGTCCCGGAACAGACCGTACTGGAGCGCCACACCGCCGTGCGGCCAGAAGTCAGAGAGCAGCATAGTCTGTGAAATCAGCAACTGCTTAGCCCACGCATTCTTGGAAGGAACTGCGTCGATGCTCATTCCAAGTGCAATCGTGTTGAGCCGTTCAAAGTCAGCGAAGTGTGCTTCGAGCGACTTCATCTGCTCTGCACACACCTTCGTCCAAGCAAGGGGATGCCACGACAGCAGTACCTTCTTGCCACGATAGTCAGCGAGATGAATCGGGTGATTCCGGTTATCATTCAGCGTGAAATCGGGGGCTGTGTCGCCCACCGCTATGCGTCTTGCCTGTTCCATCTGGACCTCCTTTGTTTATGCCGACTGCATCAGCAGCCATGCCTGTTTCAAGTATGCGCTGCACTACACGCCGTGTCAACCTGCAATCATGGACAAGGTGCAGCACTGTGGGCACCAGTTGATGGGCAGTATCAAATGTCAGCTGACCAGCCACCTTCTCAAACCGGGGGAGCGTTCCTTCTGAAACCAGGTGCCAATACGCAGGCCCTTGCTATACTGACACCGTGAACTCCTCGAACCGCGTCCGACATGAACGAGAAGCGCCGTGTCGTCCAGATGCCATCGATCTGACAACTGTGGAGCGGATCCAGGCCATGGTCCTGGGCTGGTACGCCAAGCATGGCCGTCGCTTTGTCTGGCGTGCGCCAAGTCCCGACCCCTACGTGGTGCTGGTGTCAGAGGTCATGCTGCAACAAACGCAGACGGCTCGCGTGCAGGAGAGGCTGCCCAGATTCCTCGACCAGTTCCCTGACTTCGCTGCGCTGGCTGCCGCAGACAACGCGACGGTGATTCGTGCGTGGCGAGGCATGGGCTACAACAACAGGGCTCTTCGCCTGCGTGATTGCGCCAGAGTCGTCGTCCAGCAGTATCAGGGTTCACTGCCGGACCGGCGCGACGACCTGGAAAAGTTGCCCGGCCTTGGGCCGTATACTGTCGGGGCCATCCTCTCGTTTGCCTTTCACCGAGATACCGTCGTGCTCGACGTCAACATCCGGCGGCTCTACAGCAGACTGTTCCAGGCCCTTTCAACGACCACAGACACCATGCCGGAGCCTCTGCTTCGCCATGTAGCAGAACAGACGTACCCGCGCGGGAGAAGCTCCGAGTGGCATCAGGCATGCATGGATATCGCCGCCGAATACTGCACCGCGCACGCTCCAAGGTGCCTCTTTTGTCCTGTTGCCGAGCCATGCTGTTCAGCGTTCAGGCTCGTGGAGGCGGTCGCGCCACGTGTCGCCGAACCATCCCACCGTGGCAAGCCCAACAGGATCTGGAGAGGACGAGTTGTGGAGATTCTCCGTAGTCTTCCGCCAGGCGAAGCGCTGGATCTGCCCGTACTCAGGGACCGTCTGCTGCAAACGCCCGACGAGAACGACACCCCATGGCTGGAGTCCATCATTGCAGCACTGGTCCGTGACAGTATCGTGGAATCCGGTCCCCATGGTCAGGGCATCAGACTCCGGTCCTGAGTACCTTGCTGTGACAAGGCATCGGCGCTGCGCAAGCAGAAAGCGAACAGACGCGGGCCCTTTCAGCGTGCCTGCCATTGACGCATCCTGCAGTCAGGGTATATCTATTGTCGCAGGTTCAGAAACACCATCCGGCCGCGTAGTGGGTTACCGGAGAAAGGGGGAATAATGGAACAGGTACGCAAGATTCTGATTATCCTGTCCACGGCTGAGCGCGACAAGGCTATGGCAGGGCTGATGCTTGCCAAAAATACTCAGGAGAATCACTGGTTTGACGAGGTTCGAGTCGTTCTGTTTGGCCCTGTGGAGCGTCTTCTGTCCGAGGACAAGGAGATGGCCGACCTGGGAAGAGATGTCTTCAAGGTCGCGGCTCGTCCTGTTGCCTGTAAGGCCTTCGCCGACGACAAGCCCGTGAGCGAAAGTCTGCGCGGCCTCGGTTGTGAGATCGAACAGGTCGGAGGCATCATTGCAGAGTACATCCGGAACGGATTTGTTCCGCTCGTGTTCTAGGCTGCCCGCACTGTTTCCAGTCAGCTGACCATCGCCCCGGAGCAAACCGGGGCGATTTTGCTACTTACTGCCCGTCCCGGTCCGTTCGCATAGTTCAAGCAGCACCCCATGCGTGGCCTTCGGGTGGACAAAGGCAATGCGTGTGGCTCCGGCTCCGCGGCGTGGAACCTCATCGATCAGGCGGACGCCTTTCGCCCTCAGTTCCTGAAGGGCCGCTTCGATGTCGTCCACACGAATCGCAATATGGTGCAGTCCTTCGCCATGCTTCTCGATGAAGCCGGCAACTGTACTCTGGGCGCTCATTGGTTCAAGCAGTTCAATCTCGGTTTCACCGATTGGAAGAAAAGCGGTCCTGACGCCCTGGTCCGCCACCTCTTCAATACCGTGCAGCTCAATGCCCAGTGTCTCTTGCCAGAAAGCCAGCGACTCCCCAAGATTGCTTACAGCAATGCCAATGTGGTCTATATTCGTGAGCTTCATGTTTTCCTCCAGTACTGTTCGAACACCGTGTCAACCAGCGTGTATGGGTCAGACTGTCGGTTTGCCACTTCGTCCAGCTTTTCCTGCAGCGCAGGCTGGTCCAGTTCGTGCCGCAAATCCTCAGAAAGACGCGCCCGCAGGATTTCGAGAACATCACGGCGCGCCATGCTAGCCTTTGCCTCAGCCAGTTTCCCTGATTGCTCGAGATAGGATTTGTGCTGTTCGATCGCGTCGATGACACGCTCGATGCCCTGGTTCAACTCTGCCGACACCTTGAGGACAGGCGGATGCCATTCCCTCTCGTCCGACAGCTGCACTATAGAGGCCACCTGAGCGGCCGTCCGGTCCGCTCCGTCGCGGTCCGCCTTGTTCACGACGAAAACATCTCCAATCTCCATGATGCCTGCTTTCATTGCCTGAATCTCGTCACCCATTCCAGGAGCCATAACAACGACTGTTGTGTAGGCGACATCATGGACGTCAACCTCGGATTGGCCTGCCCCCACGGTCTCGACAAGGATCCAGTCGAAGCCAGCGGCATCCAGCACGCGGCTTGCCATCCTCGTTGCACGACTTATTCCGCCCAGAGACCCCCGCGTCCCCATGCTTCGAATATACACGTTCGGCGACAGTGCCACGTCAAACATCCGGACACGGTCACCCAGAATCGCACCACCCGAAAACGGGCTCGTCGGGTCAACGGCAAGGACTCCGACCTTGCGCTTCCCCGTGGCCATGAGCGCCGCCATCCTCGAAACGAGTGTGCTCTTCCCGACTCCGGGCGAACCTGTAAGACCAACGATGTACGCTCTGCCAGTGCTTGGGTAGATACCACGTATCAGTTCAGCGGCACGCGGGTCGTCATTCTCAACCCAGGAGATAGCGCGCGCAATGGATCGCGTGTCCCCAGCCAGCACCCCGGAGCGAACGTCCACGTGCCTACGCTTCCCTGCTTACGTGCGTACGTATGTAGTCAACGCTTGTCGCCAGTGGTGTTCCCGGCCCGAAGACCTCCTCGATTCCGTGGGCCTTGAGGAAGGGTACGTCTTCGTCAGGAATGACGCCGCCTCCCACAACAAGAACGTCCCCCATGCCCTTCTCCCGCAAGAGGTCAACGACCTTCGGAAACAGCGTGTTGTGGGCACCCGAAAGGCAGGACAACGCAACGACATCCACATCCTCCTGCCGCGCGACTTCAGCAATCTGCTCGGGAGTGCGGCGGATCCCCGTGTAGATGACCTCCATTCCCGCTTCCATGAACGCCCTTGCCAGCACCTTGGCGCCACGATCGTGCCCGTCCAGACCGGGTTTCGCTACCAGCACTCTAATCTTGTGTTCCATGGACCCTCCTAGAACGACGCGTCTGACTCGTACTCGCCGAAGACAGAGCGCAGGACATCGCAGACTTCTCCAAGCGTCGCGTACGCATCAACAGCTTCGATGATCGCAGGCATCAGGTTTGCAGTACCCTCAGCAGTTTGCTTGAGCTGAGTAAGTGCCGCCTGGACTTTGGCGCCATCGCGTCCGGCTTTCATGGCTGCCAACTCCCCACGGCGTTTCTCGTACAGGGCAGAATCAATGCGCATGAGATTCCTGGCAGGCTTCTCATCGACCTGGAACCTGTTGACTCCTACAATGACACGCTTCCCTGACTCAATCTCGAGCTGATACTGGTAGCTGGCCTTTTGAATCTCCTGCTGAATGAACCCGTTCTCGATTGCCTTGACTGCCCCTCCGAGCTCATCGATCTTCGTGATGTACTTCCAAGCCTCTTCCTCAATGCGGTTCGTCATCGCCTCTATGTAGAAACTACCGGCAAGCGGATCCACTGTGTCAGTCACACCCGATTCAAAACCAATGATCTGCTGTGTCCGCAGAGCGATGCGCACCGAATCCTCCGTTGGCAGCGACAGGGCTTCGTCTCGGCTGTTTGTGTGAAGGGACTGGGTCCCCCCAAGCACGGCCGCGAGCGCCTGCAGAGTGACGCGGACAATATTGTTGTCGGGCTGCTGGCTTGTGAGCGTGCACCCAGCCGTCTGGGTATGAAACCGCAGCATCATACTCTTGGGGTTCTGTGCGTGGAAGCGCTCCTTCATGATGTGAGCCCACATGCGCCGGGCGGCCCTGAACTTGGCTACTTCTTCAAGCAGGTTGTTGTGAGCATTGAAGAAGAAGGACAGCCGTGCAGCAAAACTGTCCACGTCAAGTCCCGCCTTGATTGCCGCGTCCACGTAGGCTATCCCGTCGGCCAGTGTGAACGCAACCTCCTGCACCGCCGTGCAGCCTGCTTCGCGCATATGATACCCGCTGATGCTGATGGTATTCCAGTTAGGTACTTCCTGGGAGCAGTAGGCAAAGATGTCGTTGGTGATGCGCATGGACGGTGCCGGGGGATAGATGTACGTCCCTCGCGAGCTGTATTCTTTGAGGATATCGTTCTGAATCGTGCCATCCAGCTTGTCCGGACTGATGCCCCTGCGTCGTGCGAGTGCAATGTACATCGCGAGCAGGACAGCAGCGGGTGCATTGATGGTCATGGAGGTGCTCACCTGGTCAAGGGGTATGCCATCGAAGAGTACCTCAAGGTCGGCCAGGGAGCTGACGGACACTCCTACCTTGCCGACCTCGCCTTCTGCCAGAGGATGGTCCGCATCCAGCCCGAGCTGAGTCGGAAGGTCGAAAGCAATCGAAAGCCCGGTCTGCCCCTGGCTCAGGAGGTACTTGTAGCGCTTGTTCGATTCTTCCACCGTCGCAAAGCCGGCGTACTGCCGCATGGTCCACAACCGGCCGCGATACATGGTCGCCTGGTATCCCCTCGTGTAAGGATACTCACCGGGAAGCCCGAGGTCCCGCATATAGTCCATGTCCGCCACGTCCTCAGGCGTGTAGACAAGCCCCACATCGATACCAGACGTCGTTGCCCGGTCACTGTATGACTTGCTCGACTTGCCGGCGGGAATCTTGTCTACGCGTTCCTGCCAGACCGCCTTGGCAGCCTTCAACTTTCCAATGGTCTCCTTGTCGTACATACGATCACCTCGCCTATAGCATGTCCGACACGGCCTCCAGGTCCCCCTGCAGCCGTTGTCCACCTTCCATGAAAGTATAGCAGCAAACGCCGGCGCGTGGCATCAGTGACACAGCATCAGACGGCGTCTGGACATCACCCTGCCGCGGTCTTTGACACGAATGGTCTGTGGCCTAAACTCTCAGCGAACATGCAAAGGAAAGGAGTCATCATGCCAGAACAACCAATGACGCTGTACAGAAATCTCGACCCCAAGTTCGCCGGTCTTGTCCACGATGCCGGAGAACTGGCGCTTGCTGATGGAGCACTGCCCCGGAAAACGAAGCTCCTCATTGCAATGCTCTTCGACGCCGAGCATGGAGCGACGGAGGGGGTCCAGGCGCTGGCCCGCCAGGCGTTGCAGGCGGGCGCCACCAGGCAGGAAATCCTCGAAGCGCTGAGAGTCGCTGAGTACCTGTGTGGAGTGGGTTGTCTCTTCACCGCGGCCAAGGCCCTGGAGGGAGTCCTGCCCTGAGCTTCGGTCTCAAGCCACTGAGCTGCTCTCCACCCTGAGGGTCCCCAGGCGGGTGAACGCACTGTGAAGGAGTGTCAGGTACGACGCCCCTGTCGACCGTGTAGTACAGGTGGCGAAACAGACTTCACACCAACCTCCTTCCCAGAAAAAGCCTCCGTAGCAGCCGGAGGCTTTTTCATTGTGCGCAGGGCCCCTCGCCCGTCACGGTCCAACAAGAAGTGCTGCCAGATCAATCAAACAGGCTAGTACTGACGTACCGGTCGCCGCGGTCGGGGAAAACGGCAACAATCACTCCGTGGGACAGCGTGCGGGCAAGTTCCATTGCTCCCCACAGCGCAGCTCCAGACGAGATGCCCGCGCTGATACCCTCTGCGCGGAAAACTTCGCGCGCCAGGTCAAACGCAGGTGCGTCGTCCGTCATGCGCAGTGTCTCATCCAGCCTGTCAAAGGCAAAGATTCCCGGCGTATACGCAGCCATGTTGCGCAATCCCTGGATTCTGGTCCCAGCGACCGGTTCGACTCCGACAACCTGTGCACGGGATGCTCCCGCGCGGTGCATGAACCTGGCGATGCCCATGAGCGTGCCACCCGTTCCCATACCGGCTACCACGTGAGTAACGTCGGGAACGTCGCGTACGATTTCCGGTCCCGTGGTCTGTTCATGCGCACGAGGGTTCGCTTCGTTCTCAAACTGGTTGAGGTTGACAAGCGAGGGGGTCTCCTGCAACATGTGCCTCACCGTCTCGATAGCAAGGTTCGTGCCGCCTGCACCGTCCGTCAGGACAACGTCGGCGCCGAACATCCTGAGCAGCTTTCTTCGCTCGACACTGGCCGTTTCCGCCATGACAGCCCGAAATCTGTAGCCATGCAGAGCGGCAACCATCGCGAGAGCTATTCCCGTATTGCCGCTGGTGGCCTCCACAATCGTGGATTCGGGTTTCAGCAGACCGCGCTCCTCCGCCTCCCTGAACATCTGCAGTGCGGGACGGTCCTTTATCGAGCCGCCCGGATTGGTTCCCTCCAGCTTCGCAAGGATACGGACGCCAGGATTTGTTGTGAAGTGATGCAGTTCCACAACCGGCGTATTGCCAATAAGGTCAAGAACCGACCGTGCCATCGCTTTTCGCCTCCTGCAGCAAACCCAGTGGCACGTCGATGTCGTGAGGCGCGCCCGCAATCACATGGCGCGAGCTTTTTGGTGGCATGAGATGCCCACTCAGCC
>Ga0209099_1003909_pt1 | contig 11696 bp, 10 predicted proteins | sample AD_JPNHW2_MetaG_FD_184430 | JGI IMG/M metagenome (GOLD analysis project Ga0209099, IMG submission 184430) | Active sludge microbial communities of municipal wastewater-treating anaerobic digesters from Japan - AD_JPNHW2_MetaG (SPAdes) (version 2) | ecosystem: Engineered > Bioreactor > Anaerobic...
AGCGGCTGATAGTTCTCTTTTTCCGTATCGTAATAAGCAATGTTTTCTTCAAAAAACGGAAGCTGCACAACAACGTCACCGTTTTTATCCATCACCATCGAACCGCCGTCGAAGATCAGTTCGGTCTGAGCGCCGATATGGTTGACATAGATAACCGGCAAATGATACTGCCTTGCATTGCGTTGCAGCACCTGTTTCCGGTTCTCGTGTTGTACATAACTGAAAGGCGAAGCGGCAATATTTATCAAAATATCAGGCGCGAATTTCATAAGCTCTTCCACCGGGTTCATAACATAAAGCGGATCGGGGCTTAAATTCCAGATGTCTTCGCAAATGGTCAGCGCGATGTTTTTGTTTTTATATTTAAAAATCCCAAACTTGCGGTTCGGCTCAAAATAGCGGTATTCGTCAAAAATATCGTAATTGGGCAGCAGCGACTTGTGCTGAACGAACTGTACCTTCCCGTTCTCAAGAATATAAGCCGAGTTAAAAAGATTTTTGCCTGCCGCTTCGGGATTGACCGATGGCGCGCCCACCACGGCAGCTATTCCATTACATTCAGCTGCAATGGTATTGATTGCCTGATTGGAAGATTCTATAAATTCAGAAAATTCAAGAAAATCGCGGGGCGGATATCCGCACACTGCCAACTCGGAAAAAACGATCAGGTCGGCTTTTGCGGACTTTGCCTGATGTATAGCATCAATGATTTTTTTCGTATTCAGCCCGAAATTACCAATGTGATAATTCAGCTGGGCGACAGCAATTTTCATCAGCCGTGATTTTCAGCCAATTTGATTAAAACAAAATTCCAGCATATAACTCGATATAACTGGCTTTGCCTTTTTCCTGTATACGTTTGATGTTATTGTCGGCCTGGTATTTAAGTTCAACTTCTTCGTTGTAAGCGCCATGGAAGATGTTTGTAAATCCACTATTGAAGTTCAGACCGAAATTAATTGAAATTACTTTAGCAAATTTATAGGTTCCGCCAACCCCAATAATCATAGATTCTTTGATGAATAAAACTTGTTTGCTGATGTCCGCATTTTTTTGTGTATAGGAGATATCCGGCGTAGATCTGACCTTGTACACATCATCAGCCCGTGCCTTCAATTTAAAGGAAGTGCCGATTCCGAACTTGCCGTATATGGAAAATTTCCCCATCAGATCGCCAGTACTGCCAATCAAAACCAAAGGAATTTCAAGATATTGCAGTTTGTATTTGCGGTATAAATTACTTTCAATGGTATCAATAGTATATCCGGTGGCCGGATCTGTTGGATAATACACGGTAGGATATTTTAAATTTCCACCGTTGTAAACAACGTTAACACCTGTTCCAATTCCAATATTTTTAATGAAAAAATAGTTAAAATCAGCGCCGTATCCCATTAAAAAACGAGCGCCATCGCCTTCATATTTGTAAAACTCGCCACCATCAACATCGGGTTTTATCCAGCTCACATTCGGAGAAATATGAATACCGAAATTAAACTTACGATCCTGAGCCTGAGTATATGCGCTCGCAAAAAATACAAGTAGTATTGCTACAATTGAAGTTTTAACTAAAATTTTCATATCTTTTTTTTATACAAAAATAACATATTAAATAATAATTTACCACTAAAAATAATAATTTTGTGAAAATACCGATTTTTATAGGTAACCAACTTGTTTAAGGATAATATTTTAGATATGAAACGATTGTTAATTCTGTTCACAAGCATTATTTCTTTCCTGTTATTTTATTCATGCACCTGTAACCGTGCAGATGATAAAAAAAACCTGAAGGAGTTGAAAGACACCACCGTCAAGATCAGCATCGACCGTTACGAAAAAGCGCTTTTTAACCTGAATAAAAACGATCTGCAGAACGAACTAAAAAAGATAAAACCGCAGTATAGTTTTTTTCTTGACGGCGACCTCGAAGACAAAAACAATATTGCCCAGTTAAACGATTATTTGAACGACCCGCAGATGATAGAGAACTATAAGGCCTGCCAGAAAGAATTTTCTGATCTTTCGCAGCTTGAAAAGCAGCTTTCTTCAGCGCTTACGTATTTTAAATTTTATTTTCCCGATAAAAAGATTCCAAAAGTTTACACCTATGTTTGCGGAATGGATTTCGAAAATCCGGTGATCTACGCCGACAGTCTGCTATTGATCGCTCTTGACATGTACCTTGGCGCCGACTATCCTCTATACACTGGCCTGGGACTGCCTATGTTCATGCGTAGAACAATGAATAAAGATTTTATCGTAAGAGACTGCATGAAAGCTATGGCGGAATTTTACCTTTATACAGACATGAAAGACGCGGCCTGTCTTGATTTCATGGTATATGAAGGAAAAAAGCAATACTTTATCGATGCCATGATGCCTGCAGTTAGTGATACTATCAAATTCAAATACACTAAAAACCAACTCGACTGGTGCAACGAAAACGAATCAAAGATATGGGCATATTTCATTGATAATAAACTTTTATACAGCAAAGATGACAATGCTTTCAGAAAGTTTTTCACCGACGGGCCCTTTACCACGCCTTTTTCAAAAAGCTCGCCACCGCGAACCGGAAGCTGGCTCGGATGGCGCATCGTTACCGAATATATGAAACGAGACAAGAATATCAGTTTCAAAAAACTATTTGAAAATACAAATGCTCAACAAATACTGACACAGTCAAATTATAAGCCCCAAAAGCCATGATGAAAAACTTTTATCAGCTGTTCATCATTTTTGTTATTGGAATTGCTTCCATTGACGCACAAAATGCTGATTTTACCTGCAAAACATTCGATACCATAACTTCCGATATTCCCGACAATGTCATAAAAACCGTTGCGGTTGATCAGGACGAAAATCTTTGGTTTGCAACCGGCGACTGTTTTTTCGGTGGTTCACTGGTAAAATACGACGGTAAAAAATTCTTCATTTACGACTCAACGAATTCTGACCTGAAAGATAAATTCGTTACTACAATTTTTATCGATCCGGAAAACAATAAATGGATAGGTACGCGTTATCACGGGGTTTACAAATTCAACGGCCGGGAATGGCAGAATTTCTCTCCGGCCAATTGTCCTATGATCGATCCACATGTTACCAGCATTACTTTGGACAAAAACGATGTTTTCTGGTTTGCCACAGAAAACGGGCTTCTGAGTTTCAATGGCAAAGAATGGAGCCTTTTCACAACATCAAATTCTGACTTACCAGATAAAGTAGTAAATGCCGTTGCTGTAGATGCAGAGAATAATAAATGGGTCGCGACAGGAAACGGGTTTGCAAAATTTGATGGAAGCCTTTGGACATCGTACACTAAAGAAAATTCCAAACTGCCCAACAACCAAGTGAATTATGTTTACACCGACAACACAGGCAATGTGTGGGTAGTTTTCTGGAGCGGACTGTTGAAAATAACAGGAAATGCATGGACCATTTATGATCCCGAAAATGCAGGCTTACCCAAATTCTGTGATTATAAAATGGTTGCGGATAAAAACAATGTTTTTTGGATGGCGACAAATACCGGTCTGATCCGGTGGAGTGATGCCGGATGGAAACTTTACACTCCTTTGAACTCCTGTGTTCTCAGCTTTTTTGTAAACAAGATCGCTATAGATTCCCAGAACCGGAAATGGGTTGCCACCAACGACGGGCTGATGATGATCGAATAACATGAAAGAATCTCAAGAAATAATTCATTTCCTCAAAAGCCAAACCGACGAAAGTCGCCGCAATGGTATGGCCCGTTTTGGTATTGCCACCGGGAAAGCCTTCGGAGTGCCGCTTCCTGTGCTGAGGCTGCATGCAAAATCTTATAAGAAAAACCACGCTCTCGCCCTGGAGCTTTGGAAAAGCGGTTTTCATGAAGCACGGATCTTGGCGACCATGATAGATGATTACAAACAGGTAACAGAACAACAAATGGAGCAATGGGCCGGGGATTTTGATTCTTGGGATACCTGCGACCAATGTTGCAGCAATTTATTTGACAAGACCGGGTTTGCCATAAATAAAGCTATCCAATGGACCGCACGACCGGAAGAATTCGTTAAAAGGGCCGGTTTTACTATGATGGCCTGCCTTGCGGTACATGCAAAAAAAATGGACGACCGGCAGTTTCTTGAATTCCTGACGTTGATCCTTCGTGAATCAAACGACCAGCGGAATTTTGTGCGTAAAGCTGTCAACTGGGCGCTCAGACAGATAGGAAAAAGAAATTTGTATTTACATGAGGAAGCCTTGATAATAGCTAAAAAACTCATGGAGAGTAAAAATGCAACAGCCCGATGGATCGGTAAAGACGCCTACAAAGAACTTACCAATGAAAAAATCATTAAACGAATAAAAGAAAAATAAGCTATATGGAAACTCTTAAAACTATACTCGAACACCGTACCATCCGTAAATACAAAAATGAACCCGTCAGCGACGAATTGCTAAAACAGCTACTTGAAGCCGGTTCCCGCGCTTCCACCACGGGCAATATGCAGGTATACAGCATCATTGTTACACGCGACGAAGAACGCAAGAAAAAACTCTGCGAATTTCATTTCAATCAGAAAATGGTAGTGCAGGCACCGGTGGTGCTCACCTTTTGTGCCGATTTCCACCGGTTCAACCAATGGTGCTTGCAACGCAATGCTGAGCCGGGATACGATAATTTTCTTTCGTTTATGACGGCCGCCATCGATGCACTATTGGCCGCACAAAATGTAGCCCTGGCTGCTGAAGCCAACGGTCTTGGCATTTGTTACCTGGGGACTACCACGTATAACGCCGATAAAATCATTGAATTTCTGGAATGCCCCGAAGGTGTGGTGCCTGTAACCACGCTGGTTGTTGGTTACCCTGATGAAACACCCGAACTCACCGACCGCCTGCCGGCTGAAGCTATCGTTCATGATGAAATTTACACACCCTTTACTCCCGAAAAAATTGACGAAGTTTATAAAGAAAAAGAAGCGCTACCGCTCACAAAAAGCCTCTTGATCGAAAACCAGTTGGAAACCCTGGCGCAGATATTCACCCAAAAGCGTTATTCAAAAAATGACAATGTTTATTTTTCAAAGAGTTTTCTGTCGGTATTGAATAAGCAAGGGTTTATGAATAATGAGTAGGAACATAAACCCATAACGGTTCAGTAGCTACTTTTCGCAACACAATTCAAATACCTTTGCCAAGATAAGTATAAATTTAAAATTTCACCCTCCTACTTTTGGTGAAATACAAGTTATGTAGCGTGCATATTAAATCTTTTTATTCTCAAGTTTGGAAGGATTCTGCCGACAATCAAAAACTGTCGCAACAATTACATTATTATCGTTAATTAGGTAAACGATTTTGTAATTTCCGTCAACAATATACCGTATCTCTTCCTTTCTGTGTTTGAATAATTCTTCAATTTGTCCGATTTTCGGATTCTTTTCAAGAAGGAGTGTCTTGTCAACGATGGAATTTGTGATTTTATTTGCGATTTTTAAACTGGCTACAGAATATAGGTAGTCATGAATTCCCTGAAGGTCTTCAATTGCAGCATCAGTCCAAAGAACGATTACTTCCATGAAGCAATATCTTTTTTTAATTTTCTAGCGTTTGTAACCTTATTATTTTTATAATCGTCCATGGCAAGATTCATGCGTTTTTCGTATTGGTTCAGAGTCATAGGTTTAACCTCTTCTTCGTAAATTCTTTTTCTTTCCTGCCTGAGCATCTTTTCAAACTTCTCAAGAATACTACTGTTGGCTGTTCTTAAGAATTCCTGAATGAATTGTAATTTTCGGGTTTGTAAGTCCATAGTTGTAAATTGTCCTGTAAAGATACAAAAAATTATGTTGTATTTTTTGATTCAGATAGTGAAGGGTAAAATTATAATTTTTTGCTATTTCTCCAGAATATTTATAAAAATCTTTTCTTAACTCTATTCGGCTATGTTGGGACATTAACCGTCGTCACAAAATAGGCTTTGCCTGTTCTAAAATAGTTATCTTTGAAATTATTTGTGTAAATGGCTAAAAGAATATAACCATTTAGGTAAGTGCCTAAAACTTTCGACAAATTAGCATTTTGCTTTCGACAAATATTCTTGAAAAGGACGAAAATAAATCTATCCATGACAAATTAACTTATCACTATTATCATGAAAAAAATATTAAATATTGGTGGAATAATATTGTTTATCCTAATAATAATTACAATAATTGCAAAATACAGTTTTAACAAAAATACTATAGAAAAGAATCACAAGTATTCAATATGCACAGTACAACGCTTTGAAGGTGTTAAGGGTGGTTTCAGTGTAGGTTATTCATTTTTTGTTCTAAATACTGAATATGTAGTTGGCGAAATTGTTCAAGATGGTAATAAAAGCGTTGTGGGTAATCGCTTCTATGTAAAATTTTATCCACCAAATCCAAAGAACTCAGAAATCCTTTTAGATAGGCTGGTTCCCGATAGTATAAAAGAAGCACCACCACAAGGATGGGATAAAATTCCGGAATAACCTTTTTTATGAAAATAAACTTCGATTCACAAGTCTCCCAATTCATCTAAGTTTGCACCATAGTCGTTTCCATAATAACCTGCTTTGCCTGTGGTAACATTTTATTATTAAAGTAATTCAGTATTATAATTTGCATGAAATGGACAATCGCTTTTCGAAATATTTTGACGAAAGCCTTAAAAATATACCAACTTACAAGTGGTGATATTTTCTCTGTTTTATAATTACATAATCAGATTTTTTTGATTATATTTGTTTTCAAATTAAATAAATGCAAAAGTTTCTTCTTTTTATTGCCTTTATTCTATTTAGTTTTTCAGCCATTTCTCACGAAAAAGATTCGGTTACCTCTAAACATTTGCGCTTTATTGAAAACAAGGGGCAATGGGATCCGAAAATAAAATATAAAGCCGACCTGAACGAAGGGTACCTCCAGTGCCTGCAAAACAGCCTGCAGTTTGTTTTCCGCGACCAGGCACAATACGACAGGCTTTTATCCTACAAATTAACCCCGGCAAACAAACAGGTGACCGTTGATCCTTCTGAATTTATTATCAACTACCATGCGTATTCGGCCAACTTCATCAATTCCAACAAAAATGTTGAAATAATACCTTCAGAAATTGGCCCGGATTATTCAAATTATTTTCTCGGAAACGACAAATCCAAATGGAAATCGAACGTCCACAATTTTAAAAAAATATCCTACGTCAACCTGTATGACAATATTGACATGGAGTTGCTCGAGAATAACCAATTGTTGAAATACCAGTTTATCATTCACCAGAACGGAAATCCGGACAAAATCAGCATTGAATATGAAGGTGTGAATGACATTTCGATCCAGAATCGGAACCTGATCATCAAAACAACCGTTAACCAGGTTACCGAGCTTGCACCCGTAGCTTTTCAGGTGATCAACGGCAGCAAAAAGCCGGTTCCCTGTAAGTTTGTGTTGCGCAAAAACCGTGTGAGTTTTGAGTTCCCGGAAGGGTATGATAAGGAGTTTGAAGTGATCATTGATCCGGTGCTGATCTTCTCCACGTTTACCGGGTCAACAGCCGACAACTGGGGGTTTACGGCCACCTACGATGAACTTGGAAATACTTACTCTGGAGGAATTTGCTTCGATGATGCGCCCTATGATTTTCCTGTTTCCCCTGGTGCCTATCAGGTAAATTTTGCCGGTGGGGAAGGATCATACAGGGGTGGATGCGATATTGCCATAATTAAATATGATTCCTTAGGTCACAACCGCATTTATGCAACATATCTTGGAGGTGACCGTAATGACTTACCGCACAGTATCATTGTGGATTTGAACGGCAACCTCCTGGTATTCGGCACTACGGGATCTTCCAATTTTCCTGTGACTGCAAACGCTTTTGATCCTACCTTCAATGGAGGCACTAACATTACGTATGATAATGTCCTTACATTCAATCTGGGTGTGGATATGTATGCCGCAAAACTTAATTCAAGCGGCAACCAGTTACTTTCATCAACGTTCCTTGGAGGTGCGCGTAACGATGGTATAAATTTTTTCGCGCCATTATCCAATAATTATGCGGACGGTGCCAGGGGCGAAATAAATATCGACAAAAACAACAACATATATATTGTTTCTACTACGGCTTCGGATGACTTTCCCGTATCATCCAATGCATTTCAGCCAACTTATGCCGGTGGAGCCCTTGACGGATGTATCACCGTTCTGGACAACAGCCTTCATAGTATTATCTGGTCCTCTTTTCTTGGCGGATCGCTGCTTGATGCCGTTTACGGAATTGTGATTGATGACACCATGAATGTTTATGTGTGTGGCGGAACCACCTCGTTGAATTTCCCGACAACAAGCGGAGTTTACCAACCCGCATTTGGCGGCGGTACTGCGGATGGTTTCATCACCAAAATATCCCCTAACGGCAACTCCATCACGGCATCCACCTATTACGGATCCGCATACTACGACCAGACTTACCTGATGGACCGGAGCAAGCAGGGATATATTTTTGTTTACGGCCAGACTTCCGACCCCGGCAGTTCCTATATTCAGAATGCCATCTGGAATCACCCGGGCGGCGGGCAATTCATCACAAAATTTTTTCCGGACCTGGCAAGCCGTAATTGGTCAACCGCCTTCGGAACAGGCAACGGCGGCCCCGATATTTCGCCAACAGCTTTTCTGGTCGACTTGTGCTCAAAAATATACTTATCAGGCTGGGGAGGTTCGCTCAACGGGACAGGCGGAACCAGTGGATTGCCCATTTCCAGCAATGCGTTTCAGGCCACCACCGATAACAACGATTTTTATTTGCTTGTCATCAAAGATGACGCATCGGCCATGGAATACGGGACATATTTCGGCGGGCCTATCAGCGCCGAACATGTGGATGGCGGAACTTCAAGATTCGACAGGAAAGGAAAAATCTACCAGTCGGTCTGTGCAGGATGTGGCGGCAATGACGATTTCCCAACTACTCCCGGCGCCTGGTCCAACACAAACAATAGTGCTACCAACTGCAACAACGGCACCTTCAAATTCGATTTCATGCTGCCGGTAACCATTGCGGATTTTCTGCTGCCGCCGGTCATCTGTATTCCGGATTCCGTACATTTTATTAATACCTCGTATTCCGGCGGCGTAGGCATGACATACGTTTGGGATTTTGGCGATAATACTACTACCTCGACCGCCACCAACCCGGTGCATTATTATCCAAACTCAGGATTATATACCATTACGCTGGCCGTAACCGACACAGGAACCTGCAACTTTTCAGACACCATCGCTAAACAAATCCTGATTTTATCAAATTCCAGCGATACCATCCCGACAAAATTCATATGCGCCGGGGATTTTACCCAGATTGGAATCCTGACTTCCGGAGACACTTCGTTAACTTACGACTGGATCCCGGCATCTTACCTTTCCGACCCGCACAGTTGCAATCCAATTGCCAATCCGCCTACAACAACAACTTACACCTTACTGATCTCCAATGGTGTCTGTACCGATACCCTGCGCCAGACGGTTGCCATTTTTATGCTTAACGCGATTCCAAGCATCGACACCACCACATGTTTCGGAGACGTTGTGATTACAGTGCCAAATGATCAGGGCGCCAATTTTTTCCATTGGTCCTCAAACCATGATTTCACCGACTGGCTGAACAGCCCTTCATCTAACCCGACCTTGTCCACAACCATTACAACTCCCGGATATTTTTACGTACAGGTCAGTAATGGCTATTGTACCGTTGTGGATAGTATTTACGTCGGTTTCGTAGTGGTGCTGGATTCGCTTGGGTATACCACTCCGTCCTGCAATGATTCCTGCGATGGCAGCGCTTCGGTGCTGGTAAACACCGGAAACCCGCCATTTTCATTTCTGTGGAACAATAGTATGACTAACGATACCATATCGGGCCTTTGCGCAGGCACATACTCAGTAACCGTCACAGATGCTTCAAGTTGTATTTCCATCTCTTCGGTTACCATTACCGATCCGGATCCGCTTAATACAACGGTACAGATAATGAACCTCCCGTGCGACGAAGCCTGCGTGGGCAATATCACCCTGATACCTTCCGGAGGCACGCCCCCCTATTCCTTTTTATGGAGCAACAATGAAACCTCAAACCCGCTTGAGAATTTATGTGCAGGCATATATGATGTAACTATAAGCGATTCCAAACTTTGTCAAATCTTAAATTCTTTTACCATCATTGTTGATTCCATTTTTGCGCATGTAAGCGTGTATTCCGATAAAGACACCATTTATCAGGGGCAGTCTACCGGCCTGCATGCGACCAACATACCGAATTGCACCTATTCCTGGTATCCTGCCACCGGCCTGGACAACCCGAATTCTCAAAACCCCATTGCCAGCCCTAATGAGACAACTACCTATTATCTAACCATTTCCGACCAATATGGATGCATTTATACGGACACCTTAAAAATCATTGTGCTGGAAGTGTTTTGCAACGAAACGTATATTTACGTCCCCAATGCATTTACACCTAACAGCGACGGAAAAAATGACGTGCTTTATGTGCGCAGCAAGATGTTGTCAGATTTTAATTTTCTGGTTTACGACCGCTGGGGCGAAAAAGTATTCGAGACCAGGGATGTGAATAACGGTTGGGATGGGAAATACATAGGAAAAATGTGTGACCCCGGCGTTTTTGTGTATTACCTTGACGCCACCTGCCACAACAAACTTACTTACATAAAAAAGGGTAATGTCACGCTGATAAGATAATAAAGACCTTATTTCCATCTTCTTTTTACCCATGGCCAATGGCAAATGCCAAATGGCTTAGTGGCTTAGTGGCTATTGGCTATTGGCTCGTGGCTTAGTGGCTAATGGCTCGTGGCTCATGGCTCGTGGCTTAGTGGCTAATGGCTCATGGCTAATGGCTTAGTGGCTTAGTGGCTATTGGCTATTGGCTATTGGCTATTGACTCGTGGCTTAGTGGCTAATGGCTATTTCCCTACCTTCACCTTCTTCACCGAATCGATCACCGTTCCGTCGACCCACTTGATCACGGCAACAATTTCGTCCTCGTATTCAATCTTCTCAGGTACACCGCAAATGGCTTCGGCTTCCGCCTTCAGTTCCTGAATTGTTTTTATCGGAAGTGAAGTGTTCTTCATCTTTTCGATAAGATCCGTGCGTAAGGGATTGATCGCAATCCCGCGTTCGGTAACGATCACATCGATCAGTTCTCCCGGCCCGCAGATGGTGGTAACTTCATCAATGATTACCGGTATCCTGTCGCGGAACAGGGGAACCGGAAGTATGGTACATTTTGAGAACAAGCAGTTTTGCCACCCGCCTATTCCGTGCAGTAAGGTTCCGTCTGAATGCGTTACCACATTGGCGTTAAAGTTTACATCAACCTCGGTGGCGCCTAAGATCACCACGTCGATCATGGATGCAAAGTTTCCTTTTCCGTGGTAGTTATAACTTGTGAATGGGCTGGTATTGATATGCCCCGGGTTTTCACGCATGGAGCGGACACCTTCCAGGTCGAAGGTCTGTCCATCGAGGATGTAATCCACCAAACCTTCTTCCAGCATCTGAACCAGGTACTTGTTGCTGCCACCGCGGGCAAAACGTGCTTTCATGCCACGCTGGCGAAGGATATCAGCAAAATAAATCCCTATCGAAAGAGCG
>Ga0209099_1003910_pt1 | contig 11692 bp, 8 predicted proteins | sample AD_JPNHW2_MetaG_FD_184430 | JGI IMG/M metagenome (GOLD analysis project Ga0209099, IMG submission 184430) | Active sludge microbial communities of municipal wastewater-treating anaerobic digesters from Japan - AD_JPNHW2_MetaG (SPAdes) (version 2) | ecosystem: Engineered > Bioreactor > Anaerobic >...
TCTGCCATCCGACATGCAGATGATGTCCACGCGTTGCCCAGCCGGCTTTGTGACGTCGACGACATAGTTGATTCCAGCAGCTGAATCATAGTTGTAAGAACGGGTTGCGGTCATTGGCATATTGGTTCTGTTGTCAAAGACCAGGTTGCCGTTCTTGTCTCTTTGGAAGTTAATGAGATGATTGCCTTCGTTGGGCATCGTGTCAAACCAGTACTGGTAAGAATACTCCAAAAAGTCCTTTACCTGTTGCCCTGTAAGTTCCATTGTGTACAGGAAGTTCTCGTAAACATAGAGGTTGAACATATCCCTGACATACAGCGTACCGTCCGCACTGGTCGGGATTTGCGCATCTGATGAGAGCGGCGCAACAAAAGAGATATCCGCTGGCTTTAGTCCCATTGCAGGGTCCTGACTTAAGTCTAGCTGAATTCTATGAATGAGGTCGACAAACGCAGAGTCTCCAAACATGGAATCGCGTGTAGTGATGACGCTGTCCATCTTTCCGATTGGCCGATCGACCCACCGCTTAATCGCATCAGAGCCATCTTGGAATCGGGCGACGAACTCGGCATCGGGAGCATACTTGGTGATGTCCACAAGCGACCCCGCCACTTGTTTGTCCCAAGACTTAGAGGCGTCGTTCCATTTGAGGATCATGTTCACCACAGGAATCTTTCGTGCGGCGTTGAGTGCGCCAAAAATGGGGACTACTTTGCCGTTCGGGTCCAATACCTGCACTTTCTGTTTGCTGACTGGATCCCAGCCTAAACCATCCCATCCCTGATGATCGTGTCCTGCGAAAATAAGGTCAAAACCAGGTACTTCCTCAGCGACTAGCTGTGCGGCATTTTCATTAAACTTGGTGCCTCTCGTCACATTGCCGTAGGTATAGTCTACGCCGGCATGGAACAAGCCAATAAGGACATCAGGTTTTTCCTTTTCCTGAATGATTGGAACCCACTTCTTGGCGCTTTCGACCATGTCCTCAAATTGCATACCAGTCCAGAATTGTGGAGGCAGCCAATCAGGGATCTTGGGGGTGATCATGCCGAGAATGGCAATCTTGACGCCATCTTTTTCAACTACGGTGTAAGGAGTGAAATACGGAGTACCATCGGGCTTGACCGCATTAGCACATACAATAGGCGCCTGGATTTCTTCAAAGACCTTGTCGTAAACGGTGTGGCCCGCCTCGATGTCGTGGTTCCCTACGCCAACAGCATCAAAGCCAAGGTAGTTTACGGCTTGCGACCAAATGTGTGGCCCATCGGTCTTTTCGAAGTTGTAGTAATAGACAACGGGCGTTCCCTGAAGCGAATCGCCATTCTCCAACAGAATCGTGTTGGGATTGACTTCGCGCGTTGCGGCAACAAGGCTCGCCACCTGGGCAAGCGATGTGGCTGTTGGTTTTGCGTTGACAAAATCATATGGGTAAATTGCGCCATGAATGTCAGATGTTTCGATGAACGTCAGAGCGACGTTCTTGTTTGCCGGCTCTGTCTGGGCAAACACCGACAATGACAGCGCGGCGATGCACAGTACGAGCAAGAATCGTTTCATAATGCCTCCTTGTCAAACTTTATAGACATGGTACTTCACTTTTTGGAGGTGCGCAAGGTTGAAAAGTTTGGCAGGTGTAGCGACCTGGCAGCGCCGCACGTCGTTAATGTTAATTCCGTTTGCTCAAGACCTTGTCCTCATACTGCGCAACACTCTCAATCCACTCATTTCCTACTGGCACAGACTGGGTAAGGCAATAGTAATCCCACACGGAGGCAAAGGGCAGGTTTTTGGCTTCCTCGGTCAAGGCCAGGCGCCTTGTGTAATCGCCTTTGGCTTCGTATTCACGAAGCTGCGCGATCGGTTGGACCAGCGCAAAGAGGAGTGCTTTCTGCACGTTTCTTGCACCAATGACCCAGGCCGCAATTCTGTTGATGCTTGCATCGAAATAGTCCAGGAGCAAGTGAATGCGGTCCCACGCCTTGATTCTGACAACCTCGTTTGCAACATTCTGCAAGTCGTCCGTCCACGTGACAATATGGTCAGAATCCCAACGTACGCCACGACTTAAGTGGATTGCAATCTGAGGAACGAAGAGCAAAAGGCTGGAGATCTTGTCGGCTATCGTCTCGGTCGGATGGAAGTGACCCATGTCGAGGCAAAGTCCCATATTCCGCTTGGAGGCATATCCCATATAGAACTCGTGTGAACCTACGACGTAGGCTTCGGAACCGATACCGAAGAGCTTGCTTTCCACTGTGTCGATCACGCGGTCGTTCGGCATGGGTTCTCGGAACATGGTGTCTAACGATTCTTGAAGCCTAAGCCGTGGCCCAAGCCTGTCTGCGGGCATGTCCTTAAAGCCGTCCGGAGCCCAAAAGTTATTGACCACGGTGTCTTTCAATTCGTCAGCGAAGTACTGTGATATCTTTCTGCAGGCGATCCCGTGCCTCACCCAGAATCTTCTTACATCATCATTGGGGCTGGCCAGTGTAAAACCCGATTCTGCCAACGGATGAGAAAAAAACGAAGGGTTGAAGTCGATACCCAGATGTTTTTCTTTTGCCCAAGCCAGCCAGCGCGCAAAATGTTCCGGCTGGATTTCGTCCCGATCCACCTTGGTGTTGCCAGTTTCGGCATACATCGCATGCAGATTAAAGCGCTTTTTGCCTGGGATAAGCGAAAATGCCAACTCCGCATCCTGGCGCAGTTCGTCCCCGTTTCGAGCCCTGCCAGGATAAGAGCCTGTGGCCAGAATCCCACCAGACAGTGCTTGTGCACCATCGAAACCTATGACGTCATCGCCCTGCCAGCAGTGAATAGAAAGCGGTATGGCCTCGAGTTCCTTTAAGGCATTATCAACATCCACGCCAAGCGCAGCATATCGTGCACGCGCCAGTGAATAACAATGTTCAATTTCTGCAGAGTTGTTCAAAGCACTGTTCTTATCCATAGCTCCATCCTTTTGCAAATTCTTTTCCGTCCTAGGCTTTCGTCCAAGACTCTTAACAATCCAGTCTCAATTCCAGTCTCAATAACCTATGTTGTAACATCGTCCAGAGCTATGCCGACATTGTTGACCGGTACTGCTCGACTTCCCATTTCTTTATAAAGTCCACATCTGCGGCCGCCATAAAGTGTGGTCCGCCAAAACTCATGCTATAAACGGAAACCTTGATAGCGTCGTTAAAGAGCATCAAGGCGAGCTGTGCAGCTTTAGTGTTTTTGGCAAGGCCAAAGGCACCGACGTCCTGCGCGACAATAACGTGTGGATACGTCCCTTCCTGTACAATGAAGGAATCTATTTGCTTTGCCAACGCAGCTTGGACAGTATCGATCTTTTCCCTTTCCTTTCCCTCTTCCAGGATTGCATGGGGGATATAGAGCGGCCTTGCTCCTGCGTAGACAATGTGGTCAGGGCTAAATGCGCCATTCAGCGTGGCAAAATCATTTGCCGAAGCTGCATGCCTGAGTATCTCTTTGTTGGTTTCAAATTCGATACATGGGCTTTCGACATAATGGCAGGCTGCCTTTGCAAGTTTTTCTTTTAATTCCGCTGCTTCGTCGAATAAAGCGTTTACGGATTTTTCGGGCACAGGGCTTTCGGGGGCAGAAAAGTCAGGAGTTCTGGCAATTCTGCTTCTGATACGGTCAAACACCATAGAATAGATTTTGTCTATTTCTTGCACGGAATCTGCAGCTACAAATATCCCATGGTTCTGAAGAAAAACGATGGAAGGGAAGGGCTTCCCTTGTGCGGTCCAGGTTTCAAAACTGTCCGCAAGCGTCTTTGAAAGGACATAGCCAGGCGTGGTGTAGGGGACATAGAGCACCTGATCTCCAAAGAGTTCGCTAATAGTTTCTTCGGCTTTTACGGAACAAAGTACGCCGTTTACGAGCGCTGGATGCAGATGGACGACATACGAGTAAGGGAAAAGCGCATGGAGAATTGTTTCAACGCTTGGCCGCATAGTCTGTCCCGGCTTGCGGGCCGCCATCAATGCCGACAAAACCTGTGCTTCTCGGGCTGCAGAGTCTGAAGGGAATGCCTGACGAAGTATGGCGCGTACAGCTTCAAGATCGAGTTCAACAAACCCTATCTCCTCAATTGTTGCTAATGCGGTTCCCGAAGCCTTTACAAATAGTGTGTCATTGGTTTTCCACGATGTATTGCCGCCTCCGGCAAGCACAAATTCCGGATCACTGCCGTACCGTCGAGATACTTCAACAAGTTCCTTCATACTCATATACTCATCTGCTCCATACGTAAATTCGTTACAAAAAAACCATTATAACAGTCATTACAACGCCAACCACAAAATCGGGCCTGGAAAAAGCGCACTCCAGTTCAGTCCATGTGGAACATTTCAACGAGAGGATCGGTAACCGGAGAATTATCCGGATTCGTTTCCATCAAATCGACCATAGAATCCCACCATTTTCTTACAATTGCCTTAGTTGGCAGAAGGTCATCGGTAGCATCGTCAGCCACGTGCTGGATTCCAAAAAGCCGCAGCGTTTTCGGATCCAAATAAATCGAATAGTCGGAAATACCGGCCTTGGCAAGCTCGGCCTTCATCTCGGGCCAAATTTCATCGTGCCGTTTTTTGTATTCCGCCTCTTTGCCTGGTTTGAGTTGCATCGCAAACGCATATCGCTTCATATCGTGCCTCTTCAATTCCCAATAGATGGAAGAGGTGAGGCAAGCGACTTGATACGCCGTCTGCCTCACGCTCTACCTTGTCAATTCATTCCAATAGCCAATCGGCTTAGTAAACGTTCTTCCATTCTGCGATATTGGACTTGTCAAACTTGAACGGAGGCCCTAAAAGGACTTCGGTTCCGCCATCGGGCGCCTTGGTAATGGTGTAATTGCCAAGCCTGCCAGCGGAGAATTTCTCTCCAACAGCACCAGTGATTTTTCCGTTTACCAGCGCAGTTGCTACATAAGCACCAAGGTAACCGACATCGATTGGGTTCCACAGGAACATGTAGGGGCATGCACCATTCTCAATATAGGTTGCCATTTCAGAAGGCAGCCCAAGACCAGTGATGAAAACTTTGCCGATGAGGTTCTTGTCCGTGATGACTTTTGCTGCGGCAGCAATACCAACGGTCGTCGGGGCAATAATCACCTTCAGGTTTGGATATGAGCGAAGCAATGCTTCTGTTTCCGACACTGATTTGTCGCGCAGATCGTCACCATAGGCGATCTTGACCAATTTGAGGCTGGCATACTGTGGTTTTGCAAGCTCTTTCTTCATGAAGTCGATCCAGATGTTCTGATTGGAAGCCTGGCTAGTTGCAGAAAGAATCGCGATTTCTCCGCCCTTGCCACCTGTCATGTCATAGGCGGCTTTGATAAGGGTCTGCCCGATCTTCTCAGAGTCGGCCTGGTTGACGTGGGTCAAGCGGCTCGCCGGGTTAACAGAAGAATCGAGGGAGAACACCTTAATTCCAGCCTTTGAAGCTTTGGTCAGAACGGGCTGTAGTGCATCGTAGTCGTTGCCGACGATACAGATGGACGCCACCCGCTGAGCAATGAGCTGCTCAATGATCTGGATCTGCGCCTCTGCTGTTGGCAGTTCAGGCGAGCGAAGAATTGCCTCGTAACCCTGTTCTTGGATACCGTCCTTGAATCCCTGGAGCTGTTTTTCGCCATAGGGATTGCCGGTATTTTTGAAGACGATTGCGAACTTCGGTTTGTCAGCTGCAAAAACCGAAGCCGGTACAATCATTCCCATGACCGCAATGATCATGGCAACAGCGATGATGGTTCTTTTCATCATTGCCTCCTTTCAAATATTCAAAAATCTCTAGCGCTTAAGCTGTACGTGCTTTGCGCCGGACTTTTGGCCACTTTTATCGAACCGCAGATTCTGCAACATAACAGCGACAATAAGAAGCGCTCCAATTATGATAAGCAGGACTTGAGCAGAGATGTTAAAAAGACCAAGGCCATAATTGAGAAACCCGATGATAAAGATAGAAAGCAAGGGGCCAGTTATTCGGCCCTTGCCGCCTGAAGTACTGACGCCACCTAAGACTACCATTGCAATAACGTCCAGCTCGTAACCGGTAGCGACGTTTGGTCTTGTGCTTCCCATACGCGAGGTTAGGAATAATGCAGTAATACCCGCCATAAAGCCCATGATTGTGCTCACCGAGATGAGCATGTTCTCAGTCTTGATGCCGGAGTAGCGGCAGGCTGTGCTGTTGTTGCCCATGGCAAAGAGCTGGCGGCCAAACCGGGTCTTATGAATTAGTATAGCAAACAGAATCGTAAAAACGATAAACACAATCATTATAAAAGGTACTTTACCAATGTAGCCCCAACCGAGGAAAGAAAACCACGTGGGGAATTTGCCGGCAGCCTTGTCTTCCAGAATTATGTAGGCTATTCCACGATAAATAATCTGTGTAGAAATCGTGATAATTGTAGAAGAAAGCTCCCTGAATTTGGCTTGCAGGAAGCCATTTATAAAACCGCAGAACGTACTCACTGCAAGGCAGAGCACCATTGCAAGCGGCATTGAAAGCCCTGCGTTGTACGACACAGCCATGATCACCGACGACAAGGCGATTATCGAGCCAACGGAAACATCGATGTTCCCCAACACAATAATCATCATCATGGGATAAACCAGGAAGGCCTTGTCCAGAAAATTCATGGGCGTACTCAAGAATGTGTCTGCCGTAAAGTAGTACGGAGAGAGGAGACTGTTAACGATATTGATAATCACGAACAGTGCAATAAGAAACCACTCCCATTGGAAGAAAAAGTTCTTTAAGCTTCTCGGTTTTTCAATCTCTAATGTTCTTTCGCTCATTTTGTGGCCTCTTAGATTGCACGTCTTCGCAGCGTCATGCGGTCGTTATTTCTCTTGATGAGAACGTTGGAAATTACAGCCAGCAGAATAACGACGCCTTGAATGGCTTGTTGCCAGAAGGGGGAGATGTTTATTAGGGGTAGGGCATTGTTCAGCATGCCGAAAAGAATTGTACCCAAGATAATCCCAATCACCTTGCCGCGACCACCGGATACACTTACGCCGCCAAGGACTACGGCTGCAATAACGCTCATCTCATAGCCTTGCGCAGTGTCACCTTGTGCGGACGCATAACGACTCACCCAGAGCACACCCGCAAGCCCTGCAAGAGCGCCCATCGTGGTGTAGACCAAGAGCAAAATACGTTTGCGGGGAATACCGACGACATCAGCGGTGTCTGGACTGGAACCAACAGCGTAGATATACCTCCCTGTTCTGGTGCTGCTCAAGAAATAGGCAAAAATAACGTAGATTACAATTGCAATAAGGATAAGATTGCTTATTCCTAAGGTTGCACCTGTGGAAATCGCCTTAAACCCGTCCGACATCTGGTAGGCGCTTACCCATTTGCCCTTGCTGACCAGGTAAGTAAGGCCGCGCACGATATTCATCATACCAAGTGACGCAATGATTGGCAGAATCTTGCAATATGCAACGAGAAAACCAACGATGACACCGACCACGACTCCGACAAGTGTACCTTCGGCGAGCGACAGAATCGGAGATATTGTTGGATATGCACTCACTGTCAGTGCGGTCACCATACCTGAGAATGCGATAGTTGCGCCAATAGACAGATCGATACCGCCAGTGAGCAGTATCATCATCATGCCGACAGACAACACACCAAGAATTGCCGTGTTGTTAAGAAGATCGCGCAAATTGGAGAACGTCAGAAACTCAGGATTCCGGAGCTGAAAAAGGAGCGCCAGAACGACGATAAACCCAAGAAGTCCCAGTTCCCGCGCGTTATCGGACAGCTTGGAAGATTGGCTGTTTTTCATGGCTGAGACTCCTTGACTTTTTGCTCGCTCTTTTTCTCTTGCTTATCCGCTTTTTCTTGTTTGCCCTGGTAGAGTACCATCGAGGCCTGCAGGATTTCCTCTTGAGTCGTTTTCTTTGCATCCAAGATTGCAGAGACGCGGCCTTCGCGCATGGCAACGATACGGTCGCACATTCCGAGCACTTCAGGCATTTCCGACGAGACCATCAATATGCCGTAACCCTCTTCGGCCAGGTGGTTCATAATCTCATAGATTGCCGTTTTGGCTCCTACGTCCACGCCCTTGGTCGGCTCGTCCAGAATAATGACCTTCATGTCGCGGGTGAGAAGTTTTGCAACAATTACTTTTTGCTGATTGCCGCCAGATAAGGTCGAAACCTTGTCGTGTACCGAGGTGGCCTTGACCTCGAGTTTTTCGCCAAGAGTTTTTGCAATTTTACGCTCTTGTCCTTCGTCCATAAAGCCATGTTTTCCGAATTGCTCCAACGAGGCAAGAGAAACGTTACGGTAAATCTGCCAATCCAGCACGAGGCCTTGTTTCAGACGGTCTTCCGGCAAGTAGCCTATTCCTTCTTTAATGCCATGGCTTGCATGTCGATTCCAAACCTTTTTGCCTTCTACAAAGATTTCGCCGCTGTCCGGAGGATTGACCCCATAGATGGCTTCGCACACTTCAGTGCGGCCTGCACCAATAAGGCCCGTAAGACCGACGATCTCGCCCTTGTTAACGGTAAAGGACACATCCTTGAAATAGCCAGTGCGGGAAAGCTTTTCTACGCGAAGAACTTCGCCGTCAATCTTAGCGTGACGAGGTGGAAAGAACTGTGTTATCTCGCGCCCTACCATAGCCTTGACGATGTCGTCCTGGCTGACTTCGTTGAGGCCCCAGGTACCAATATAGCGTCCATCCCGCAGAACAGTAACAGATGACGCCAGGCGATACATGTCTTCCAATCGGTGCGAAATAAAGATAACAGAGACACCATTCTTTTGAAGCGTTTCAACGGTTCTGTACAGATCTTCAGTCTCGCGTTTAGAAAGTGGAGCAGTGGGCTCGTCCATGATCAGGATCCGCGCGTTGGTCGACAGAGCCTTGGCAATTTCCACGATCTGTTGTTGCGCAACTGAGAGCGAACCCATTACAGTCTGAGGAGAAAAATCCGCATCGAGCTTTTCTAGAAGCTCGCCTGCCCTGTTGTGCAGCGTTTTCCAATCGATCTTTCGCGTGAGCTTGCTCACATTTTCGTGTCCAATGAAGATATTCTCCGTCACAGACAGGTCTGGGAAACAGGTGACATGTTGATAGATTGCAGCAATACCAAGCTTTTGAGAATCAAGTGGACTGCGAATGACCACAGGTTTTCCATCCACACGAATTTCTCCTGAGTCAGGTTGGTAGACTCCCGTAATAATCTTAATAAAAGTCGACTTTCCGGCGCCATTTTCCCCCATAAGCGCATGTATCTGGCCTTTTTCGAGCTTAAAATGCACATCATCGAGCGCTTTGACACCAGGAAAAGATTTGGAAATGTGATCCAATTCCAAAACGTATTCAGACATAGATGAATCCTTTTTTGGTTGTATTACACGGACATGTGCAAGGTTAGCACACCTTTTGGCATTCGATGCCAAGCGAACTTGCGAGCTTTTCCAAAGCTCCACCGACGTGGCCAACACCGATAGCACAGTGGTGTGCAGGACCGGCCTTTGACCATGTGTTGATAAATTCTTTGGCAGAAATCGGGAAGCGATACCGGCTATTCGTATTGCCAATTTGGAAGACCGGTCCAGGGACCGATTCGCCTTCGGCGACGAGCAGCGAGGTTCGGCCCTGCGCGCCCTGCACCACCGACAGCAAAGTGACCGGCCCGTGCCGGACGCTCATCTGAATGGAAAGCCCCTTCCCGGGCTTGCCGTGGTAGACGCTTAAAGGCACGAGGCGGACGGCGCCTTCTGCGATGGCAGGGTGCGCAGGGCCGTCGTGGCCTAGAAGTACCACATCATCCGCAAAGTCTGCATAGTAGAATTCCGAAAACGACCCGCCAGCGCCGATGCTGTCCAAGATCTTCATTGCTACAACATTTTTCACTTCGCACTCGCCAGCTACAGGAATATGGTGCGCCGTAAGCAGTGTATTGCCAGCAATTACCGAAGTGACAATATTCTCGTGTTCGCTTCCCGGGGTGCCCTCGTAGTAATAGGCGAACGCCGACAAATCGTGTTCGCGTACAAGGTCGTCCAGTGCACAGGCTGTAATTGCAGCGCGCTCAAGTTCTTCTTCAGGGCATTCGCGCGAGACATCGAATTCGCGCTCAAACTGGGCACGCTTAGCCTTGATTTTGGCCTGCCCCTGTTCGCCGCCATCGGTAATCCTTTTGCGTAAGGCTGCAAGCGAATCCATTTCCAAAAGTTCAAAATGGCTTCCAAACACAGCGGCAAGACGCGTTACATCCGTATAGACATCGAGCATACCGGCATAATAGTGACCCAAAATCCCAATGCGTGCGTTCTTTATCACTTCCTTGGCGGCAAGCGCTTGTACCCATTCTGCTATCCGGGCCCACGCTTCGCCATCCTCGAGCCAGCCAGAAACAATATCGTACTTTATGCCTGCGATATTTAGCACACTTGCAATCTCCGGTACGCTGCACGCCTGGCAATTTGCAAGCCATTCGCCCGTCATTACCCCTCTATCGCCCAACGCGTTAAAAGCCTGATAATCCAGCGTGGGCCCGGGCTGCAAATTGAGAATGACAATCGGCCCGTGTACAGCCTGTGCCATCGGCAGTACGGTGTGTGAGAGCGCATAGGTCGCCACATAAATGAAGAGTGCATCGACATTGTTCGTCTGAAAAAGCGCGGCAGCTTCGCGTGCTTTTTGCGGACTGTCCACAAGCCCCGCATCGAGTACGGAATCCAGCACGTCGTCTTGAGGACCTTGTGTAGTGTACTGCCCGCAAAGTTGTGCCAGTCTCTGCTCAATTTTCGTCTGATACCCTACGAGCTTATCCTTGAGTCCCGCAAATTGAGGCCAGTATGTATCAAGACCGATGCCGACAAGACCAATTTTCACACTTCTCTCCCTTGGACAACCCTTTAAGTATAAGCCATCCTCCTAACCCGTAAATGGATTTTTCATGTCCAAAGATGCCTAAAACTTTTGCATCGATATTTTAAAATCATTGCAAAATTATCTATTACATTATAAATTGAAACGATGGATCCCAAAGATTCCGGTCGAGGCTCGAGTTTTTTCCGTTACCTCACCTATAGCGATGAGGACGAAAACTGGCAAATGGTTTGTACAGACTCAGGCTATGCGGAGGTCCAACCATATACCCTGTACCCGCCGGAAAAAGACGGCCATCCCCGAGCCTTCCAATATGTCGCTGTTGGTCGAACACTCAACGAATATCAGATTATTTACATCACCAAAGGTCAGGGGGTGTTTCAGACACTCGGCAAGCGATATCGGGTTGTGCCTGGTTCCGTTCTCCTGGTTTTTCCCGGCGTCAAACACTTCTATAAGCCGGTGTACGAAGTCGGATGGACGGAACACTGGGTTGGCTTTAAAGGCAGTTATTTTGATGATCTTGTAAAAAAAGGCATCCTGTCTCCCAGCCGCCCCTTTTACGAAATTGGTCTTCAAAACAATATTATGGAAACTTTCTCTTTTATCATTGATGAAGTGAGAGGCCAAAAGCCCCTTTATCAGGCCAGGAGTGCCAGCCGAATTCTTACGCTGATTGCCGACATTGTCGCGTTCGAGCGCAGAAAGTCCCAGCCCAATCAGTCCGAAAAACTTGTAGAACAGGCAAAATGCCTTATGGAGGAGAATATCTACGACGATATCGACCTC
>Ga0209099_1003912_pt1 | contig 11688 bp, 4 predicted proteins | sample AD_JPNHW2_MetaG_FD_184430 | JGI IMG/M metagenome (GOLD analysis project Ga0209099, IMG submission 184430) | Active sludge microbial communities of municipal wastewater-treating anaerobic digesters from Japan - AD_JPNHW2_MetaG (SPAdes) (version 2) | ecosystem: Engineered > Bioreactor > Anaerobic >...
TCTTCAGTGCCAAAAAGTTTTTTAAAACCGAAATCGGTAAACGGATTGATGAAATTTCCCATAATCGTAGAGATAAATTAGTAAATTAGTAGATATAGTTTCCGTGTTTGAAAAACGATGTATTCAAAGAACGTTAAAACGAGGCAAAGATACATCATTTATGAGCGGAATGCAAGAATTGTTAATAACTTTTTATTGCTGTTTGGCAAATAATAAAAATCGTAGATTAATTTATTGATATTAAATATGTTACGATTTTGTATATTGGTATGGCTGACATTTTCGAGCGAAGAATGAGAATCTTAGGATTTCAATCTTTATGAGATAACACAATAAAATATTTTCATCATTATTCTACCAACATACCATTTGTTCGGCGTGACTAGGCTAGTCCGCTATGTTTAATAATCGGAATGAATGATTCTCAACGGGACAGCAATATTTGGAAATCAACTACTCCCCAATCCGAATCATTCTGCTTTGACTGTGTGCCGTAAATTCCGGCGCGTACATACATTGTATTGTGGCAAATCCACTATTAAATGTGCCTGCCTGATTGACTAATAAAGTGTATTCAAAGACATAAGTCCCTTGTGGCAGATAATCAAAAAAGAAATTGACGGAAGCATCTTTATAGGATTCATAGTAGAACAGACCACCCTGATAGCGATAGCCGGATAAAGTCGTAAGCGGCTCAAAAGCGGCGGCACGTGAGTCTTTCAAATGCACAAACTCCATATCTCGGTCACTTTTCAGAATCAATTTGACCCGCAATTTGTCCCCTATACTCAAAGGGTGATTTCCATCTATCGCCATCAGTACTTCTCCTCGCTCATTTATATCTACCTTATATACAGAACGTTGTATGGACAATGGCATATTTGATGAAGTAGCTTTGACGCTATCCATGTCCTGCCAATACTGATGATAAACTGCGCCATAGCTCAGCTGATTGTCGTTACGTGTTAGAGTTACCTCTGCATTTTCTTTTTTATTTTCAGAAAAATGCGAGGTCATATCGCGTTTAATTGGTAATTGCCAATTATCTTGAAAAGTGAATGACTGCCCGCACATTTCAACGGTAACACCGGAATCACTTTTTTCATTTTTTCCCGTTGTAAGGAGTAATGCGCCACAAGCATCTGCCGTGCTTCGCGTTGTGGACCAATTTTGAGTCCGTTTCTGTTGCAAAAGCCAAATTTTCATCATCTCAACCGATTCATCATCTTTTAAAATCATAGAAAACGCCTTAATCATCAAGGCTTGACGTTCAATCAATGACTCGTGCCAATAGTAACCCAATCCTTCTTTTTTCCAAAACATTCCCATTTCATCGGAATATTGCGCGCGCTTCTTTATTACACTCATTATTTGATGCGCAGCAACTATATGTATTTCATTATTAATAGCTTGCGTCGTATCAGGGAGACTGTTGAATATACCGATTTTGTACAATGCTAATGCCGACATGGTTTGCAGATAGATGCTGTTTTGTTTCTTTCCGTATTTTAATAGTTGGTTTTCATAAAAAGAATAAGCCTCGGTATGCACGGGAATATCATTCAAATAAAAGCTGCGTGCATAAAGATATTGTAAAACATTTGGAGTTAAACAATTTTCATTCAAAAAATTAGGATTCCGTTTCTTCATCTTTTCGTAATTGCTTTGCATCACCTCATCGATGTAATTAACGGCATTTTTTATCTTATCCCGACCTATAAAATTCATTGAATTTCCAATGATTCCGGCTTCTTGCAAGCAACCGGCATTGAGCAGAATATATTGCGTAATGTACTCACTGCTTAATCCTCCGGGGAACCAAGCCCAGCCACCATTTTCATTTTGCGAATTTTCCAATTTTGATACCGCATCACGGATTCCTTTGCTCATCATTTTCTCATCAAATAAGGTAAAAAGATTTTGAATGTTATTATTTTCACTTTGCGCGTCATTCACCCAAGGGGTTTCCATCAAAATTGTTTGTTTAAGTTCCTCATTGGCAGATAGTTTTGAACATAATGCTTCGGGCGTATTCTGCGCTGTTTCCTTAAAAAGATTCTTTAGTTCAGGTTGCTTCTTCATAATGGCGTCAGCGAGCAAATTTGAATATAAACGATTGAAAACTTGCTCATTACATTCATATGGAAAAGTCATCAGATATGGCATCGCTAATAGCGCGTTCCAGTCGGGGTTAGGGGTAAATTCTAAAACGCACGATTGCATTTCATCATTTACATCTATCGAAAATTTTTTAATTCCTTTCTTATTGATATAAAGGGGAACGCTTTCCGTGATCAACATTCGTTTCGTCAGAACCGGAATACTCTTTTCTTCGCCATCGCTATATAAAACAGTATTTTCGTCAGTCGTTATGGGTTTTGCGGTGGCGATAATTCGGTATGAAACAGCAAGGGTATTTGATGGCGCAACTATTTTAAAATCAACTGTTTCAGTCCCGTTTGGCGCAACAGTAAACGGTTGTACTGCTGGCGAAGCCATGGTGGAGATAGCAATGCCGGTTTCGGTATTATAAAACTCAAGCGTAACGCTTCCTTTCATTGAATTTGCGCCGGTATTGACGATTTTAGCAGTCCACAACAAGGTATCGCGTTCATACAAAAAGCGCGGTGCATTGGGAATAATCATCAATTCTTTGCGGGTTTGCACAAATTTCTCAAAAGTTCCCACTTTGCCGTCTTGCGTGTGAGCCAACCCACAACATTTCCATTTGGTTAAACTTTCGGGCATTGTGAACCCAATATCAATGATTCCATTCTCGTCAGTGCGTAAAAAAGGATAGAAGAAAGCCGTTTCCGCAAAGTTTTTACGAATCTGCATCTGCGGTTTCTGAACGTTAACTTGTTCTTCAAGTTTACTGCCGCCGGTTTCTTCCAATGCGTCAACACTATATTCGACCGTTGTGGAAGCAAAATCTGCGCAATAAGTAAGATCGTTACTTAATATATCACAAGAACGATAATAATAAGGATAATCATTAGCATAAATCCACTCCGAATAGGGATAATTAACTCTTCCGAAATAACGATAATAGGAGTAGCCTTTAAAATATGGAAGAGGCTCATAGAAATTAAAACTCATTATTCTTCGCTTCGCATAATTAAAATCTATTGAAAAACGATTTATTGCCATTTCATCTAATGAAGCATCGTACATAGCGCATAATAATTCGGCGTTACGCAATACCCCTTTTTCATCTGTCAATTTAATCTTCCAAGCCTCTTTTTCTCCGGGTTGCAGTAAATCTCTGAATGTAACATATTCAAAATTAATTTTTTTATTACTAAAAGGAATGACAACAGTGGCATAGTTCGTGTAAATATTTCCATTCTCAACGGAATAGGCATAACAAAATAATGTTCCGCGCTGCTTTTCCGTAATGTTCACAGGAATGGAGCATACTTCTTGATTTAATGTACGCCATTCACTATATAACACTTCCGAGTTGCTGATAATTTCAATGAAAACATTGGCATTATTTCGATAGGTCCCGACATCAAAAACAACCTTCTCCCCTACTTTTGCTTCCGACCGATTGGACCTAACAAACAAATCCGTAAACACCGGACATTTATCTTCTTGCGCACCATAAATCGTGAAATAATACTCTCTTTCTACAATTTCTCCGTAACTATCTGTTGTAGTGAAAAATATTTGATAACATCCGGCTTCATAATCCTCTATATTGGGGATAGAAAAAGTAGTATTTTCGGAAGTTGTGCAAGTTCCTTGTGCTTTAACGGATATAATTTCCCAATTTTTGGGATTTTCTTCACCGTGAAAAGCATAAAAAGGAAATTGTTTTTCGACAAGCGGATTTGATTGTTGGGTAATGGCTTCGGACGGTGCAGCTATCAGAAAACGCTCCGGTGTGCGGAGACTTTCGATTCTGTAATGAACAACAGAGGTTTGCGGTTGCCCTGACATATTAATGGTTTTCACTTCAAATTGATTCGGGGTTTCCCCTTTTTTGATAATTCCCGGCAAGTAGCACTGAATCAGCAATGATTTTTCGCTTGCCCGCACAGTAGTTTGCGCAATATGACTTTCGCCGTTGGCATCGGTAACCGTTATTTCAATTTGATAATAGTAAGCTGCAAGATGATCTTGTTGATTTTTATCCCCGTCAGCAATAAACGACAATTGGAAATTGCCTTTTTCATCTGTCAGTCCGCTTCCTGTGGCTAAAATCATCTTATCTTGAAAATTATCATAAGATAAGAATGTGTATTGAAAAGGGAAATAGGTTTGGCGTGTAACGCTGTAAGTGTAAGCAACATTCGGTAGCGGATAGCCGGCGAAAGCGGTTACTGCCCCCGAAATGGCAACGCTCTCCCCTATTTTATACAAGTCTGTCGGCGGATTGATTTCAATCTCAAATTGCGGACGTTTGTACTCCTCCACTCGAAAATAATGATACCGAACAGTCTCTGTGGGTTGTTGCAAAGAGGAGCATATTAAACCAAACGAGCCTGTCAAACCGTTCGCAGGAAGCTGAAAAGTGCCGACAAAAGATCCGTATTCGTTAGTGGTCAGCGTGTCTTTTGCAATAAATTCATAATTAGCATCTTGCAATACAACCACAAATCTCTGATTTTCCACCACGCGCGATTCTGTTTCACCGGTGTTGTGATAAATAATACCCTTATAATGAAGTAGTTGTCCCGGACGATAAATGGCTCTATCGGTAAATAAATTGCCGTTGTATTTTGCCAACGGACCATCTGGCCAGCTACCCCATGTGCTGAACGTAGGAAACTTATCATTCCCCTGACTCACACGGACAGAATATCCGTTTGCATCCACAACGGCTTTTCCGTTTTTGTCGGTTTTAACAGTTTTAATATAAGTGTCAATTTTCCCGTTCCGGTAATTGTTATTGAACAATTCGATAACAGCTCCCTGAACCGGTACGCCTGTCCTTCGATGAGTGACGATGAACTCATTCTTCTGTTGATTGGTACGAAAAGAGCAACTTAAGTCTGTCACTTGAAAAACACGCCAAGCGATATGGATTGATTCATCGTATATGCGAACAATGGTATTTTGGAGAGGTTTGGGAGAAACAAATAGAATGTATTCTCCGACCGGTAGCGCAGGAATGACTGCTAAGGTTGTGTCAGAGCGATAGTTATCAGCCATCGCCACCGAAATAGTCGTATCATAAACTATCCTTTGCCGCGCAATAAGGATGGTTTCATTATAATCAAGATCGTAGGTATTTTTTAGGACTGTTACATAAAGCATTTTGCTATTTGATGAAGTGAGGGTAATTAATTCTGGAGCCGACGGAATCATCTGATTGATTTTAAAGTTAATAACAGTATCTCTAATCGTATTATTATTCGATTGTGCGTTAGTGGCAGCCAGAGATTTCGGAGCAAAACGGATGGCTTTTTCATTCCATTCAACAGCAGTTATGTAATCATTCACATGTGCGTTTTGTAGGCTTGCGCGGTAGAAATAAAAAAGCCCCAAATCCAAGCATATATTTTCATATCCTTTTTGTTCGGAATAGTCGCTTGCCAGCTGAAGAAGTGCGGCTTCATATAAGTTGCTTTTATCAGGAATAGCAAGAAGATTATACAGCTGTTGTAAACGATACAATGAAATGTCAATCATGGCTTCCGATGATTGTGTGTGCAAGTGGAAAGCAGTCAACTTTTGCAAAACCTGCAACCAATGATATTCAAAATTGAGAGAATCTGAGCAGACCGGTTCTAAGGCAATAAAATGCTCATTATCAGTAAAAAGCGTTCTAACATCTTGAAAAAATGAAAAAGGGGACGACGTAGTATTATTCATTAAAAACGAGCAAAAGCGAAATGCCAAGAAATCGTACAACGTAGGGCGGTTATTCATATTGTAGAGCGTGTCTAAAAGAATTTTATAATCTGCAATTGGGGTTTGCTGTAAAACTTTATCGTGTTGAAGGGCAAGCTGATGATGAAATAGAATTTGTCGGTTAAGTTCGTCTTTGTCCCACATAAGGGGCTCGTTGGGGTTGATAATTCCGCCGGCGGTACGCCTATTGATTTTATAGGAAAAACGGTACTTATATTGATCCAATAATTCGGCAGTTTGGTTATGCCATATCGCTTTTTCAATGGAAAGTGTGTCATTCTCGGGCAAATTATCACAATTTTTCAGCAAAGTTTGCAGCTGCTGATAGATGGTATCAAAAGCGGGTTCTTCATCCAATTGATCTCGTTGCTTGTGAAAATCATCGAAAATATCGCGCATTTGCTGAGGCGAATGTTGGGCAATAACTGAAATACCCGACATAAATAATAAGAAACAAAAAATAATTTTTTTCATAAGCAGAGAGGACTTCTATATTTATATTTTACATCAACCTTTCAGATTTTGGGAAGTCCGTTAAACAAAATTCCAAAATAATGATGCATCCTTGACGTTTGCTTAATGTTTTCTTGTTCGTGATAGTTTTTAATCACTCTATCTATCAATTGATACTTTCGAATATTTTTTTATCTGCGGTCCAATATAAACACGGTAAGTATGAATTCTTACCCGAAATCATCGGTCTCTATAAGATTGCTTTTTTGATTTTGAGTAATTTATACAGAAGCGGTTTTAGTTCATGGAGTGGCAGCATATTGGCACCATCTGAAAGAGCTTTTGCAGGATTGGTGTGTGTTTCGATAAAAAGTCCGTCAAAGCCGACTGCGACACCCGCTTTGGCAATCGTTTCAATGAGTTCGGGGTGACCTCCTGTAACTCCTTGAGGCTGATTAGGTTGCTGTAATGAGTGGGTACAATCTAAAACAACAGGACAATGATTTTGTTGCATGGCTTTAACGCCGCGGAAATCCACGATAAGGTCTTGATAGCCGAAAATGGTGCCGCGTTCTGTCAGCATGACATGATCATTTCCGCAAGCGCGGATTTTCTCAACTGCGAAACACATTGATTCGGGGGAAAGAAACTGTCCTTTCTTAATATTCACAATTTTTCCGGTGTGCGCGGCTGCAATCAGTAGGGAGGTTTGCCGTGATAAAAAGGCAGGAATCTGGATAATATCTGCTACTTGTGCAGCTTTTACGGCTTCTTCTTCCGTATGAATATCGGTCACAATCGGCACGTGAAAGTGGTCTTTCACATCTGATAGGATTTGCAGTGCCTCATCGTCTCCGATTCCCGTAAATGACTGAAGGGAAGAGCGGTTTGCTTTTCGGTAAGAGGCTTTAAAAAAATATGGTATCGACAATTCACGACAGGTTTCAACAATAGATTCCGCTATTTCGAAAGTGATGGATCTGTTTTCCACCACGCAAGGACCGGCAAGGAGAAAAAAGGTATCTTTCCGATTGAGAATGTCATTATATATGGGAGAAAAATTATCCATCATACTTATAATCAATTATTTGGAATTAGAGGACGGTTTGTATAGAAGCGGACATCATCAACAGTAATGATTGAATCGCATAGGATAAGGAGGCGTTCAATAACGTTTCTCAGTTCGCGGATATTGCCGGTCCACGGGTAGGATTGAAGTTCTTTAATGGCTTCGTCGGTAATATCGCGAGGGGGTTTTCCGGCATTTTGGCTGATATCGTCTATAAAATGGCGAACTAAGAGTGAAATATCTTCGGTACGTTCGCGCAAGGGAGGAACTTGAATGACGATCACGCAGAGGCGGTGGTATAGGTCTTCGCGGAAGTGTTTCAACTTAATTTCTTCCTGAAGGTTTTTATTGGTTGCGGCGATAACGCGGACATTGACGGGAATATCTTTTTCGCCGCCAACACGCGTAATTTTATTTTCTTGTAAAGCACGTAGTACTTTAGCTTGGGCTTCGAGGCTCATATCGGCGATTTCGTCAAAGAAAATAGTGCCGCCGTTAGCCAATTCAAAATCGCCTTTCTTCATTTTGATTGCAGAAGTAAAGGAGCCTTTTTCGTGACCAAACAATTGACTTTCAATTAATTCGGAAGGAATAGCGGCGCAATTTACTTCCACGAAAGGAGCGGTAGCGCGGTCACTTTTATGGTGTAACCAGTGAGCGACCAATTCCTTTCCCACACCGCTTTCGCCCAGAATCATTACGCGGGCATCGGTATGTGCCACCTTATCAATCATGGATTTAATTCGATGAATGGAATTAGACTTGCCGATGATTTCATATTTTTTATCAATTTTCTTTTTCAATGTCAGAGTTTCATTCACCAATTGCACTTTTTCGACTGCGTTTCGCGTACTTATCAGCAGACGGTTCATGTCAATCGGTTTCGAGATAAAATCATAAGCCCCTTTCTTGATGGCTTCAACGACTTTATCAATGGTAGCGTGAGCAGAAATCATAATGATGGGAAAATCATATATTTCCTTGATTTTTTCCAAGGTTTCTACGCCGTCCATTCCGGGCATCTTAACATCTAAAAAAGCCAAGATAATTTTTTCTTCTTTGGCAACCTCTAAAGCTTCTAATCCGCTACCGGCTTCGCATACTTCATAATCTTCAAACTCCAATATTTCACGTAATGCCGTTCGAATGGAAGGTTCGTCATCAACAATTAATATTTTTCCTATGTGCATTGTGTTTGAATATTATGGTTGCAAGTGTTATTAAGCCTGAACCATAAAATCGACGAACAGTGCGGGAGTATGAACTTGTTCCATTGGAATGTTCCCTACTTTTACGATTTCTTTTACTTCGGCAATAACGAGATCGGCGGCAGTAGCCATTATGCGATTAAAGTTTTGAGTAGTGCCTTTATAAACGAGATTTCCGCTTTCATCGGCGATGCTTGCACCAAGTAAAGCGATGTCGGCGCGCAATGGTTTTTCCAGAAGATATTCTTTCCCATCAATGGTCAATTTTTGTTTTCCTTCTTCGATAATGGTCCCTATGCCTGTTGGGGTTAAAACACCGCCCAAGCCGGCACCACCCGCTCTGACTCTCTCTGCCAACGTGCCTTGTGGAACAAATTCAATGTTCAATTCTTTATTGTTTAATTGCTCGATGGCACATTTATTGGAACCGATATGAGAAACGATGGCTTTTTTTACTTTTTTTGCAGCAATTAATACGCCTATTCCCTTTTCCGGATACGCTGAATCATTACAAATAACAGTTAAATCGGTAATATCGCTCTTTGAAATCTCTTCCAAAAGACGGTTGGCAGAGCCGGCAGACAAGAAACCTCCTATCATAATCGTCATTCCACTTTTAATTTTTGTGAGGGCATCTTCAATCGAAATAATTTTTTTCATAATTTATGTGTAATTTAATTTGTTTATATTCAACTGATAACTTTACTCGCTCTTTATGATATGACCATACAACTTCCATACGAAATTTCGTTGCAAAATTAAATAAAACTTTTCAATAAACAAGGGCTGCGTTATTTTTTTTTATAAATAAGTAGGTGTCCCTGATTTATGCATTATCATCAATTTTATAGAGAACCCTTCAATAAGTGATAAATAATTAAAAATCAATAAAATAATGATTAAATAATGATGAATTTATCAACCAATTTTTGTCTCTAAAGAGGCTAAAACGTGCACGAGTTATTATTAATTCTTTGTAATTGGTTTGTTTTTCTTCTTTACTTTTTGTCTTGATACAAAAGGTAAAAAAATCAAGTTATGATGCATGCCGCCCGCTCAGCAAAGAGACTGACAGGGGCGGCAAAAGGGGTCTAAAGAATGAATAGCACTATACTTTTTACAATATTAAGCCATACCGACTTGGAAATCAGAAATTACTGTGTCAGCATCAATCTCACTTTTATACCGGCATCAATATTCATATTATTATATTGTTGAGAAATATAGGGGCGATTAATGGTATGGTCATAATACAGACTCAAGCCGACCATTTTACTGATTTGATAATCAGCGGCAAAATTGATGGTAATAGAGAGTGAGCCGGCAGAAATCTGGTTAATTTCCTCTGCAATTTTTCTCAAGATAGTTTGATTATCTTTCAATGCGAAGGCGAGGCTCAGGTTCAAGTCGCTGGTAATTTGGCGTTTCATACCGGAAAAAATGAATCCGATTGTAATGTCTTTGATACGATAACCGGCAGAAACTGCTAACTCGTTGGAGGTCATTTCCGTAATCTGATTATTGGAGAAGCTGAGTGATGTATTTCTATTTCGTTTGTATTCCACTTTAATCATGACGCTATTTTTGAGAGTCATGTCAAACCCGATTAATGGGTTGAGCTGTTCAGAAATGGTAATCTGACCGATTTCACGTTTAGGAATGAAATTGCCTAACAAGTCGCGGTCTTTGGAATTTCCGTTGGCATCTTCTTTATAAAGCAGATTTGTTGAATAATTTCCGACATTATAGGTACAGGTGTAAGAATGAACAAGTGATAAACTTTGGAAATACTTGCTAACGCCTTTAATTTTTGAAAATCCGGTATAGTTCAATCTCCAATTCGGAAGAGGAATCTTCGGGAATGGAGAAGAAATGTCCATTTTTGCACTATTTTTTCCACCGTAAGTGGCTAAGAAAGCGGCTGTTAGCACTTCTTGAGAGAGACCGTTATAGCCAACCGGATAGCCCGTCGTATCTATTACTCCGCCGGAATTGGGGTTCAGCGCGGAAATGCGGTTTGCCAATTCCAATCTTACGCTCTTGAAATCATTGAATAATTTATCTCCGTCCATAAAGAAAGAGCCCAAGCCGAATTGAGTAATCGAGAAGTTGCCCGTAGTCCTCGGACTATAGGAAGAAAAGACACCTTGAGCGTTGGCGCGATAGTATTCCGTATAGTTAGATGATTCATTCCGGCTCGAGGTCACATCAATTCTAAATTCCTTAAATGGTTCAATGGTAGCGCGGAAATTGATGACGCGGTTATGGTTTTCCTGATACGGGAAGTTCATCAAAGTATCGGTTGATAACCATCCCTTTTCGGATGCTTGGTGGCGAATATCGGTTTGTCCACCGAAAGCGAATAAAAAGCCCGGCGACCCATTGACGAAATTAAGTCCCAATAAGTTAGGAGAATACATGTAGCCCGGCAGTGAAGTTCCGTTACCTTCGCTGTAGCTCAACGAAACATTGCGGAGCAGCATCAAGAAACGGACACTCCCATCTAAGATAATCTTACCGTAATTCACTTTAAGAGAATCTTTTCCGTCTTTCCCTTTCTTTTTTCCTTTACCTGAATTATTATCTTCCGGTTCATCAACAGCACTTGTTTTCTTTTTTTGAGAGGCTTGCTTCCCTTTGTTTGTATTACTTGTCGTCCCTTGATTTACTTTTTTGAAATAAGGAACTTTATTATACAGATTGACGAAGTTCACATTGGTATTCAACTGTATCGTATTAGAGTTTGCAATCGTATTTCCGAGGTAATTCAAAGAAAGAGAAGAAGCAGTAAAATTGTAGGTTGAACCATATCTTGCGGTTGCCGTAATCCAGCTGAAGAGTGGAATTTTATTGATAGGAATTTGGTAAGAAGCGTCGAAGTGTTGTTGGAAAGTATTGATACGCCCACCCTGACCAAAGCATTTCCAGATGGAATCACGTTCCGTACGGGTATCAATTAAGCCTTGCGGTTCATCAATACGCGCAGAAGCTAATGCCGTATATTCAAACTTCAGTCCTTGCGTCAAGTCCCATCTCAAAGCATAATTTCGAGACCAATCAAAGGATTTGACATAGCTGGTATCAATGATAATATTT
>Ga0209099_1003914_pt1 | contig 11680 bp, 12 predicted proteins | sample AD_JPNHW2_MetaG_FD_184430 | JGI IMG/M metagenome (GOLD analysis project Ga0209099, IMG submission 184430) | Active sludge microbial communities of municipal wastewater-treating anaerobic digesters from Japan - AD_JPNHW2_MetaG (SPAdes) (version 2) | ecosystem: Engineered > Bioreactor > Anaerobic...
CGGTGGTTTCCATGGCCATTCTGAGCTCAGGAACCGTGAGCGATGTTGGAGGGTAGCTGAAGTCGTCGAAGCACACACCATGCCATCCAAGCCCGTGGTCCCATAGGACCAGCATGTTGTGGTGCGCCGGGAAGTTGCCCAAGCTCCAGACGATGAAGTCGGAGAGCGTTTCATCGGAACCCATGTCCACCTCGTCTAAAAAGTCCAGGGCGTTTCCCATTACCGGCGTATCCCCCTGCCCGACGCGGAAGCGCATCGCCCCGGTCCAGTTTTCGTAGCTGATGTCATCGACGTAGGGAGAGTATTCCCATTCCGCTCCGTTCCATTCATAACCGTCAGAGCGGTCCATTTGGACCACGATGTTTACCTCGGAGGTCGAGCCAACGTCCGACATCTCCAGGAAATCCTCGATGGCCTGCGCCTCCAGATTGTTGTCAGCGTCCATGTACACCATGATGGTCCAGCTGGCGGTGCTCCGGCATTGGAGGTAGTAAGAACTCGATCCGACATATGCATACACGGAGACATAGAACCAGCCGGTCGTGTTTACATTGATGGTGACCTGCTCCGTGAAAACACCTGAAGAAGGGTTGTCGGTGCTCGATTGCCCCACCAGGACTAGATCGCTGTTGAAGAGGTAGAGATCAAGGTCCGTTCCTGGATCCATCATCAGGAAATAATCCAGGACCTCTCCGGCCTCGACATAGGTCTTGTAATAGTCCTCGAGGTCATCGATGTCGTTTACGTCCTCGATGACCAGATCATAGTTTTCCATTGGAACTGCTTGGGCAAAGTCATTGTTCGAATCTGGAGTGGCTGACGAATCTCCGGTGAACAATGAGACCAACAATATGAGAGCGGCAAGGATCAGGCAGAAAGATAAAAAATGTTTTAACGGCGATGACATGAGTTTGGCACGGTCATTCATACATGATATAGATTGGTGTCGAATTCTCGTTATTAATAACAATGTGGCCAGACCTAATTTGGTTGATAGAACGCAAGGATTGGAGACCGCCTGTTATTATTTCCCTCTTCGCAAGACGCATAACGTAAGTCCTTCCTGTGTTACTTTTTAACTTCACTTCGTATAAAATTTCGAAAAGAGAGAAATAACAAGCAACACCCTCCCAAGTCAGAGCGTGCAGGAGATATCCTGCATGTCAATGTTGAAGGGAATCGCAAAAAGGTCATGGTTCCTGCCCCTGATGGCCATTCTGGTGGTTGGTTCGGTCATAGCATCGGTCATCAATGATCGTCATGAACGAGGATCGATGTGCGACCTTGGTTCAGATCGTAATTTAGCATCCTACATTAGATTTCTAACCCTTCCACTGGCCTGAAATAAAATATTAATGCGAGAGCGGATACCCAACCATGAAGGGTATAGTGTTGTCCGGGGGAAGCGGCACCCGCCTCTACCCGATGACCTCGGCCATCAACAAGCATTTATTACCTATCTACGACAAGCCGATGATCTATTATCCCCTGTCCGTCCTAATGATGGCTGGCATAAAGGACATCCTCATCATCTCCACTCCCGAAGATCTCCCTAACTTCAAGACCCTGCTCAAGGACGGCTCGCAGCTCGGCATCAAGTTGACGTACGCCGAGCAGCCGTCCCCGGACGGCCTCGCTCAAGCGTTCATCATCGGCGAGGAGTTCATCGGTAACGATCCGGTAGCAATGGTTCTCGGCGACAACATCTTCTACGGCAGCGGCTTCGTCGAACGTTTAAAGAACGCTGTGCGGAACGCCGAGAACGGACGGGCGACGTTGTTCGGCTACCAGGTAACGGACCCGGAACGCTTCGGCATCATCGAGTTCTCTGAGGAAGGAAAGGTGCTCTCCATAGTTGAAAAACCAAAGGAACCCAAGTCCAATTACGCCGCCACCGGACTGTACTTCTACGATAACCGCGCGGTGCAATTCGCTAAAAAGGTAAAACCCTCCTGGCGTAACGAATTAGAAATAACCGACCTCAACAACATGTACCTGGAGGCGAACGACCTGGACGTCATCCTACTAGGACGGGGATTCGTCTGGATGGACGCCGGCACACCGCAATCGTTAGCCGACGCCACCACGTTCATTCGTTCCGTGGAGAAGTTCCAGGACCTTAAGATAGCCTGTCTGGAGGAAATAGCGTATCACAAGAAGTGGATAAGCAAGGAGGACGTGGAAGCGATCGTTCAGAGGAACAAGAACAACGACTACGGCAAGTACCTCGACCGGATGCTCAAGGACCCGGTTCGGCGGTGAGCTTACGACGAAAGCAACTACGCTGCCCGAACTGATCGTCATAGAACCGAAGGTCTTCCAGGACTCCCGCGGCTGGTTCTTTGAAAGCTATTCCGTTCGTAACGTCAGACCGCAAGGAATAGACGTGGAGTTCGTGCAGGACAATCACTCCTACTCGGAAAGGAAGGGAGTCATCCGGGGGCTGCACTACCAGGCGCCGCCGTTCGATCAGTCCAAGCTCGTTCGTTGCACCAGAGGAAGCGTTCTTGATGTCGCCGTAGACATCCGTCACGGCTCACCTAACTACGCCAAATGGTTCGGCCTCGTGCTCAGCGCCGACAACAAGAAGCAGCTGTTCATCCCCAAGGGCTTCGCGCACGGCTTCCTGACCTTGGAGGACGGCTGCGAGGTTCAGTACAAGGTAGACAACTTCTACAGCTACGAGCACGATCGCAATATCCGTTACGACGATTCGGAGATCGGAGTAGAATGGGGCGTTTCCGAGCCGTTACTTTCTGATAAGGACCTCAAGGCGCCTTCTTTGAGGGAACGGGGAACCGATTTCATCTGGGAGGGTAGGTAATGAAATTACTGGTCACCGGCGGAGCCGGTTTCATCGGGGCGAACTACATTCGCTCCAATATCAACGGTAACAATGACATCGTCTGCCTGGACCTTCTGACGTACGCTGGTAACCTGGACAATCTGGACGGCGTCATCGGAAAGGACAACTTCACCTTCGTCCGTGGGGACATAAACGACCGCTCCTTCGTCCGGGACCTCTTCAAGAAGGAACATTTCGATAGGGTCGTGCACTTCGCCGCCGAATCGCATGTCGACCGTTCCATTGAAGATCCGTCATCATTCCTGAGAACTAACGTGCTAGGCACGCAGAACCTCTTGGACGCCTGCCGGGAGTTCGGAATAGAGCGTTTTCATCAGGTATCGACGGACGAGGTGTACGGCGACCTTCCGTTGGAACGCAAGGACCTGAAGTTCACCGAGGAGTATCCGATAGTGCCGTCCTCCCCGTACTCGGCGAGCAAGGCCTCTGCCGACCTGCTGTGTCACGCCTACTATCGCACGTTCAATGTTCCTATAACCATATCACGCTGCTCCAACAACTACGGGCCGTATCAGTTCCCGGAGAAGCTCATCCCTAGAATGATAGTTTTGGCGTTGCGCAACGAGAAGCTGCCAGTGTACGGTAAAGGGGAGAACGTTCGTGATTGGCTGCACGTGTCGGACCACTGCAGCGCCATAGACGCCATCCTCAGCAAAGGCAAGGTAGGAGAGGTCTACAACATCGGCGGTAATTGCGAACGGCGCAACATAGACATCGTCAAGCTCATCCTGAGGCAGTTAGGGAAGCCGGAGGACCTCATATCGTTCGTCAAGGACCGAAAGGGGCACGATCTTCGTTACGCCATAGACAACGGAAAGATCTCGCGGGAATTAGGATGGTCTCCGGCCGTGAGGTTCGAGAAAGGGATGAGAGACACGATAGATTGGTATCTCTCGAACGAAACGTGGTTGAAGAGGATAGAGAGCGGGGAGTACCGCGCAGATTGATCTTTTCCTTGCGTTTACAGGATATCGCCTGGACCGAGGACACTGATTGGTTGATCGACAGGGTCGACTACTTCTTCATCTAAATGGCGGCCGGACAGACTTTGGACCTGGCGATGCAGCGTCTCATACACGTTCTGAATTACCTCTCCTCCCACCGTCTCAAAATCGACGGCGGGATCCAAGCTCTCAGGATTTCCCGCGATGTTGGCAACGGTCAGGACCATAGGTTGGGGTATGACCACACCGGACGACCGTCCGATCGAACCATCCAGATCGAATCCCGTCTCGCCAACGGTCGGCTGAGCGATCGTCGGAAGCAGCAGGAACAAGGTCACGACGCAGCATATCAGAATGAAAAGAAGTTTGCTGGCCATAGCCTGGGATTTAGATGATGGATATTATAACCTATGCCATCCCATATTAAAATGTATATAGAATTATAAAACTATTACAACACGTTCTGATGATAAAAAGAGAAAGGGAAGTGGTTTCATTATCGCTCTTTGGGGACGCTCAGGCCTTCTTCCTCCACTGCAGGACCACCCCGACCACCATGGCCGCCAGGACGGCGGCGACGATTATCACCGCTACCCAGGGCACCGGCGGGTTGGAAGGTTCCGCGGAGACCTGGTCGCTCATCTCTCCCAGGCCGACGGCGTTGCCCGAGGCCACCCGATAGTAGTACTTGGTCCCGCCATCCAACTCCAGGTCGGCATAGGCGGTGACGTTGGTAATGCCGATCAGCGAATATCCGCCGCCGGCGGATGTGGAACGGTAGACGGCGAAATGGGTCACGGACGAACCGCCGTCATATCCCGGAAGGTTCCAGGTAAGCATTACGTTCTCCTCTCCAGCGTAGGCTTTAAGGTTGGTGACCGGGGTCGGAACAGTGAAGACGTCGCTACTGACCGACAACGTGTAACCCCCCACTCCGGCAGCGTTCACAGCGGCCACCGTGAACTCGTAGGTGTAGCCGTTCACCAGGTCCTTGATCCAGTACTCGGTCACCGCGCTTCCGGTCTCGATCGACCAGACCCGGTTCTGTACCCGACACTGTATCCGGTACTCAGTTATCTCCGCGCCACCGTCGTCCAATGGCTCGTTCCACACCAGGTAAGCGCTGGCATCATCATAGTAAACCCTTAACCCGCCGGGGTTGGAGGGAGTGGTCATTGGTGTCACGGTCACGATCGAGGAGCGAGGGCCGACCCCCAGCTCGTTCACCGCCGCCACCTGATAACGATAATCGTGGCCGTTGGTGAGCTCGTAATCGTTATACGAGTTTCCATAGGCATTTCCGATCAGATAGTAGCTCAAGCTGTTGTTCGACCGGTAAATATTATAGCTTTGGATCGAGAAACCGCCATTGTCGGGAGCAGCCCATGACAGGAAGGCACGCTCATCGTAACCCTGACCTACCAGATTGAAGGGTGCGAGAGGGACCGAGCCTGCTCTGGCGTAGGCCATGGAAGATTTGTCGCTCTCGTTCGTACCGCTCACCGCGGCGACCTGGTAAGAGAAGCCTTGACCGTTGCTGACCTGCGTATCGACGAAGAAGGTGTTGCTGGTACCACCGATCACGCTCATACCACCATAGTAAGAACGGTAGACGACATATGATTTCGCGGTTATGCTGCCACTTGGAGCTTGCCATCTCAGGGTGATCTCGCCGTAGTCTCCGACGGCGGTCAGATTGCTCGGTGGTAGCGGTGCCCCGATGGGAGCCGCCGAAGCGTCGTTCGTCAGGAACAGGGTTCCAGAGAGCACCATGCAAGAGATGATCAATATCGCTAGGACCGTCTGGTATATCCTGCGATCTTTATTTTTTTCATTCATCAAAATATCAACCTAAGAACGGATTGCGTTCAGTATATAATATTATAATCTAGTTTTTTTAAAAAAAAGGAAATCCAGACCCGCATAGGGCACAGTGCCGCCTGGACTTGAACGAAGTGCATCGTTTTATAATAGCATTATGAGCTCTTCACCAACTACCACGGGACTGCCGGCGGTTGGATGAGCTATGAAGAACGGCAAGATCGCCCTCGGCGAGGGAAAACGCGACTCGCAACTGGTTTAAATAACATCACGTTATAAACGGCTCAACGGGATCGGGAGAGCCCGCAGTGACGTCACCGGGACGATGGCAAGCCTGGCGTTCAAAACGCGAGAGGTCATCGTTTCGGGGCGTCACGATTTTTGTTTTTCCACCTTATGAGGCCATCTAATTGATTATTTATGAGTGACTGCTTATTAACGCTGATGCTGAGTTCCTGCAAGTCCCGGACAGTGTTAGCCATCCTCATTTCCTCGCTGATAATCACCACCTCAGTTTTCGGATTTTGGTATGTTAAAAATATTACTGGGGGGGAGGACGTCGATCTCACAGTCCGCTTCCTCAATATCGGCCATGGCCTATCTATTTTGATAACTACCCCAGACGAAAAGAACATCCTGATAGATGCAGGCAGTTTTGACACCTTCAAATCCACCGCGGTATTCCTGGATGATCTCAACGTCACCAAGATCGACGCTTTCATAATTACCCACCCGCACCCCGACCACGTCTCTTTCGCCGTTGAAGTGCTTAACATGTGTGAAGTGGAACGCATCTACATGCCAGGTAACTCGGACAACCTGGAGCCGATGCTTTGGTCCTCGGTCATGAACGCCACGGTCGCCGAGGGGTGCCCGGTGTACAACGATACCACGATCTCCCCGGGCGATTATCTGGAGATCTCGGACGAGGTTACGTTCCGGGTGATGTGGATAGATTCGAACGCCACTAGGATAAATGACAGTTGCATCGTCATTCGGATGGACTATCGCGAAACGAGCTTCCTGTTCACGGCGGACATTGAATGGGTTGCTGAGGCGGCAATGATGGACCTCGGCTTCGATCTGGACGTGGACGTATTACAGGTGTCGCATCATGGAGTGAACTCCGGAACTTCCTCTGAATTCCTTAACGCCTCCACGCCGGAGGTGGCGATAATATCATGCGGACAGGGTTACGGCATCCCGCTGGTGCCTCAGCCTGGAGTGATCGAGAGGCTGAGCGGAATTCCTACGTACGTCACCATGTTCAACAGCATGGTGGTGGTCGAGGCGGGCAATGGTTATTCCATATCTTTTATCTGATCGGATGGAATGACCGAAGAGCACCATCTCGGCGAACCCTTTTATCTTATGTAAGGCATCGACTGGAGAACAGGAAGAAATCCCATGGATAAGGTCAGAACGGGCATAATCGGGGCCGGTAAGATGGGTATATTGCACACCTGCCTTTTCAATAAGATCCCGGGCTCCAGTTTGGTCGCGATATGCGACACCGCTCCCTTGAACCTGAGATTGCTCCGCTCGGCCCTGCCCAAGGCGACGATGTACGATGACTTCAACCACATGCTGGAGTCCGCGGAACTCGACCTTGTAGTGGTCACCACGCCAGTGTTCCTGCATCACCGCATGGCCATGACCGCCCTGAAGAAAGGTATAGCCGTCTTCATGGAGAAACCATTGGCCCTGAACGGGGACCAGAGCCTTGAGCTGGCCGTTGCCAGCGAAAAGACCACCACATGCGTCGGCTATTGCCGGCGATTCATGGCCACCTACCAAATGGCCAAGAGCATGCTGGAGATCGAACAGCTCGGAAAGGTTAAATCATTCAGCTCACACATGTTCGTCACCCAGAACATCGATGAGTCCACTGGATGGCAGTACGACCCGAAGAAGAGCGGCGGCGGGGTGCTCATGGACCTGGGATCGCACGCCTTTGACATGGTGCATTATCTTCTGGGCGATGTTCAATATGTATCCGCAACGGCGTTGGCGACCATGCCGTCCGGGGTGGAGACCAGCACCCATGTGGACCTGGAACTACGGAACGGTTTGTCTGGAAGCCTAGACGTCTCGTGGTCAGAGCCCGGGTTTAGATTGCCAGAGATGATGATGGACATAAGGACCGAGTTCGGTCGGATAAGGGTGTGCGAGAAGTACATCGAGGTCATCGACGATAGGGAGACCGTTCCTGAGAAACGAGAACGAACTATCTACAAGCAGCATATCGAGAAGGGCGTCCATATCAACATAGGGGGGCCGGAATACACTCGCGAGGATATGCACATCATCGATTCCATCTTAAAGAACACGCCCACCATCTGTGATTTTACCGAAGCGGCGAAAACCAACTACGTCATCGAGGCCGGTTATTCATCGATCAAGAAAGCCAGTGACCGAGTCGCACCGAGGTCGATCTGATGAAGTTGATATTGGGACACAATCAGTTCCTGGGGATATCCCATACCTCTGAGAGCAGCGCCTCTGAGAAGGACCGGTTGTTCTCCGACCCCGCCAATATCCTGCAGGTCGTCAAGATCGCCAATGAAAACGGTTTCGATACCATGGTCATCGAGGCACATCCCCGGATGAGGGCTTTCATGGACCTTTACGAGAAGGATGGGACGTTCGACATGAAGTTCCTTTTACAGGTCCCATACGTCAGCGGCTACGTGCGACGCATGGCCGAATCGGGGATCAAGGGAATCGTAAAGGAGATAATTACGGACGCTCCAGTGACCTCGCTTGTCGCCACCCCGTTCCAACTGCTTCCCAAGCTGATACGCTCGGACTACATGGGCATGGGCGTCAAGGCCCTGGACCTGGAGACCTCCAAATACTCTCAGTACGATATTTCTGGGGTGCTGATGCACAACGTGGTAAGCGACCTGTTGCTCTCCTTTGACGGGGAATCGGCCTTCGGCGATTATTTTGACAGCGTGCGGAGGAGGTTCGGGGTCAACGCGGGACTGATCACCCTCAACCTGGAGATGATGGTTGGGCAGCTCAAAGAGTGGGGGTTGCGCCCGGGGACCGTGATCACTCCGATCAACCCCTATGGGTTCGACATGAACCCCTCCAAGGAGAGCGTGGAAAAGGTGGTGAACACCAGCGATCTGGACATCTACGCCATGAACATAATGGGCGGCGGCTCCATTCCGTTGGCGGTATCCAGCGAATATTTGAGAGGATTGCAGGGACTGTCCGGCGTGATCGTCGGCGCCTCTTCTCGGAAACATATCGAGGAGCTCTCCCGGACCTTCAAGTGATTAAGTGGTTCAATATGGATAAATCACTTAACGTACTTTCTATGGTTCGATCAAATGTGCGGGACATCCGGAACTGAAGCGGCCATCGGTACGAACGCCCGAATTGGCGTTTTGGGCACGCGATAATGGGTGTGCAGATCTGCACCGTGCTATTGAAGGCCGGTTACGATGTGGTCCTTAAGACCAGGTCACCAGAGAGGATGGAGGGGACCCGGGAGAGTGTCACCAACTCCCTGCTTAAGAGCATGGCCGAGGATGAGTCACGTAAATTGCTCAAAAATCTTCGCCTGACCGTTTCCTTTCAGGACCTCGCCGACCGCGATATATCAATTGAGGCGGTCAAGGAGGATGCTAAGGTCAAGACCGACAACCTAAAGGCCGTCTCTTTTATCTTGAACGCCCTGGTCACCTCTAGGGCAAACACCTGATGGTCCTGGTGAAGGTCGTTGAGAGATGGTCCGATCACCAGGTCCGGACGGAACATGTTCTTGGTCCTGACCAGTTCCTCCAATATCTCCTGAAGATACTGATGGAGGTTACGAACCTTGAAATCAAATATCTTGCGATGATCATCATCCAGCCCCCCGTCCTTAACCACGGACAGGAACTCGGTCCTCAGAGTGCCCCTCGACATGCCAAGGGGAAGAGAGCCCTCGGCGGTGGAAAAAACCATCCAGCATAACTCATTTCCATCCTTTGTCATTTTACTTATGGTGCCTCCGTAACCCAGTTCGGCATCGTCAGTGTGAGGAGCTAATATCATGACCTTCGGTGTGACCACCTTTATCGGAACGTGAACCGGGATCGGTATCCATCAACCCCGTATCCAGGCTACCCGGTTTTGACTGGGTCGAGATGAGGTCGTGCCCCTATATTCCTTCAATAATCTTTCCAGTTCTTCTTGAACACCGAACCTTCACATAGCGGATGGTCTCGTTGGATAAAATGATCGAGAGCTATAGGCCCAAAATAGATAAGCAATGCATTCGAATCTGCCTGATCGTGAGCATCAAGGTCGTGGTGTTAGACCTTCATCAGTTCGATGATAATAGGATATCCAAGCACATCGCGACGGTCCGGGAGAGCTATGAACTTTTTCGAATCAATTTCAACTTCTATCCTGACCGACCTTCACCTAAGACAACCAAGGACGCCGTGACCTTCAATTTATCACCTTCCAAGAACCATTACCTCAACGGCGCGCTCTTCGACCTGCGAACCATGTTGGGCTGGGGAATTTCCCGTCTGGAGAGAATGCTGAGGAGCGAGTTCGTGAAGAATGGCGACCAGATCATCCTTCATGTGCACGACCCTTACCTGTTAGGATTGGCAGGTAAGTTGTCCAAGAGGTTCGGCGACGCCCCCATTATCTATGACCGTCACGAGTACTTTGAGGCCTGGAAGAACCGTCTGGGTTTTTCTGTTGCGGGCATGTATGAAAAATGGTACGGTAAACATGTGACGGAAGTCATATTCGTCAGCAGGAACTACCATGATTTGCCAGGGGTGTTCGCCGGAAAGCCTGTGACCATCATCCCCAACTACCCTCCGGGCCAATTTTCCAACAAGGAGGCGGTCGAAAGGAAGGTGCGGGACCTAGGGCCGGACAGCATCATTGACTCCGTTTACTTTGGCTCGCTGAACCTGAGCTTCGATAGAGACATCGAGCTGCAGTTCCGGGTGCTTCGTTCCTTGATGGAATCGGACCCGCGCGTCCGTTTCACCGTCGCCGGACGGATGTACGATCCCCAGGTGCAGTCCCTTGTCGATTCCATGATCTCCGAATTCGGGGAACGCATGCGGTACCTGGGTGAGATCCCTTACCAGGATGTCATACGGCTCACCCAAAGTTCCCATTTGGGATTCCTGTTCATGCGCTCCGATAGCCCGGTGTGGTCGGAATCACGCCCGAGTTCCCCCAACAAGGTCTTTGAGAACCTGCTTTCCGGAACCATTCCGGTGGTAAAGGCCAATCTTGACGACCGTGCCGTCATCGAAAAGTGCTCGCTCATCTTTGGAAAGGATTCCACGTTCGAGGAGATACGGGACCAGGTCCTGCAGCTCATTGGGGACCGGGAGCGTATGAAGCGCATGATGATGGAATGCTACGAAACCAGCCTGGAGTTCACCTGGGAATGGGTGGCCGGACGGTATATAGAATGCTACGAACGAGTGTTGAAGGAAGAATGATCGGAAATAAAACTCCATACGTCTCTCATCGACCGCGCACGAACAAGATCTTTTCGAAATGGTCAATGAGCCCAATGGACCGGCGGTACGCTCTTATTTATTATACCATCGCGGTCGGGGAGATATCACATCTGGTGGCCCGATGAAGGAAAGGATTCTGATCATTTCGTTCTCCGACATGAAGAACGACCCACGGGTATATCGCCAGATCATCCATCTCAGAAAGAATTATAAGGTGATGACCGCGGGTTTCGCCGGACCTGAAATCGACGGTGTGCCTTTCTATAGGATCGGGGTCCACCGGAACCTTCCCGCTAAGCTGGCCCGGGCTATGTGGCTGAAGACCGGCAGGTTCGACAGATACTATGAGAGATCGTTCGACGCCTCCGACCTGCTGGACCATGTCCACCCTGAGGATATCGATCTCGTTCTGGCCAACGACAATGACTCGCTGCCATTGGCCTTCTCCTTCGGTCCCACCCCGGTCATCCACGATGCGCACGAATACTCCCCCCGACAGTACGAGGACCGGGCGATGTGGAGGTTTCTGGAACAGAAGTATAGGGTCCAGA
>Ga0209099_1003918_pt1 | contig 11673 bp, 4 predicted proteins | sample AD_JPNHW2_MetaG_FD_184430 | JGI IMG/M metagenome (GOLD analysis project Ga0209099, IMG submission 184430) | Active sludge microbial communities of municipal wastewater-treating anaerobic digesters from Japan - AD_JPNHW2_MetaG (SPAdes) (version 2) | ecosystem: Engineered > Bioreactor > Anaerobic >...
CAACTTATTGCATGTGAAACCAATAAGCTGCGATTCACCAATTGTTTGAGCTGAAACCGGCTTCAATGTAATTTCAGAAAGCGGTTTGCCCAGGGTAAATTTCAGGAAACCCAGATTTGCTCCTCCCCTTTCAAAATACAGCTGCAATTTCTGCTTGCCTTTATAGAGAACTGCATCGCTGATAACGGCATACTGCCACACCTGGTTTCCTCCGGTTGATTGCAGTGAGACTGATTCTGTAACATCGGCACCGTTTATTCTGATTCTGACTTTGGATAATGAACCCGGAGGCACAGCATATCTCAACTGGACATTATAAGCGGCTGTAGAATCTACTTCGATTGTGTATTGCAGCCACTCGCCTGTTGCAGTCCAGCCAACATTGTAGCCGTTCGAATTAGGATCCGTGTCAGATGAATTTTCAATATCAACGCCATCGTTTCGGTATGTGTAACCGCTGTTCCACGCAGTGTACGAACCTGAAGAAACATGATAATCAGCATAATCCGTATCAAAATAGGCTCTCCCATTTTCACCGAGATCGTAATCGGTTGCCTGAATCACACCGGGAACATGATGCGCAAAAAACGGAACAGTAGTCGTATCATGCACCTGCCTGAACATGGCATCAGTTACATCCTTTCTGTAAATACAATTGGCAATGTTAGCATTAGCAGCCTGTCTCATCAGTGCATTTCGTGCAAATTCCGCCGTTGGTTTGGTACCGCCATTGGTCCAGTAATCAAGTATCACACCATAATCATGATCCTTGGGAATAGTTAGCGGGTTAACCACTGAACCTATTTTTTTCAAAGGCCACCAGGCCCATCCTATTCCGTTTTCTTCGAGCAGGCGGATTGCATCGGTGAACCACTGGTTTGAATTCTCGCCGGACTCACCCAACCATGCAGGCACATTATAGGTATTACGCATATTCAGTATACCCTGAATGGAGCCGAGGTCGTTATTCGACCAATACTTGTGATAACTCACAGCCAGGTTGTTATCCCAGGTTGGCGCAATACCGTTGTAGTTATTACCCCAGCAGTTACCTTCGATAATGATAATGTGTTTTTTATCCACCTGGCGGATGGCTGTTGTGATATCGACCAGCAGTTGTTTCAGGGGAATATTTGATGATTCATCGCAGCCATTTTGATTGGTACCTGAAAAATTCCAGTTAGGCTCATTCAGTATATCGTAGGCTCCTATCCAGGGCTCATTTACGTATCTTTCGGCAAGCTTTTTCCACAAAGCAATGGTTTTCTGTTTGTTGGCCTGGCTTTCCCAAAGCGATGGTTTTGATGCATCGCCATCACATATAGCCAGGTCACGTCCTTGTCCGCCTGGTGCAGCATGGAGGTCGAGAATAACGTACATGTGATTTGCAGCGCACCATTTAACCAGGCTGTCAGTCAGCGCAAATCCTTCAGTCAGCCATGTATTTTCTCCCGCCACAGGTTCCTGCTCGATGGGCAGAGTAAAGAGATTATAGTGCATTGGCAGTCGCACCGAGTTGAAACCCCACGAAGCGAGTGAATCAACATCACCTTTTGTCAAATGGTTATGTCGCCAGCTGCTGTAAAATTCTTCGGTAGAAGCTGAACCGATGAGGCTTTCAATTTTTGCTTTCAGTTCATGCTGGGTATTTGCAAAGCTGCTACTTTGCATCATATAGCCTTCCTGTAACATCCAACCGCCCAAACCCATTCCCCTGAGTATAAACTCATTACCATTTTCGTTCACTATTTTCTTTCCCGAAGTTTTCAGCCATTGAGCCGAAACCGGTAAAGTCATGAACATCAGCAACAACAATAATATTGCAGAAACTCTTTTCATTCTTTGTATTAAATCCTTATCAGGTTTGGACTGATTCTTTCTGACCCGGTGTGACGGGCAGGAAACCGGCCAATCAACCGAATGGCCGGTTCCTGTGATCACAACTACTCAAAACATATTTTAGTATCCCGGGTTCTGAACCAGTTTGGTATTGTACAGTTCAACAAGGGGTATTGGTAATATCTCGTTTTTACCGGAAGTAAATCCTTTGAAAGCTAAAACTGAAGCTGCCTGTCCGGTGCGAACCAGGTCGAAAAACCTGTGACCTTCGGTAGCCAGTTCGAGGCGACGTTCCCTGTAGATATTTTCGAGTGTGGCATCCACCGGATCAAGTCCAACGCGGGTACGAACAGCATTGAGGTAGTAAGCAGCTTTATTGAGATCGCCGCCGCCGCGCACCAGCGCTTCGGCTTCCATAAGGTATGTATCGGCTAACCTGATTTCAATTTCATTATTAGGCCAGTTAACCACAGGATCGCCTGCAAGGGTTGAGAAATTAGCAATCTCAGGTGCATATTTACGCATGAAATATCCACTGTTCTGATATCCGGCAAGATAGCTGGCACCCGGAATCGAAGCAATATCCAGGATAGTGTGGGCAAACCTCGGGTCGTTTTTCATGAAATCGGCAAATTCCTTGATTATCGGGTCACATCCATAGCCAGGTTTGAATGTAGGTCCTGCATACGAACGGGGCCCGATCATCTGGGTCATAAGATTGCCTTCAAAGTTGCCCCAGGCACCCCAGTCCTGCAATGCCTTTGAGGTATGAACAATTTCAAAAATGCTTTCTGCATTGAACTTATTGTCGGCACGGAAAATATCTCCATAATTCTCAAGTAAATGATAATAAGGAGATGTATTAACCTGTTCGAATAGGTTTGCAGCGTCAAGCATCCGGCTCTCATTATTCTGCCAGAGTATCACTTTGCCCAGGAGAGCTACTGCTGCCATTTTGGTGACACGTCCGTTTTCAGAAGATGGTCGCACCTCCGGAAGGTCAGGTATTGCTTCATTCAGATCTTTCTCAATCTGGGCTAACACATCCTCCGGGGCTGCCTGGGTCACAGTTCCGGCATCAGCGGGTGAGACAGGCTCAGAAAACAGGGGTACATTTTTAAATTCGCGCACAAGGTCGAAATAATAATATGCCCTGAGAAACTTGGCTTCAGCCATGTACATAGCCATTGTTGAAACGTCCAGGTTGGGAACGTCAGGTAATTTTGATAGGATAACATTACATCTGAAAACTCCAACAAAGTTGCGGTTCCACAGGGTAACCTGGGGACCATTTGCAGCGTCAAGTGTGTAATTACTCCATGCCTGCATCTGAGGAACATCTGAAGCTGATTCACCGCCGGCATAACACTCATCACCGGCAGCATTTAAGGCGCCAATTTTTGGTGCATATCCGTCATCCGTCTGTTTGCCAAGAGGATCATATGCTGCCACAAGGCCCGAAAACGCTTCTTCAGGTGTTTTGTAATAATTATCCTCGAGCGAGGTTCCTTTGGATTGAGCTTCCAGCCAATCTTTTGAGCAGGAAAAGAGCGCTATTGAAATGAGCATCAATAAGCTCACGTGAATGCTATATTTTTTCATCATCATCAGTTTTAAAGTTAAAATGCTACATTCACACCAAGCATAAATGAACGGGCCTGCGGATAAACACCACGGTCGATGCCATAACTACCACCACCGATTTCAGGATCGAATCCGCTGTATTTGGTCAGTGTGATGAGGTTATTACCACTTACATACAAACGAAGGTTATCCATGCCTATCTTGCTAAGAACATCCTTAGGAATTGCATAACCTAACTGTATCGTTTTGATACGGAAGTATGAACCGTCAGTAAGATAGAAACTGGAAGGCTTGCTGAAGTTTCCGTTCGGATCGCCTGTAATCAGACGCGGATAGGAATTGGAGGTGCCTTCACCTGTCCAGCGATCGAGAGCATCGGTTGTCCAGTTTGCAGCAGAAATATCAAGGCGGCGAAGGGCGTTATATACATCGTTACCGGCTACACCCTGACCAAATACCATTACATCAAAATTCCTGTAACGGGCCGAAGCATTGAAACCAAATGACCATGTAGGAGTCGGGTCACCAATATAAGTACGGTCTTCGGCAGATATCTTGCCATCATTATTTAGATCGGCGAATTTAAAATCGCCCGGTTTGGCATTAGGCTGAATTTTATTGCCGTTATCATCATGATAACTATTAATATCAGCCTGGTTCTGAAAAATTCCCAGTACTTCAAAACCGTAGAAAGAACCAATGGGCTGGCCAACAGCATTGCGGCTCAACTCGTAAGAACTTGCCTGGAAAGTTGCTCCTGTAGTGTACTCAACACTGCCAAGGTCTGTTACTTCATTTTTCAGATAGGAAGTATTGGCCTTAACATCCAGGTAGAGATCACCCATCTGCTTGCGGTATCCAAGTTCAAGTTCAACTCCCTTGTTTGTCATTGAGCAGACATTACCTATAGGGTTTCCATTGGCTCCCAGGAAGTTTGGAATATCAAGATCGGCAAGCATTCCTGTGGTATTTTTGCTATAGACATCGAATACAACGGAGAAATTCTCAAATAAGGATGCTTCGAAACCGATGTTGGCCTGGCTGGTTTCTTCCCATCTTAAATCGGGATTTGCAGGGGCATCAGGGCTATAACCACTTATCACCACATCATCGCCGAAGGTGTAATTACGTCCTCCGCTTACTGTAGAAAGGAAAGCGCCATCTCTGATATTATCATTACCGACAACTCCGTAAGAAGCCCTGATTTTCAGGAAGGTAATTACGTCGTTCTTGGGCCAGAAATCCTCACTTGAAGCAACCCATCCGATGGATGCTGAGGGGAAATAACCAAATACATAGTTTCTACCGAACCTCGTTGATCCGTCACGGCGAATAATTCCTGTAAACAGGTATTTCTCATTGTAATTGTATATCAGACGGGCAAATGCAGATGCTATTTTGTGATCGACCGCTTCCCAACCGCTGCCTAACCTGTTCTCGGCAGCCAGAGAGTAGTTCATTGAGGCTTCTTCAAATGTAGAAACCGGCAGATAGCTATAGGTAACGTTAAGTCCGGAGGAGGTCTGAACAAAAGCACTCGTTCCGATAAGCGCTGTAACGTTATGCTTTCCGAAACTTCTGGTGTACGATGCTGTATTTTCCCAGTTCCATATCAACCCTTTGCTATTGCCTTTAGAGAAAGATGTATGGCTCCTCTCAGAAGTTGAACTCAGATAATAAATCGGTGTGAAGCCTACATCTCCCCAGAAAGACATCTTGGTTCCCACATCTGACTTGATTTTCAGGCCTTTGATCGGTTCGATCTCGGCAAAAATATTGCCGACAATATTATCTGACCATCCATAATTTCCTTGAACTGTTCTCTCATATGCAAGCGGATTAGTCATTTCCTGTTGTACGATAGTGTCGATAGAATAATAAACGCCATCCTCATTTTTAATTGCCGGGTGATCAACATATAATGAAGTCCTGGCAACATTTTCCTGTGAAACAAGAATTGGCGTTGTCGGATCGAGGTTTACGGCAGATGCCAGAGGGCCGCCATACTCACTGTTGGTATTTAACGATCCCTGGCTCTTTATGTGTGAATAACCAATATTGTTTCCAAAAGTGAGCCATTTGTTCACTTTATGAGCAGAGTTAAAACGGACATTCAGCCTTTTATAATTGGATATTGAGGACAAAATAACTCCTTCCTGGTCCATATATCCCATTGAAAAATAATATGTTGACCTGTCATTACCTCCGCTTATGCTCAACTCATGGTTTTGCATTCCGGCATTTTTATTGAAGATGGCATCCTGCCAGTCAGTGCCTTCACCTAATGACTCAACATTAGCGAAATAGGGCTGCTTTCCTGAGTTTACCAATGCTTCATTTCTTAGCATTGCATACTCTGATGCGTTACAGAGATCAAGTTTTTTGGCTGGAGCCTGTGTACCGAAGTAAGCGCTGTAATTTACCTGCATTTTGCCGGCTTTACCTTTCTTGGTAGTAATGAGAATTACACCGCTTGCAGCCCGTGTACCATAAATAGCTGCTGATGCAGCATCCTTCAATACTTCAATTGATTCGATATCGGCAGGATTAAGGAAGTCGATACCGCCAACATCTACAATCATTCCATCTACGACGTAGAGCGGGTCACTGTTACCTGTTGAAGTGGTACCACGCACTCTCACCGTGGCAGATGCTCCTGGCTGGCCAGAACTTGAAGTGATCGTCATACCTGATGTCCTGCCTTGCAGTGCCTGTTCAACGCGGGTAATCGGGGAATTCTCAAGATCTTTTGATTTAACGCTCGTGATAGCACCGGTTACGACGCTTTTTTTCTGTGTGCCGTAGCCGATAACTACAAGTTCCTGCAAACCAATGGTTTTGCTCTGCATTGCAACCGTGAGCGGTACATCAGGCACGGCCTGAATCTCCTGGGTAACCGATCCAACATAAGAGAACACAAGGGTTTCAGTTGGTTTGGTACTTGTTATTTTGTAGGCACCATTAATATCGGTGGAAGCACCGTTTGTGGTCCCTTTGATTACAACATTGACGCCCGGAATGGTTTCTCCTTTGGCATCCGTTACTTTGCCACTGTATGTATACGTTTTTTGTGCATACAACGACGAAAATGCTCCCATCAGCAGCAAGGTCAGAAGAATCAATCCTCTTCTTAAGCTGCCGGCAGGTGATCTGTGGTCATGGTTTCGTGTCATTTTTGGGTTGGTTTTATTTAGGTATTAGTTAGGTTATTTTTCAGATATTCAGTGCTTTGAGAATAAAATTTTATAATTTGCCACTTATTTTGAACTTTTGCCTGCTGCTTTCCCCCGGTTTGATCTGGTCTTGTCCCCATTCCGGGTTCTCAGCCTTTTTCATCCTTTTTATCATTTCCAGGTGATGGTTGCTACCGATCGCTGTGGAACAGTGTAGGCCAGGTTGTTTTTACCCTGGGTAAGGGCAAACGTTATGGCTTCCCCTCCAATATTGCAGGCTACCAGCACTTTACTTCCATCGGGATTGAGAAACGAAACTGCAACGATTGTATTGAGGGTTGGGGGAACCTGGGAAGCGATCCTGACAGCGCCGGGTCTTACAAACTTTGAGAAATGTGCTATTGCATAGTATTCTTCATTCCTGGTAATTTCACCGGTAGCCGAATTTACGGTGATCACACCGCGGCAGTTGTTGCATCCTCCGTTTTGTGGCCCGTAGCTCTGATCGAGTGCCAGGTTCCACAGCAGAGCAGACCTTGACCAGTTTTTGGCTGTACCGATAAAAATATTCTGAACATTCCAAACCAGGTTTGAGGCAAAGTCGGTTGCCCAGGCTCCGCCCGAAATTTCGGTGAAATACAAATCCTTGTCAGGATGTGCGTTATGAACAATTCCCATCGCTGATACATCGCCTGCATATGCATGGAATGCCGACCCGGCAATGTATTGCCGTGCATCAGCATCGTTCAGTATTGAGATTGCATAATTGGTATTATCCCAGTTGTGGTCGTAGATAATGATCTTAGTTTGAAGTCCGTTTGAAGCAAATGCCGGGCCCAGGTTATTCTTGATAAAATCTGCCTGTTCGGTAGCCTGCATTTCCATGCAGGGATAACCTGCAGTAGAGAATAGAGGCTCATTTTGTGGTGTAACCGAAGAAATCCTGATACCCTTGTCCTTCATTGCTTTGATATACTTCACAAAGTAGCTGGCATATACCGGGTAGCAGTCAGTTTTGAGCTTGCCGCCTTTGAGGTTACCGTTAGTCTTCATCCATGCCGGGGGGCTCCAGGGGGTTCCCATCAGTTTAATGCCGGGTGAAATTTTAATTATCTCCTGTAATACCGGAACAACATCCTGCAAATCCTGCGACAGTGAAAAATTATCGAGATTGAGATCTGTTGTGCCTGCTGGAATATCATTGTAAGTAAAATCTGAAAGCGAAAAATCGGAAGCGCCCATGGTAAGCCGGAGGTATGAAATGCCAATTCCGGAGGCTGTATCAAACAGATTTTCCAGTGCAGCAAGTCTTGAAGCTGTATTCAGTTTTTTATGCAACAGATATGCAGACGAACCGGTAAGCGCAGCGCCAAAACCTTCCATCGACTGATAATGGATTGAACTATCGATATTGATTATGGGCCAGTTAGCATAAGGTACCGGCTTTATGGCAAGGTCGCCCTGCTGTGACAGCAAGGCAGCTTTATCGCCACGTGTGAGCCAGACTGATGCCTTTGCACCTTTTATAGTGTCCTGATCAACAGGTTCCGGTGTATCATTTTTATCACATCCCTGGAATGAAGATCCCAATAATGTTACCATTAATAAAAGGGACAGCCTGCAGAAAATGTTTAAATGATTCATCTCTATATATTTATTTACCAAGCGTTTACTCATTCAATTAACCAGACTGGTGATGCCAGGGAAGAATCAGGAAGCTGAATGATTTTTTTCACTAAAAAATCAGCTTCCTGACCCTTTTGTCATAATCATCAACATTTCAACCAGTTATCAATATCCCGTGTTCTGAGTAAGTTTTGAGTTTTTATCGAGTTCTGCTTGTGGTATTGGCCAGAACAACCGCTCGGGAGTAAGATTGTAGCCTATTGGTTCACCACCGACACCGGTAGCGGCATTTATCACAGCGATCGCCCTGCCGGTCCGTTTCAGATCGTACCATCTATGGCCTTCAAAGGCAAGTTCCAGCCTGCGTTCCTTTTCAATCGCCAGGCTCATTGTTTCCCTGGTATTGGCTGGGGTGTTGGGAAGGTTTACGCGTGACCTGACCTGGTTAACGAGTGCAGCAGCCCCGGCCAAATCTCCAGTCTCATTGAGGGCTTCGGCTTTAAGCAGCAGAACATCAGCCAGACGGTAGAATATGTAATTCTGCGGACTTGGTGATGTGTAAATTCTGTACTTGTTAACAAACGGATAATTGGTTTGCGGCCAGTTAATATCTGACCATTTTCCTGTTACATCGAGCCATACGATTGAAGAGTTCTTTCTGATCACATCATTCTCTGTATCGAATGCTCTTACAAGGTCATTTGAAGGGATATTGAACTTCTTCCAGTCGAACCCGAGAAACATACTTGCTCCCCAGTTGCCCGATGAACTTGTACCGTCATAATTGATCTCGAAAATTGACTCTGCCGAGTTTTCGTGATTGTTGTCCCACAGCATATCATATTCAGGCAACAGTGAATAACCACCGGCAATTACATCGTTGCAGTAACCAAGAACCTTGTTCCAGTCATGTGGCTCAATGGTGGCATAAACTTTTGCCAGCAAGGTATTCACAGCGCCTTTGGTTGCATATCCTTTATTGGCAGCAACTGTTCTCACATTGGCACGAGCGAATTCCAGATCAGCGATGATTTGTGTATAGACTTCAGATGCTGCTGCCCTGGCAGGGAAAAGTATAGGGTACACTTCCTCAAGGTTGGCGGCACTGATTGTTTTTACTTCGGTGAGCTGCAGCGGGACATCTCCCCACAATCGCACCAGTTCAAAATACATGACAGCCCTGATAAACGAAGCTTCACCTTTGATTTCCTTTTTCCTGGCATCCGTCAGGGTGGGATCTGTCACAGCATCCACGTTGTTTATCACAGTATTGGCCCTTCCAATTGTGCCGTACAGGTAGGCCCAGTCGCGGCTGACATTGGTATTGGTAGCATCGATGTTGTAATCGTCGATCTGGAAATTTGCCGGGTTATCGGCCCCTGCATAGGCATCATCACTCTGAGCGTCGCCGTTTACAAAGTAGTCGAGCTCAAAATACTCGTTTCTGAAATCATTGTAAACACCTGCCAGTGCAGCTTCCACAGCATCGGCAGACTTGTACAGAACCGAATCGTTTGACTCAATATCCACGGCAATACCTTGTGACTGGGGTTTGAGATCCAGAAACTTCTCACAGGAAGAAAATGCTAGTGCCAGCAGCACTACAAACAAGAGTTTTGATATTTTTTTCATGGGAGTAGCTTTTTAGAAGTTAACATTTAAACCGACGATGACCGACCTGGCCTGAGGGTAGGTACCATAATCAATTCCCAACTCTGTGGCACTGTTTCCAAAAGCATTCACTTCAGGGTCAAATCCGCTGTATTTGGTCAGGGTCAGAAGGTTCTGTCCGGTAACGTAAACCGTGAGCTCTTCAATAGCTTTTATTTTCTGACTACGGTCAATTGCCTTATATGATAAGGTAACCGACTTCAGCCTCACATACGAGCCATCCTCAATGAACCGGGTTGAGTTACGGACATTGTCAACCTTACCCTTACCTATTGCACGCGGAATGTCAGTATCAGTATTATCAGGAGTCCAGCGGTTCAGCACTGCTACCGACTGGTTCTTGCTGTCAAACATGCCTTCGAGATCGATACGGGTGGCGTTGAAGATATCGTTGCCATAACTTCCCTGGAAGAACATGTTTAAATCGAAACGTTTGTATGTCAGATCATTGGTCAGTCCAAAAATAAAGTCAGGTTCACCGTCACCCATTACTATTCTGTCGCGGGTATCGAAAATTCCATTGTTATTTACATCCTTGTAAATCAGGTCACCGGTAGCCGGATTAACACCATCAGATACATAACCATAAAACGATCCCAGTGGCAGTCCAACGTTCACAATGGAAACATCTGAGTTATTGCTGTAAACACGGCCATACATATATGGGCCGGGAAATTTCAACTCTGTCACCTTATTTCTGTTAAAAGACATGTTGAAATCAGTCGTCCATTTTATTGCCTTGTCATAGTTCACCGAACTGATATTAAACTCTATGCCTTTATTTTCAATTTTACCGGCATTGGTCTGTATCGTTGTAATATCAATTGATGTAGGTAGCAGAACGTTGAGAAGGACATCTCTGGTCTTTTTATAATAGGCATCCAGATTAATGGTCAGCCTGCCTTTAAACATTGTCAGGTCAATACCAATGTTTGATTGCGCGGTAGTTTCCCATTTGAGGTCAGGATTACCGTAAGTTGTTTTCGCCTGCGACGGCCCTGAGAGTGGATTGGTGGGCGTCCTCCTGTAATATGTAACGAGCCCGTAGCGAACATATTCCGAAATCCCTTCCTGGTTACCATTCAATCCCCAGCCACCACGCAGTTTGAGGTCATCAATGAAAGTGAGACCTTTCATGAATTCCTCTGAAGAAATGCGCCATCCTGCTGAAAACGAAGGCATTGTACCCCAGTGATGGGCTAGTTTTGAAGAACCATCGCGGCGTACGCTCACCGTTAAGTAGTATTTACTGTTATAATCATAGGTTGCCCGGCCGAAAAATGATGCCAGCGCCCATTGAGTGATATTCGTATTTGCCTCAACGATATTGGCTGCATTCAAAGTTTTCACTGATATATCGGCGGGATAATCATTACCCCAGATATAGGAATCATACCAGGTATGTTTTTGGATACTGCTCCCGACTAAACCAGTAAAGTTGTGAACGCCTATCTTTTTTGCATAATCTAGAGTATTTTCCCATAGCCAGGTGTTCGAATTACTTTTATCTGACTGGCCTATGCCGTTCTGTTTACGGCCGTATGCTGTGCGGAATGGATCGAGATAGTAGTCCCATTGATGGCTGTTTATATCAGCACCAAACCTTGTTTTAAGGAAGAGTCCTTCAATGATTTTTGCTTCAGCACTGATGTTGCCAAACAATTGATTGTCAATTGACTCCTGGTCAGGTCCCTCCATGTACGCTATAGGATTTTCCCATGATGGCTGGAAAGGATTTGGGTCATATGATGTTTTGTCAGTTAGCTCAAATCCGGGTTGT
>Ga0209099_1003925_pt1 | contig 11661 bp, 10 predicted proteins | sample AD_JPNHW2_MetaG_FD_184430 | JGI IMG/M metagenome (GOLD analysis project Ga0209099, IMG submission 184430) | Active sludge microbial communities of municipal wastewater-treating anaerobic digesters from Japan - AD_JPNHW2_MetaG (SPAdes) (version 2) | ecosystem: Engineered > Bioreactor > Anaerobic...
TATCAGCGGCATGGTAATATGAAGATTTATTGGAATACTATTGACCAATTTGGTCTTTTTGGCGACCTTTACCGTTAAGGCAGCACCTTTTACTTCCGTGATCACATACTCCAACAAATTGGATTCCCCTTCTATTTCCAAACCGGACTGAATAGCATAACTGATGACAACATTCATATTCGCAGAAATATTTTCAGACGAAACGATAATCTGCTCAAATGGAGTTAATTGTCTCGTTTCTTTCGCAATTTGTTGATTGCCTTTAATCTCTTTCGCCTGCAGCGATAAAGAGAGAGTTATAAGCAAAAACAGGCTTGAAAATTTTATTACTTTTTTCATGATATTAAATGTTTAAAATTTCGATGCAATATTACAATAATAATATGAATTTATTTCGTTGTATTTGACAAAATTTGAACCCGATACAATTGTTTAATAATCATTCGATTCACGCACGATAAATGAAGCGATATAACGTTTAAACAAAAATGGATATAACGTTTAAACAAAAATGTGACAAAAATATTATGGCAGGAATCTGTATCGTTTAAATTTTATGTAACTTTGCAGCTTGAAATATTTTTTATGTTAGTATTGATTTTAAGACATTTATTATGACAAAAACTTCCAAAAGTCCGCAGTCATCGCAATATAGCAAAAAGAGAATTAAAGTTGCCGTCATGTGTATTTCAGCAGTTATTATCTTTTATGTCGGAGCTAATTTTTTGAAAGGGATTAATGTTTTTAATGAAAAGGTATACTATTACTGTGTGATGGATGATGCTACCGGCATTCAGCAAAGTACCCCTGTTATGTTAAGCGGCTATAAAGTGGGAATGGTAGATGACGTTTCATTAATCAGCTCTAATCCTCCCAAAGTATGCGCGAAGATACTATTGACCGAACCTATCGACATTCCGACCTCTTCCCGCTTTATGATAGAATCTAAAGATTTATTGGGTGGACATCTACTCAACCTGATTATGGGCAACGGAACCGGAAAATTGCAAAGCGGTGATACCCTCCTATGCTCCATAAAACCCGGTATGCTCGACGGTATCGACGAAATTAAAGGTCAGATTAGCAGTGTCTTGACTTCGATTGATACCATCGGCTTGTCGATAAAAGATGTGCTACACAAAAACGGCGGAGGCAAAAGTTTACAGGCTACCCTCCAAAACATTGAATCTTCTACCGAACATTTAAACGAAATTCTGGGTAATAATAAAGTCAAAGTAGGCAAATTGGTCACCAATCTCGAAAAATTCAGTCAAACATTGGACAATGCCTCACCACAACTGACCTCCATTTTGGAAAATTTTGACCAAATCAGCGACACCATCGCCAAAGCCGATATTGCAGCTATCATACAAAACGCCAATCGTACCATTACCGAATTGGAAGCCGTTGTGAAGAAAGTAAACCAAGGCGAAGGAACTGTTGGTGAACTATTTAACGACGATGCCCTCGCTACTAAATTAGAACAAACCATTAACAGTGTCAATGACTTAGTTACAGATTTGAAAGCACACCCCAAACGCTACGTTCATTTCTCATTGTTCGGGAAAAAAGATAAAGACAAAAATCAAAAAAATAAATAATACAATGGATCTTAAAATTGAAGGAAGACTAATCCAAAAATTAGGGCTTCAAACCGGTAACGGTAAAAATGGAGAATGGAAAAAACAAGAATTTGTAATTGAAACCGATGACGCTTATCCTAAGAAAATATGTGCTAACCTTTGGTCAGACAGAATTTCTCAGCTGGATCCTATTGCCATTAATGAAAAAATTGCCGTCTATTTTAACCTCGAATCTCGCGAATTTAACGGCAAGTGGTACACCGACGTACGCGCTTGGAGAATAGAAAAAGCTGCGCAATCCGTGCCCGTTTCTGATGCGGCTCAACAACAACCTTACAGCACTCAACAGCAACCTGCCCCTGCCCCACAACCCGCCGCCCCACAATATGGCAATGAAGACCCCTCTTTCGGAGCCTCCGACAATGACGGACTTCCCTTTTAATCATCAAAAATGACTTACGGAGTAGCCCACTTGTCCATCATTCCTTTGCGGAGCGAACCTTCCGAAAAAGCGGAAATGGTCTCCCAACTCTTGTTCGGTGACGCTTATATCGTTTTGGAAGAACAAAATAGTAGATTTAAAATCCAAACCTGTGACTGTCAATACGAAGGCTGGATGGACAAGAAACTTTTTAACCCGATTCATAAATTGGATGTGGAAGCCTATCTGTCTGCCGATAAGTATTTTGTGAAAGATTATCTGCTTTTTATCAAGACGTTTGAAAAAGATATATTGTTCCCTGTTTTTGCCGGTTCATCGTTTCCATTTCCGAAGGATAATATTTTGATATTGGGGAACTCCATTTTTATGGTACACCTTCCGGAGGAGAAGCAGGTGCAAACAGTTCCCGAGCTAACCGAATCGCAGGTAACAATCATCCAATTTGCGGCACAATACCTCAACGCTCCCTATCTGTGGGGCGGTCGCTCACCGGCAGGAATTGACTGCTCCGGCTTTTCCCAAATCGTTTACAAACGCATCGGTTTGGCTCTTCCGCGCGATGCCTCACAACAAGTTCAAATGGGCAAAACTATTGATTTTGTAGAAGAAACGCAAATCGGTGACTTGGCTTTCTTCCAAAATGAGGAAGGAAAAATTATTCATGTCGGAATCATCTGCGGTAAGAACAAAATCATTCATGCCAGCGGCTGTGTGAGAATTGATACCATTGATACAACCGGAATTTTTAACCACGAAACCAAAACGTATTCCCATTTTTTGCGAATTATCAAACGAATTCTATCGCTATGACCGGAAAACTTGTTCATTTGAGAGCCTTGGAACCGGAGGATTTATCTTTGCTGTATCAATGGGAAAATGATACAGAATTATGGACTTTGAGTAACACGCTTGCTCCTTTTTCAAAAGCCGTTTTGGAACGATTTATCGAAACTTCAGCTGCCGACATTTTCGTTAACAAACAGTTACGCCTGATGATTGATGAGGTGAACACGCATAAAACAGTCGGAACATTGGACATTTTTGATTTTGCGCCCGAACATCGCCGTGCCGGTCTGGGAATTTTTATTGAGAAAGATTCTCGAGGCAAGGGCTATGCCATGGAAAGTATCCTGCTTACAAAGAAATATCTGTTTGAAGTCCTGAATGTTCATCAAATCTTTTGTAATATTATGGCAGATAATAGAATAAGTATTTGTCTGTTCCAAAAAGCAGGATTTCAGCTGATGGGTCGGAAAAAAGATTGGATTTGGAGCAAAAATAGGTTTGTAGATGAGAATATGTATCAGTGTTTTAATGATTTATAATCAATAACAATAATATGTCAGATTCAATTATTAAGCATGGTCGTCCTTCGTGGGACGAGTATTTCATGGAAATTGCCAATGCAGTCAGCAGCCGCGCTACTTGCGACCGCGGGAAAAGTGGGTGCGTGATTGTACGTGACCGTCAAATTTTAGTGACCGGATACGTTGGCTCCCCCAAGGGGTTGCCTCATTGCGATGAAGTCGGACATCAATTGAAAAAAACCGTCCACGAAGACGGTACCACCACCGAACACTGCGTAAGAACCGTTCACGCGGAACAAAATGCCATTTGTCAAGCTGCAAAATTAGGTATTGCATTGCAAGACAGTACGTTATATTGTCGCATGACTCCGTGTCGGGTCTGCGCCATGCTCATCATCAATTGTGGAATAACCCGCGTTGTTTGCGAAAAAAAGTATCACGCCGGTGCTGAATCCGAGGAAATGTTCCAAAAAGCCGGTGTCACTTTGGAGTTCTTCTCTACCGATATTATGCAATATAACAAGCAATAACTTGTTAATCAGTTAGATAATTTTTTTAAAAAAAGAAACTGATTCTTTCGTTTTGACTGTATATTTGCAGTCTCTCATTTACTCATTTTACTAATACGAAGCATTATGAACGAGTCGCTTTTGCACTATTTCTGGAAGAACAAGATTTTTTCCATCATCAATTTAAAAACCATTAACAACCAATCATTGCAATTGGTGCATACCGGATTTCCACACCAAGATGCGGGACCGGATTTTAAACAAGCGATCATCAAAATTGATGATATTACGTGGGTCGGCGATGTGGAAATTCATGTGCACACTTCCGATTGGTTGCACCACAAACACCAGTGTGACGATAAATATCAAAGTATTATCTTACATGTTGTATATGAACACGATACCAATCGAATTGACCAATTTCCCACATTGGAATTGAAGAATTATATCTCGCCGCTGCTGATAGAAGAGTATCGGAAACTGTCGCTCAGTTATGAGCCTTTGCCCTGCAAATCTTCTTTACCGGAGGTCAGCGCATTGCAATTTACGGCGTGGTATTCGCGCGTGGCTGCGGAGAGATTATTGAGAAAACAAAAAGAAATTTTTGAAACCTTGCATCATTGTCAAGAAAATTGGCAAACAACAGTATTTCAAACTATTACAACAAGTTTCGGATTCCGTACCAATGTGCCGGCCTTTTCGTTGTTGGCGAAAAGCATCTCATATCAACATGTGATCAAGCATTCCGATTCGCGCTTGCAGATTTACGCCCTCATTTTTGGACAAGCAGGAATGTTGGAAGACGAAGTATATAATGACGACTACTATCAATCCTTAAAAAACGAATATCAATATCTTCGATACAAGTATCAATTATCTCCTATACCCTTTAAAATATGGAATTTATTGCGATTGCGTCCGCAAAATTTTCCGTGTATTCGCTTAGCGCAATTAAGTGAAATACTTTATAAAATTCCCGACCTGATTCATTCAATACTGAACTATGAAACAGAATCCGTTCTCCGCAATGTGGCTGCTTGCGAACCGCACGATTATTGGAAAACGCACCGACATTTCGGGCAGCCAAGTCCGCAACACTCTTGTAGAATAGGAAAATCTGCTATTAATTCATTGATAATCAATATTATCGTTCCTATTCAATTTGCTTATGCCACCTTTACCGGAAATGCCGAATTGAACGAAAAATCTTTAAATATTTTAGAAAAAGCAGATTTTGAAAAAAACAGCATTACCGAGGAGTATGTGAAAGCGGGTTTTCCGTCAGGCAACGGACTCTATTCACAAGCCATTTTGGAACTTCATCAACATTATTGCCTGAAGAGACGATGTTTGGAGTGTGATATCGGTTGCCGTATTTTGCAGAAATCAGCACCTTGACGTACACTGTTAGTTCCCGGTTGTAAAATCGATGTAATGAATCCCAATTCCTTTATATCCGTCTTCTGTATAATATAAAATGCCCAATATGGAGAAGGAGTATCGGGTATTGGGTTTCAGTTTAACAAAGACGTGAAGTTCCTGACGGTTTTCACTCCATTGATAATTTGAGTCGTTTTTTTTAATCAATTCAGGATAAAATTCGGCACCCATTTTTCCGTAACCCAGTGCAATTCCCGGACGCATAGGTTTAGAAAAAGAGATGATGATTTCGGTTTCGCCGGCAGGAACATTTTTTTGCCCGTCGCGAATATTACAGGTGATTTTGGCACAATTTTTTAACTCTTTTTTTTGTTTTTTATGAAACTCGCGGAAGCTAAAATCTTCGATCACTTCGGCTAATTTCGGCATAAAAGAGTGCATATCGGGGTACTGTTCGCGGCTTTTTTCCATTGTTTGCAGTGCTTCAACGTAATCTTGCGTCAAAACAAAATAATTTGTTTCTTCATCTTGAATGAGTGATTTAAGGCTGATTTCCGGATAATGAGCCATCATATAACAAATGACGGAAGAACGCACAAAAGTCTCATTCAACATAATCAGCGGATGACCGTAGGCTTGCCTTGACATCTCTTCTCCAACTTCTTTGAATACCCGCTCTGCTCCTGGTCGCAACATGTCCCAATACTTCATATTGAGAGGATTGCAATACGAATGACAGAACTCATGAATGATGGTAGGCAATACTGATTCGATTGTATAGGAAGGTAATCCGTTTTCGTCGGCATCACAGCAACCCATAATTGACAACATGGTACGGGTTCCATCGCTGAAAGGCAGTTGCGCACCATAATTGCATGGACCATTTAATATGCTGATTACCAAATTGTAAGAATTGTTATTCTTCTCTATATCGGTGGGTACAAAAAAAGTCTCAAACCATTTAAAATCAATTTTATTCAAGATTTCCTGCATGGCATTTTCTGCTTGAAGATAGGTCTCTTGTTGAGCAAGAAAAAAATCATGAAAACGGGTTTCCCGATAAAATTGATTAATCAACTGCAAAAATTGCTCTTCAGATTTCTGCTTCCAGCGACCGCGATATTCCTCATTTTCAGCTATGTCGGGATTGAGCGTCAAGGTGTCATGATCCCATTTCAAGTGTAACGCAAAAGACATCGGGGCATCGAAACTGATTCCTTCTTTGAGAGCTAATTTTTTTGCAAAGAGAACAGCATTATGTTTTTTATAATCAGCAAAATAAGTATTGGTAGCACGGGCAAATGAGGGCATCATGCATCGATTGTATTCTCTGTTTCCTGCAAGTCGAAAGATGACCGACAATAATTCTGTTCTTTCATCAATTTTGGCAGAAACCATGTTTTGTGCAAAAGAAGACACGAAACATACTACTGCAAACAACATCGTCAATATTTTTTTCATTTCAATGATTTTTTAATGAAGTCAAAAGGATGATACGGCGGGTATCTCATTTTAAAATCGGGGGAAGTTTTGTTCCATAACACTGAACGCAAGTTACTGAAAATTAAGAAACTATGTATTCCATGATATTTTCCTGTACCGCTATTTCCGACTCCGCCGAAAGGTAATTTCGCATTGGCGATGTGCATGATGGTATCATTAATGCACGCGCCTCCGGAAGTGCTTTCTTGCAACGCTCTTTGTGCTGCCTGATTATTTCCAAAAAAGTAAAATGCTAATGGTTTTTCGTGTGCGGCTACGTAATTCAGCGGTTCATCAAGGGTTTCAAACTCCATGACGGGTAAAATAGGACCGAATATTTCCTCTTGCATGATCGGAAAATCGGGCTTGACGTCTTCAATAATGGTTGGGGCGATGTACCTTTGTGAAGCGTCCGTTTCACCGCCATAGCAAATCGTGCCCTGTTTCATGAGTTCCGTTATACGATGGAATGCTTTATCGTTAACAATTCGTGCAAAATACCGGCTCTCCCGAATGTCGGGTCCCAGCATATTTTCGATTTCGATTTTGAATTGATTGATAAAATCGGCTTTCACGCTTTTGTGAACAAAGGCATAATCCGGCGCAATGCAGGTTTGTCCGGCATTCACAATTTTTCCCCACGCAATCCGCCGCGCTGCTATTTGGATATCGGCATCGTGGTCCACAATGCACGGGCTTTTTCCCCCTAATTCCAAAATCACCGGTGTAAGATGCTCGGCAGCAGCCTTCATCACTACTTTGCCAACGGCGGGACTACCGGTGTAAAAAATAAAATCGAAAGGAAGTTGTAACAGTTCCGTATTGACTGCCCGTCCCCCTTGTACTAATGCCATATATTGGGGCGGAAAAGTCTCATCTATCATTTGTTGAAGCACTTGCGAAACGGTAGGAGTATAGGGAGACGGTTTTAAGATGGCACAGCAGCCCGACGAAATGGCACCCACCAGCGGATTGAGAAGCAAATTGACAGGGTAATTCCATGGCGCGATGATCAGTGCAACGCCCAGTGGTTCCGGCAATATGCGACTTTTGCCAGGATAAAGAAAGAAGGGCGTGAAAACACGTTGCGGTTTTGCCCAGCGTTTCAGATGCCGCAAATGGTTTGTAATCTCTGCCAATACAACAGCTATTTCCGTAATATATGCCTCACGGTCAGACTTATGTAAATCTGTCCAAAGAGCATCTAAAAGTTGAGGTTCGTATTTTAGAATGGCAGATTGGAGTTTCTGCAGATTTTGAATCCGAAATCGAATCTCTTTGGTTTGGTGGGTTGCAAAAAATGTTTTTTGCGCTTGAAAGATGGTGTCCATATTAAGGCAAAATTACGTATAGCGTTCTATCGAAGCAATTTTACCAATTCCGTATTGGCAAAGTGCCCGGGTTTTGTAGCGAAGACGTGTCCGCGAATGGGTTTCCCTAACAGATAAAGGTCGCCGATAATATCCAAAAGTTTATGGCGTGCCGGTTCGTTTTCGTGGCGGAGTTCGATATTATTCAAAATGCCGTTTTCGGTAACTTGCAAGTCTGTTTTGTGGAAGAAATCTGCCAATTTTTGCATGACGTCGGGGGATGGTTTTTGAGCCACAAAGACGATGGCATTATCCACGTCGCCGCCGCGCACCAAGTTATGTTGAATCAAAAACTCTAATTCATGCAGGAAAACAAACGTCCGGCAGTTATAAAAATCACTTGTAAATTGTTTGATATTTGTAAGTTGAGCTTTTTGTTCAGCTAAGATTTTGGTTCCGTAGTCCACATCTACAAAAACTTGAAAATCGTCTGCCGGCACAATTTTTATTTCGACACCGTTTTCTGCCATGGCAAAAGTGGTAGGGTTTTGAACGGTGTAGTATTCTCGTTCGGCATTTTGCTCTACGCGTTCTACTTTATGCAATGCTTCTACGTAAAGTCTTGAACTACCGTCTAATATAGGAGTTTCTTCTGCATCAATTTCGATAAGCAGGTTGTCAATTTGCATTCCTGCCAATGCAGCCATCAGATGTTCGATAGTTCTGACCTCTGCTCCATTTTCTTTGATAGAAGTACCGCGCGATGTGTCGAAAATATTTTCTATCAATGCTTTAACAGAAGGCTGTTGAGGCAGATCCACTCGTTTAAAAATAATTCCGTGATTTTCGGGGGCGGGGATAAAAGTGATGGTTACATTTTTTCCGGTGTGCAATCCTTTCCCGGAAAGAGAAATGGGTCGAGAAATCGTGGCTTGGTTATTCATTTTTCTGTATTTTCTTTTCTAATTCGGCAACTTTTTTAAATAATTCAGGAAGTTTTTTGCGGTAAATAATCAGACGTTTTTCTTCGTTTAACGGAATGGCGGGCGAGCCCAGCAAAATCTGGTTCCCCTCAACGGTATGACTAACAGCTGATTGACCGCCGACCATGACGTTATCGCCTACTTTAATATGACCAATGGCAGCGGCTTTTCCGCCGAAGATGCAATGGCTGCCGATTTTGGCTGAACCCGCAACAGCAGCTTGTGCCGCAAATGCAGAACCTTCGCCAATTTCAACATTATGAGCGATTTGTATTAAGTTGTCTAATTTTACATTCTTATGAATCAGCGTTGAACCCATGGTAGCGCGGTCGATACATGTATTGGCACCAATTTCCACACTATCCTCTATCACAACATTGCCGATTTGCGGGACTTTAATAAAATCACCGTCTTTGGGCGCAAATCCAAAACCATCGGCACCGATGACAGAACCCGCATGGATGATGCAATGATTGCCAATAATGCACTCTGCATAAACCTTAACACCGGAATGAAGAATCGTATCGGACCCTATTTTTACATCATCGCCGATACAGACGTGCGGAAAGAGCTGCGTATTATCTCCAACTACAGCATTCTCGCCAACGCTGACAAACTCTGCGATATATACATTTTCGCCAATTTTGGCAGTTTCGGCAATACAAGCGTGCGAAGAAATTCCTTTTTTAACCTTCTTGGAGCGGTTATAAAAATCCAATAATGTCGCAAAAGCAATGTATGCATCTTTAACCTTTATTAAAGTGCATTGTACCGGCTTTTCGGGCACAAAGTCTGCATTGACAATAGCCGCAGTAGCCTTCGTGTCATAAATATGATGGGTGTATTTGGGATTAGCTAAAAAGGTCAGTCCACCCGAGATGCCTTCTTCAATTTTGCAAACTGTTGTGATGATTCCGTTTGGGTTTCCGACCACTTCGGCTGACAATAGTTCGGCAATTTGAGAAATTTTAAATTCCATCTATTCTAAATTTTTGGCAAAAATACGATTTTTCGGCCTATCTTTTTTGAGCTGCCTCGAGTTATTTATTAAAAAAACTTAATGGAGATGGAATGGGGTAGGCAAGCTCTTTGACTGGTTTTGGTCTTAGCGTTGGCTTGAGCAGCTTTGGCAATGTGTGTGGCTGTATGCGTTGGCTTGTCCTTTCATTTCAGATTAATTCTTCATATTGTCAAAATGTAGTTTGTCTTTGTCTTGAATAAGTTTCATCAGGTATTTGGCTGATTGGTGAATTTCCTGAGGATTCATTGAGCCATTAATTGAATGAGAGAGAATATTGCATACCTTTATTAGTAAACCAAGTTTTGTTTTCTCATTATTGCTTGTAATTTTGAATACACTTGTTACATCATTTTGAATATGACTTGTGAAGGTTATGTTCTTGCCGATTTTAAAACCATACCATTCTTCAAAAATCCGTCTCATAACATTGGGATAGTGATATATCTGACATTCGGTTTTTAGTTCTTCTTCACTCTTTTGGGAAAACATATAAATTTCTTTGAACAAATAATTATATGGTTTTTCCATATTATACGATTTGTATAATTCACTTTTACCGTTACTTTTCCTTATTTCAAAAGTTGCATATTTAGATTTTGTTTCAACACCATTTTTATCGGTTTTATCTTCCCATGCTTTTTTGCCATAAGAAAGATTACAATAGTCATCCCAAGAATGAGTCAATACAAAAATTTGTTGATTTGGGAGTTCCAAAAGGTTTTTCATAAGTTCCAAAATGTAAAACTTATTTGAATCATCCATACTTGAAATTGGGTCGTCAACAATGATTAGTTCAATTTCAGGTTTTACGTTCTGTTGTTTGTTGTCTGCAAAAAGTTCGTAATAGAAAAACAACAATGCTAAAAGGTTTTTTTCTCCTTCGCTAATATCTCTGATTGTAAGAGTAGCGTTTTCGTTGGTGCTTTTGATAATGTAATTTTTGTTGTCAGTATCAAGTTCAACCTTTAATGAAATATTTATGTCATTCAGAATTTGAGAAACAAAATCAGCAAAATCTTTTGTTAGACTTTTCTGTTGTTTTAAATCTTGAATTTCTTCTTGCTTTTTCTTGTTGTTATCTCGCTTTTCCTTGAGGTCAATTTCCTCGTCGTTAACCTCCTTTAGCCTATCTTTTATAGTGACTGATTGTAGTATTTCCAAGCCAATTGCACCTTTTACTAAAGTAGTGAGATTGTTTTGTTTCTTTTTTAACTCTGATAATTGTTCGTTTTGGGTTTTTGAAATAGCTGATATGGATTCCTCAATCACGCTTAATGTGTCTGACAAAAGTTGAAAGTCAAAATTTTCTTGAAGTTCAATGTTACTAATTTTCGATTGACACGAAGTTATAAGAGAGTCAATATTGCTTTTCTTTTCAGGAATTGCAGTAAAATGTTGCGCTATCTCATTGCCAATGTTAATGGTGTAAGTCTTAGATTCCTTTTCAATATTTTTTATTGAATCTAATATGTTTTGAAGTTGTTTTTCAAATTCTTTGAGTTTCTCTATTGCCTTTTGCTTTTTGTTTTCCTTATATTGATTAAATTTTGATGTAACAGCAGAGTAGTCTAATTGTCCACCACAAAATTTACAGGTATCCCCCTCCTTATGGATTATCAAACCTGATTCAATCCATTGAACAAC
>Ga0209099_1003926_pt1 | contig 11655 bp, 15 predicted proteins | sample AD_JPNHW2_MetaG_FD_184430 | JGI IMG/M metagenome (GOLD analysis project Ga0209099, IMG submission 184430) | Active sludge microbial communities of municipal wastewater-treating anaerobic digesters from Japan - AD_JPNHW2_MetaG (SPAdes) (version 2) | ecosystem: Engineered > Bioreactor > Anaerobic...
GCCTAATTTCAAGCCGAAGAAATGGAAAAACAAATTTTCATCCCGAGACATGTCTCGGGATGAAAATAAGCTTATATCTTTAAATAATTATTAACTAAAAACTGTCAACTAATTTTAGGACGTGACAAATTCTAACCATGAGAAAACTGATAAACTTTGTATTTTCAATTCTATTCTTGATGTTCATTGTAGAAGCGAAAGCTCAAGACAATAAGAAATTTACAGATAATGCTCAAGAAGTTTGTGGCAATCTTGTTTTCATTAATGATTTAAATGTCATTAATTATTACAACTTACAAGACACATACAATACCGAATTAAAAATTAGCGTGTATAAGAAAACTTCTGATTACCAAGAAAAACTTGAAGCGTTAAGAAAATTAAAACAAGAAATGCTTAGTAATATCTACTATATCAGAATTGATAAGATATTTACTAAACAATATCAGAAATACGTGGATGGTTCATACAACCTAGAAACCGTAAATTACGACCTTACCCAAAAAGGATTTAATTTAATTTTACAAGAATACGATGAGTTCAAAGAACCGCCGAAGAAACTTGTATGGACAGGGAGACCTTCAAGTCATAAATTGTTTCCAGGAAAGGATAGCGAATCAAATCCATGCGATGAAGTTTCTTTTCAAATATTACTAAAAAAATTACCTTCTAAAATAGTTCCATACAAAATGATGGGACAATTTTCTTTTCAAGAATTGTTATTTATACCAATGGATGAGTCAAATGCATTAGAGATTGAAAATAATAGAGAAAACGTTGTTCTGTTTATTTTCTTTAAACCAAATGGTAAAGAGATTATAACTTACAAAGAAATACTCGAACCATCTATTAAACAATCAAACTATTTAAAATCTGATTATTTAAGAATTCTGATTGTTAATGAAAATCAAGAGAAAATATATTATGATAAGACTTTCAATTAGAAAACAAAGAATAAAAACGCTACACAACAGCTGCTAAAACCCAACGGGGTTGAAGCGTAGATAAGTTTTTATTTAGTATATTGGCAATAGTTTTAACGTGGGACAAGATTGCTGCTTCGAACTCCCCGTCGTTTTTTAGCAGCAAACGTTAGCAGTCATTATACTTAACGATATGAGACACTTTCTAACCATTGGATTATTTACTATTTTTTTGAATAACTATGCCTTAGCACAGAAAATAGATTATTCGAGAATAGATACTTCTAAGGTTCCTAATGGTTTGTTTTATCAAATTGAAAATCATTTAAAAGGAAACTATGATTTACGATTTGAATTTCTTGACTACAATGTAGAAAGGAATCTTATTTATTGTGCGTATTATGCAAAATTTGATATGGGTGTTCTTTATGATTTTCTATTATTAAAACCCACTAAAAATGGATTAGTTAGAAAACTTTCTACGCTTTACGAACCCAGTATAAAGATTGTATTTAAGAATAAATTCATTTATGTAATAAGGAAATGTGGTATTGAAGTTTATGATACAACTGAATTGTCAAAACCTATCTATCCAGACATTCAGATATACTCACAAACGTCTAGATTAAATTGTGGAAACGAAAACAACACTAAATGCATTAAAATAAACGTGAATCTGGATAGCCTCACCATAAAATCAGAAAAACTTGATTTAGTCACAAAAAAGGCAATTACTGAAGAATATCGTATAAACGAAAACGGGAAAATAATTAAAAAATAACGCCTGCTAACACGTGGTTTAAAAAATTGGGGCTAGATTCCAAGATTCAAGTATCTTTTTCTATATTTAGTTTGTTTTTAACGTGGGATAAAGAAGTTGTTGTCTACTCCCCACCTTTTTCAAACCACGGAAACGTTGTACGCAAGCTAAGAAGAAACGAAAGGCATGAAATCAGAGGCTGAAGAAAAACTTAAGAGAATTGCGGATATCTGGAATCATTTTATCTTGGAATATAAATTCTGTAACAGAAAGATTAAGTTCACAGAAGATGTTAAATCCAATTATTTTGGCGATATACTTGGTTACTTTCTAGATACCTTTGATATAATATTTGAAGAAAAAAATCCAAGTTCATTTTCCGACAGGTTTGCATATCATATTAGTTTACTTCAAGCAATTTATATTCAACAGGATTTTGTTGAGGAATTACTTTTAATATTTAAATGTGGAATTAATAAAGGGCATTTAAAAAATAATGAAAATTATTCAATCAATAGAGAGATTCGTAATGAACTTGTTGGACACCCAATTCGAAAAACCGAAATTCCAATTGAAGAATTCAATGTAAATAAATGTGAATCTTGTGGAACGATTACTAATAAACCTAAAAATAAATCTGTTCTATTGTCTTCGACATTATTCAGCTATGATTCAAATAATAAAACAATTGAATATTTAAGATATCATAAGGATAATAATTATCAGTTTGAAACTAAAACCTTTGAAATAAGTGATATATTAAAAAGGCACAAAGAATTCTTAAATAAATATTTCGATAAAATCTTAGAAAAACTTAAAGGAATACTTGATAAGTATGAACGCGAATTAATCAAACTTGAAAATAGTGTTGACAAGCAGGATTTTGAAACTATGATTAAATTGGTTAGTATATCATTTGAGTCAATTTTAAAATCAGATTATTTGTATAATGAAGTTTCGTTAATTGAAATTTATAAAAGGCGGAAAGAACATAAAAGATATCAAAACTTCATCGACAAGTTTTATTTAGATTTAAAAAACGGGATTATTGAAACAAGAAAATACACAAAGGAATTATTTGAACCCAAACAATTTGATAATAATGTTGAACTACCAAAAATAAACATATCATTTGTAGACTTCAGTAATTCCGAAGTAAAATTTAACAAAGAAACAAAGGTTACTTACCACTATGAACTAGGTAAGTTAGCAACTAAACGAAACATTAATGATTTCGATTTCTTTAGCGGTTTTCTGAAGACTAAGTGTTCAAAGAACAAATTAGTAATGAACGAGTTGAAACATATGAGAAACAATATTTCAAATGAAATTGAGTATTATACAGCATTTAGACTAATTTGTAAAGAATTGAAACAATAGCCAGCGTACAACATGTGGTTTAGCCTACTGTGGCTGATTTTGCAGATGCAGAATTATTACTACCTTTAACTAAGTTCTTAACGGCGGATAGTTGTGCAGCAGTTTACTCCACAGCAGTCCAAACCACAGGAACGTTGTAGCACATTATACTTGACGAATGACACGACATCTCATTTTAGCTATATTTCTTGTGAAATCATTGCTTATCTCTGCACAGACAAAAGATTCTATGAGGATTGCTCAAATTGATTCCTTAATAGATTTTTACTCGAATGAGATGGAAAATAATAAATCGTGGAAGACAATAAATAGTGACGGAATAGTCGAAAAGAAAATATTATTATTTATTAAAAAACAAATTGGAGGTTTTTCATCAACTTCTTTTAGTAAGGATACTTTTGTTTATGTGATTAATCATAACCTTTATTACAGAAAGGACAATAAAAATATTGAAACTACATACTTTTTTGAAAACAATAAACTTGTGAAATATCATTCAATTGAAACACGAAATGAAAAGGAAATTAATGAAGACTCTTTGAAAGTATTTTATGAAATTAATGCATACTTTGACAATTCAAGATTAATTGAAAAAAAGGAAGTTGAAAAAATCAAAACACAGCAACGTAAAGAATTTAACCCTAGAAATGCATTAGGAATGGCGAAAATTGAATTGAATGCTTCACTTGATGTTATAAAATACTTTGACGAGAAGAAAGGACAATTAATTGATAACGAATAAATAACGTGCTACAACACGTGGTTAAGCCAATTGGGGCGGATGATGCAGATACAAATGTTTTTACTATTTTAGTATGTTTTTACCGTGGGACGAGATAGTTGCAGCTAACTCCCCAACTGTCCCAACCACGCAACGTTAGTGGCAAGTTTAAAACCAAACGATATGAAATATTTTCTCACGTTAGTTTTTTATTTTTTTATAATTTCTTCTTACGGACAGAGTTTAGATAGTTGTGGTATTGATAACAATCCTAAACTGAACATACATGAATCAAAATATCTAAATGAATATTTAAAGAATCAACGGGATACGTTTGATTTAGCAGGCAAACAAATAATATTTGTGACAGGAAGCGGCGGCGGAGTAATTGGAGAAAAGAAAGAATACTTCGCTGATATCAAAGAATGGAATGATAAAAATTCAAGAATTGCGACAGCTTTAGTTATTTTGACAACAGAAGAGAAAATCGAATCGGGAGGTTATGATGCCATATTGACTTATTGGGTGAAGATTTTACCAAACAAGAAAAAGATAATTGAAAAAATAAAAACCAGCCACTAACAGGTGGTTTAGCCTACTGGGGCTGATGATGCAGATATGAAAGTTTTTACTATTTTAGTAAGTTTTTAACGTGGGATGACGCCGCTGGCTATTAACTCCCCAGCAGCCCAAACCACCGACCGTTGGCATTAATTGTAAAGATGACATTATGATTGTTGGTAAAAATTATAGAAATATTGAGTTTGAAGACATTGAAAGACTCGTTTCTAATAAAATTCAAGAGAATAGAACCCTTGATTATAAGAAAGATATTAATCTTGAAAAAGGTGAAGAAAGGAAAGATTTTCTCTATGATATCTCATCTTTTGTAAATAGTGAGGGCGGTGTAATAATATTTGGAATTTCTGAACAGAAAGATGAAAAAGGTAATAATACAGGAATTCCAGAAGAAATATGTGGCATAGAAGATAACCTAGATAAAATAACACTTAAAATTGAAGATTTAATAAAAACCTCAATAGAACCGAATATTTCAAATATCATAATAAAACCTTTACAGAAAAATGGAAAGAAAGTTTTATTTATTGGATTGCCTAAAACGTTAGGACTACCAAGGATGGTTACATATAATTCTTCGAATAAATTTTATCGCAGAAGAAATTCAGGAAAATATCTCGTAGATGTATATGAACTTAATCAAATGTTTATGGAAAGTATTGAAACTATTAAAGAATTAGATAATTTTCGAATTAAGAGACTAAATAAAATAAGAAAAGGAGAATTCATCTCTAATGCAAACCCATACAATTTAACCTTAGTTCATATTTCTCCAATAAGTTTCTTTCAGTTTAATCAACTTTCTCTAACCGATGATAGAGTTTTAAATAAACTCACAGAGAAATTAAAACCTATTGGAGCACCTAATTGGGATAGTCGAAGCAATTTTGAGGGATATTTAGTATATCATTATGACAGAGAAAATAATGAAGTTACTGCTTATAATCAAATTTTTCGAAATGGAATAATTGAGTTTTACACACATGATTTTCATGAAAGACTTGATGTAAATTATCTGTATTTAGGAATGCTAGAAACACAAGTTAGTGACAGTGTTAATAGAGCTATTCAAATGTATAAGGAATTAGAAGTTCCACCACCATTCGTTGTACATATTACCTTAACTGATTTATTAAATTGCAAAGTATCTGTCGATAGTAGCATGTTTCGGTTAAAAGATTCAAATTTTATAAATAAAGATTTATTGCTTCCCAATATTATTATTAATGACTTTGATGAAAATGTAGAGAAACAATTAAAGAATATTTTTGATGTCATTTGGCAATCTGCAGGTTATAGAAAAAGTCCTTATTATAATGACCTTGGAGAAAGAATAAAAAAATAAACAACTAATGCCAACATGTGGTTTAGCCTACTGTGGCTGATTTGGCAGATGCAGAATTATCATTACCTTTAACTTAGTTTCTAACGGCGGATAGCTGTGCAGCAGTTTGCTCCACAGCAGTCCAAACCACAGGAACGTTAGGGTACATAAAATTTCCAAGCAACAATCATTTTCCTGAAAAATTATTTTGATTTTGTTATCTTTTAAGATAACTTTGCAGCATGACAAGAAAAATAATATTTCATAAAGAATACTTTTTGGATTTTTATAGAACACTTGATGATAAAGTAAAAGCGAAGATTCAATATGTATTCGAATTGATAAAGCAGGTGGACAGAGTACCTGAAAAATTTCTTGCTCCGATTAGCGGGAGTGATGGACTCTTTGAGATACGGATTGAATATCAATCCAATATTTACAGAGTATTCTGCTGCTTTGACGAGGGACGAATAGTTGTATTGTTCAATGGATTTCAGAAAAAGACGCAGAAAACGCCAAAGGAAGAGATAGAAAGAGCTGTGCGACTGAAGAAAGAGTATTTTGAATTAAAAAAACGTTAATTATGGATAAATATAAAGGAGTTACAACCTTCGACGAGTTACTAGAGGTTGAACACGGAAAAATCGGCACTGAAAGCAGAAATGAGTACGAAGAAAGAGCACAAATGTTCATTGTGAGCGAAATGCTTAAAGAAGCAAGAAAAGCTTCTAAAATGACCCAAGAACAATTGGCTGAAAAATCAGGGACAAAGAAAAGTTATATTTCTAAAATTGAAAACGGGAAAGGGAATATTCAACTTTCGACGCTAATTAGAATATTTGAAAAAGGACTTAATAGAAGAATTGGATTGACCTTTTTGTAGAAAATTTACGTACCCTAACAGCAAATTAATTGCATTTGGGCTGATCTTCGTTTGCGAAGTTCAGCCCTTTTTGTTAGCTTTACTCTCGGGGGATAGAAACGCTGTTTCAATCTCCCAAACGCAACCAATTTGCAAAACGTTGGGCATAATTTAATTCTACTACCATGAAAATTCCATTTGCAGTCATACTGATTTTACTGGTAAACATTGTTTATTCGCAAGACCAAGAAATTGAAAACTTGATAAAGATTAAAAATGAACTTGAGTTAAAAGAGAAAATATTAAAAGACTCTTTAAAAAACATAGAATTAAAAATTAATAAGCTAAAGAGTATTGAGAGTTTTAAAAAACTCGAATTCGATGAAAAAAGATACACTACAGCAAAACCTATCATGAAAGGTATTATAAAAGATGCACCAGAGGCAAATGGGAATAAGATTGGAGCATTCGACGAAAACGATAATATTAAAATTTTTATTTACAATAATGGCTACTGGTTAATCGAAAAAGATTTAAAAAAAGGATATATTCATAATATGTATTTTGAAAACGATAATTACATGGATACATTAGTTACTATCTACAACAAGAAACATATGAAAGAATTATTTGAAAAAAACAATCAAGAAGCATTAAAACGTGAACAAGAACAATTAGAACAACAAAGAGAACAAGCAAGAATTCTGATTGAGAAACAATTTGAAGAAGAACAGAAAGATAGTTTAAGGAAGATTAATATTATCGCAAAATATGGACAAAAGATTGGTCAAAAATTAATAGATAAAACAATTTGGATTGGCATGACTGAAGAAATGCTTTATGATAGTTGGGGGCAGCCAAAAGAAATTAATAGAACAGTAACAAAATACGGAGAACACAAACAATGTATTTATTCTTCAGCATATGTTTATGTTGAAAATGGTGTTGTGACTTCTTGGCAAGACAAAGAATAAAATAAACTATGCCCAACACGCGGTAAATTGCAGCTGGGGTGATTTGCTGATAGGCAAACTTTTCGTACTTTAGTTTCGCGGTGTCGGGGGATGACGACGTCGCCGCCGTCATCCCAGCCGACAAATTTACCGCGAAAACGTTAGCATTAATTTTATGAGATGAGATACTATTACTTTCTTATTTATGGAATAATCTTAATATCGATTAGTTGTTCGAAAGACAATGATGAACTCACTATTGAGAAAAAAATTATAGGAAAATGGAATTGGATAGAATCTAATGGAGGTTTTACTGGACATTCTCATTATACTCCAGAGAATACAGGAACTGTAACACAATTAATTTTCAGTAAAGAGAAAACCGTTTACAAAATAATGAATAAAGACACAATACATAAAACCAATTATTATATTAGTAAAGAAAATAGCATTTTATTTGGTGATAGTTATGATTTTCTAATAATAAATTATAGATATGATTTACCAGATACTACCATTTATCTTCCAATGAGATATATAATTCGAAACATTTCAGATGAATTAATACTTGATGAAGATGTTTATGATGGATATATTCACCGATTTGAAAGAATAAAAAACTAATGCCAACAGCTGCTAAATTTCAGCCGGGCGGATTTCGCGATGCGAAATTTTTCCTACCTTGGTGTCTAAATTGTCGCGGGATAAAGACGCGGGCGTCTTCATCCCGGTCGACAATTTAGCAGCAAACGTTGTGCGTCATGCTATGTCAATTAGAAAAATGATTACTTAAATGGAAAGGGAACAAGAAGCAATAACGAAACTGAAACAAGAATTTCTTGACTTACCTCAAGGTGATAATAGTACTTTAATCAAGTTTTATGAAAAGAATAAAGAATTGATAGAAAGCATTGACATTCTAAAAAGCGATGAGAATTACTATACTAAATTAAAGTTTCTTTGTGAATACGGTCTTGGCTTGACTAAAAGTGGATATTATACGATGGGTGCTGAATTTCTCGAAAAAGCAGTTCCAATGTTTGAAAATACTCCAAACCAAGAATACGATAAGTTAAAAGAAATACCCTATTTTGAAAACCTATTATGGAATTATGGATTTGCGCTTCATGAAACAAAACAAACCAAGAAAGCGATTGAAGTATTTAAACGGCTTAACAACTACTATCCAGAAAATGATAAATATAGAAACTGGTATTATGGACTGAAAGCCTTGAAAACTTCTAAAATATCAAAACCTTTATGGGTAATATGCGGAATTTGGTTGGCTGGCGAATTTACTGTTTTTGAAAAATTTGAATCAAATACTCAATTTAATCTTGCTTTAGGTGGAGCCGTTTTATTATTGATTGTAGGTTTACTGGAATTGAATATTTACCTAACAAAAAGAAAGAAAAGCACGAACGCACAACACGTGGTTTAACCCACCGGGGCTGATATGCAGATAAGTAAGTTTTTAGTACTTTAGTAAAAGTTTAACGTGGGATAAGGACGCTGCTGCTAACTCCCCAGCGTGCCAAACCACGGAAACGTTGTGCCTCATGCTTGATAAACCAGTCGTTATGAAAATATACTTTGTTTTGTTTTTTATTTTTGCTTTTACAGGCAATGTGATTTGCCAACAGAAAGATATTCTAATTTATAACAGAAAAGATACTATCAAACTTGACGAGATATTAGTGACATATGATAAAACAGTTGATACAACAGGATTGAAAATCATTAGTGTTCTGGATATGGAATGGGCAACTACTACCAGTAAGCAAGATAAACCATGTGGAAACTCAAACTTTATAGTGCTTTATGATAACTTTTCGGGTCAATATTTTAGCTTGGGATGTGCTTGGACATCCCACGTAATCTATTGGGTTAGTAAAAATGACACCCTATTCTTTTATTCTCAAGAAATTGGGAAAAGGATAAAACGTGAAGGATTGCTCAGAAAAGAGGAAATTGCTAAATACATTTATGATACTGGAGGAAGAATAGATCTAGGCTTGAACTGTGATTACCTAATTCGAGAAGGATATAATTACTATCGAGCCTATAATAAGTCAGGGATGGTAAAGGATTTTCTTTTCAGGAAAGAACAAAAGGTCAAAGAATGCAACTTTGGATACTACAATAGCACCATTAGAAAAAAATAAAGCACGAAGGCACAACACGCGGTAAATTGCAGCTGGGGTGATTTGCTGATAGGCAAACTTTTTGGTACTTTAGTATCGCGGTGTCGGGGGATGACGTCGTTGCCGCCGTCATCCCAGCCGACAATTTGAACCGCGGAAACGTTAGCGGTTATTTTAGGTCTAGACATTTTACAAACTGAAAATAGAATCTTTATGATTGATAGAAAAACACTTGCATTCATATTAATCTTAATTGGCAGTAATACTTTTGGTCAAGTGAAAGAATCATATAAAGTTATATCGAAGAAAGACAAGTATTTAACAGCTAGTTCTTGTGTTTTTACTTTTAATTGGGATTCAATAGAAATAAAAAATAAGGAAATTGAAAAAATAATTAATACATCCTTAAAGTCGAATATTTACGAGTACATTAATAATGAACGCTATAAAATTGAATCAATGTGTGATACTAGCATGAGAGCTAGTTACACCTTTAGAAGTAAGATTGTATTTGCTAATGATAAAGTTTTAAGTATATATTTAAGTTCTCTTGTGGACTATAATAATGGTAGGGCAGGTGAAGATAACTTTGAAACTATTAATTATTGTTTAAACACTGGAAATATTTTAAATTTTAATAATCTAATTCTAAAACATAAGATAACAGAAATAGACACGTTGATTATTCATAGAATGACTGAAATAATGTTAGAGTATGAAGTAAATTATAATCAAAAGTATTGGGAAGAACAATTAAATGATTTAAAGTTCCTTTTGTCAGAAAATGGTATAAATATATTTTTGACAAATGAACGTGGAGGTTATAATTCAAACAGTTGGAAGCAAGAGATTTATTTGGGTTTAGATGAAATAAAAGATTTCCTTAATGACAAGGAGTTATTTAAATAAAAAAACAACCGCTAACAGCCGCTAAAAACCATTGGGGCAGACGGTTAGATAAGTTTTATTTTAGTATATTGGCAATTATTTTAACGTGGGACAACGATGCTGCTTCGAACTCCCCAACAGTTTTTAGCGGCAAACGTTGGCGTGCATTGTCTTGAATAATTCGACTCGGCATGAAACCTTTATTGATTTATTAAACGACTAAGCAAATGATTAATTTAAAGATTAAGCTTGCATTGTTTGTAGCATTAGCGTCATTAAAATTAACCGCATTCTCTCAGAACGACGACGATAAAGTGTTAATTCAAAATTTTTATCTTAGTTGTAAATCTCAAAGTTATGGAGCATTTAATGCTGTGAGCACGGGTATTCAATTGTTTGATACAAAACAATATTCACGATCGCTGAAAAGTTTTGAAAAAGCATTAGAAAAGGATCCCAAATATTGTGACGCATGGTATTTGATTGGCTATTGTTATCAAAAAACCGGAGAATTAAAGAAGGCAATAGAATCATGTGATAAAGCGTTGGAAATTGAACCAAAAAATGCTTCCGCATTGATTGTAAAAGCGAATACTTTATTTATGCAAGGAGACACCCTTGGCGCAATTGACCTTTTTAAAGCAGCTAAGGAATTAATTCCTGATAAGATTGATGCTTATTATGGCTTGGCATTGATGTTACATTATAGCAAGCAAGACACCGAAGCAAGAAAGGTAATCAGTGAGATGGACACCAATGGAGCAAAGACCCAAAAAATTAGAGACAATAAGAAAATAAAAGATTTAAGAAAAGAGATAGCAGATGAACAATAAACAACGACACGCCAACACGCGGTAAATTGCAGCTGGGCGGATTTGCTGATAGGTAAACTTTTTGGTACTTTAGTACCGCGGTGTCGGGGGATGACGACGTTGCCGCCGTCATCCCAGCCGACAATTTGAACCGCAGAAACGTTAGGTGCAATTTTAAAACGTGTCTAGTCCTGAAATAGGTTGACACAATTTCAACCGAAATGAGGACACAAAAAGCAGACAAGAAAACCGACCCAGCCACTAAAATTACCTACCAAGGGTACAGCCACGGGCTCAAGCGGAGTATCC
>Ga0209099_1003928_pt1 | contig 11653 bp, 9 predicted proteins | sample AD_JPNHW2_MetaG_FD_184430 | JGI IMG/M metagenome (GOLD analysis project Ga0209099, IMG submission 184430) | Active sludge microbial communities of municipal wastewater-treating anaerobic digesters from Japan - AD_JPNHW2_MetaG (SPAdes) (version 2) | ecosystem: Engineered > Bioreactor > Anaerobic >...
TGATCCGCGCAATCCGGGTGTAATAGCCGACTGTACGGGCGATAACGCCGGTGACAGCGTGGGCCCCACAGCTGATGGATTTGAAACCTATGGCGTAACCGGTGTTGCCCTAGTATCTTTTATTGTGCTGGCCGTTGCCAATGTGGACTTTCAGATGGAGCTACTAACCTGGATTTTTGTTATGCGTATCCTCATGGTCATTACTTCTATTTTATCGTTTTTTGTCAACCGGGCTATCAGCCAGTCTTTGTACGGCAAAAGCGATGACATAGATTTTGAAAAACCGCTGACAAACCTGGTTTGGATAACCTCCATCATGTCGATAGCGGCTACTTTCTTTGCCAGTTATTTCATGATTGGACCCAACAGTGCTATTGGCGCCACTAACGGCAACCTATGGATTATTTTATCCACCGTCATTAGTTTTGGCACCTTAGGGGCCGCGCTGATACCCGAATTTACGAAAATTTTCACCAGTCCTAAATCAAAACATGTCAACGAAATTGTGCAGGCTTCGCGCGAAGGAGGGGCTTCCCTTACCATTTTATCCGGCCTGGTGGCTGGTAATTTCAGCGCTTTCTGGAAAGGCATGGTGTTTTTTGGCCTGATGTTCGGCGCCTATTATGTAAGCACTTTTGGATTGGTTGACCTGATGATTTATCCTTCGATTTTTGCGTTCGGCCTGGTGGCTTTCGGCATGCTGGGCATGGGACCCGTTACTATTGCCGTGGACAGCTATGGTCCTGTTACCGACAATGCACAGTCGATATATGAGCTTTCGCTGATTGAAGAACAAAAAGATATCGAAAAGGATATTGAACAAAACTTCGGATTTAAGCCCGACTTTGAAAAAGCCAAGTATTATCTCGAAGCCAATGATGGCGCCGGCAATACTTTTAAAGCCACTGCCAAGCCGGTATTAATCGGCACCGCTGTGGTAGGGGCCACCACCATGATTTTCTCACTTATTCTGGTAATCAAAAACGTGGTAGGAATAGAGCCGGAGCAGATTCTGAATATCCTGAACCCATTTTCGATTTTAGGACTTATTACAGGAGGCGCAGTCATTTATTGGTTCACTGGCGCATCGATGCAGGCTGTTACCACCGGAGCTTACAGGGCGGTTGAATACATCAAAAAACACATCAACCTCGACCCCAATGCACCCAAAATTGCCTCTGTTGACCAGTCGAAAGAGGTAGTAAAAATCTGTACACGGTATGCTCAAAATGGCATGTTTAACATCTTCATAGGGATATTTGCTTTTGCGCTTGCCTTTGCCTTTTTTTCTGCTCCCGGCGACTTGAACAGCACGTCGGACATGGCTCAAAAACTCCACCTGGCAGCACCGGTTTCGTTCTTTGTGTGCTACCTGATTTCCATTGCGGTATTCGGATTGTTCCAGGCCATTTTTATGGCTAATGCCGGCGGCGCGTGGGATAACGCTAAAAAAGTGGTGGAAGTGGACCTGAAAGAAAAAGGCTCCCTGCTGCACGATGCCACGGTGATAGGCGATACCGTAGGTGATCCGTTTAAAGACACCTCATCGGTGGCCCTGAACCCTATTATAAAATTCACTACGCTTTTTGGACTTCTGGCTATGGAGATAGCCATTTCGGAAAACTTTCGGGAGATAGCCCCAATTATTGGCGGTATATTTTTTGTGATTGCGCTGTACTTTGTGTATCGCAGCTTCTATAAGATGAGAATTAAATCCGAAAAAGGGTAACATTTTTAATTTTAAAAAAAATTATTGTTAATAAACGTCATTTAACATAAAAAATCAAATAAAATTTGCTTGGATAACTTTATGTAAGTATATTTGCCCTCAAATAAGAATTATTAACCTAAATTTTAAAAATTATGAAAAGATTACTTTTAGTATTATTAGTTGCAATCATTGCATTTCCAGCATTTCAATCCTGCAAAAAAGGAGAAAATGATCCCGCCCTGTCTTTGGCATCAAGAAATGCCAGAATCACTGCCGAATGGAAATTGACGGGCATTGAAGGAACAAGAACCCAGGTTGCCGGAGGCAATACAGTGGTAACCACTGCCAAATATGACGGATCAATTCTTACATTTACACAGGGCGGTAATAGCGTAACTGCTACGGGAACGTATACCATGACTATCGAAAAATGGGGAAAAATGTCATGGGCCGAAACATACACTGTTGGTGGAAATACCGATGTTCAATCAGGTACAGGATATTGGGAATGGGCTGATTCTGATAAAAACAAAAGTTATGTAATGCTTGATGGAGGCGATCATTTGTTTGGGGGCGGTTTATGCCGCATCGACAGGCTTGCCACCAAAGAACTTGTCATAATTGATGAAGGCAATTTTAATGACAATGGCGACACCGATGTGTGGAGTTATAAATATACTTTTGAAAAGCAAAAATAATTTTTCTTTTTATTGAAAAAGGCTGTTCTGACGAAGGTTGGAACAGCCTTTTTGTTTTTACTGGCATAAAAGCAATCACTCGCATTTTTCTTTGATTCTATGATAAAAATTAGTGTTTTGCAATTTTTATGGAGCCCCTGAACAGATGTTTTGACTGCTTATTCCAGGCGAACGAAGCACCTCTTCGCTTTAGCTGGAGAGGCGGGGTTGAGAGGAAGCAGTGCGCAAAATAATCTTGGTTATCCTGACAGATTTGAGCTATCAGAACTTCTACTGCCTCGATTTTTTTGCTTTTATGACGCACGGTCAAGGAATAAGAGATGCTCATAAAATTATTGGTAGCAAAATGGTGCTAACAAAAAACGAAAAACCTAAACGATAGTTCAGTCGTTATAATTTTTAAAAGTCAGCACAGCAGTGATTGTACCGCATATCAGCAGGCTGGCGGCACTGCCGATGGCAGCATTGATAAGTTTTTTGCGCCTTGCTACCTGTTTAAAACCGTCCACATAATACTCATCGTTAAGTTTTTCGGGAGGGAAATATTTCTTGGCCTTAGGCAATGTCGGCATGGCCGACACAAGGCCCACATATACGGCAGGCACCGCCACACCCCACATACCTAAATAAAACATTCCTGCACCGGTGACGGCGCCAATGGCCGAAGCCCAGGGCGCATGATAACGGTACTGCGCGAGGTTTTCGCCAGCCACAAAACTGCTCATTTCCTCCAGAGTCATTGTTTCTTCATCGGTGGCCAGCGGGGTGTACAAAATCCTGCTGACACTGTCCTTATAATAAATGGCAAAAATATCGTCGCGCTGAAAATCTTTGGTATTGAATTTTTTCTTTTTTTGCACTTCAAACCTTAACACGGTTTCGGCCTTGTTGAAGGCCACCACTTTTCCTTTGTAGTGTTTGCCGTTATTCATTATCAGCGAATCCTGGGCCCACAGGCTCATTATCCCGTTCAAAACACAAAAGAAAAATACGATTGCTTTTTTCATAAAAGCGGGTTTTTATTTTCAACAAAGATAAATTCAATTATTGAACAGGCATTTAAATAGTTTCATAATTTTGTAAAAAACACTGTGATGAATATCAAACTGGGTAACATAAAAAAACTGATAGTTGTCGGCGACAGGGTGCTGATAAAGAAAACTAAATCCAGCGACAGAACCAAAACAGGATTGTTATTGCCTCCCGGGGTAAGCGAAAAAGAAGATATACAAACTGGCTATGTAATAAAAACCGGCCCGGGCTACCCCATTCCGTTTCCTCAGGAAGACGAGGAACATTGGAAAGAATCCGACAAAAAAGTAAAATACCTTCCGCTGCAGGCCAAAGAGGGCGACATGGCTATTTATCTGCAAAACCAAGCCTACGAAATAGAATTCGACAAAGAAAAATTTTATCTGGTTCCCAATTCGGCCATACTGTTACTGTACCGCGACGAATAAAGTGGTCCGATACCTTTCGGCAGCCGACTTATACAAACCTTACGCCCTGTTTTTTTGAACGCGATGGTAGTTTTTGTTGGATAGTACTCTCAATCTTCTTGTCCACCATTCGGCCAGAATGAGGTACATGGCAGGAACCACCACCAATGTCAGTATTGTGGCAAAACTTAATCCGAAGATGATGGTCCAGGACAGGCTGCGCCAGAACATTACATTGTCGCCGCCAAAAAAGATATGCGGATTAAATTCGGTAAACAAGGTAATAAAATCAAAGTTCATCCCGATAGCCAGCGGCACCAGTCCCAGCAGTGTAGCAGTAGCCGTGAGCAGTACCGGGGTTATCCTTGTCTTGCCGGCTTTCACGATGGCTTCGCGGGTTCGCATTCCCTGATTCCGCAACAAATCGGCAAACTCCACTATCAGTATGCCATTCCTGATTACGATGCCGCCCAGGGCCAGGATGCCAATGCCTGTCATGATAACAGAAAATTCCATCCGGAAGATGATGATGCCCAGCAACACGCCGATAATGCTGAAAACTACCTCCACCAAAATGATCAATGTCTTGGAAACAGAATTAAACTGTGTAATCAAAATAAAGAAAATCAGCCCCAGGGCTATGATACCGCACTGCAGCAAAAAATTTATCGACTCTTTCATAAACTCAGTTTCGCCCGTCATCTTGATTTCCACATTTTCATCTTTATTGAAAAGCTCAGCTTCGTTGGAAATACGCCTGACAATTTCGTTGGCGTTGTATCCTGGTAACACCTCCGAAGATATCGTGATTACCCTTTTAAAGTTTTTACGCTTTATGCCGCCGTAAGAGTTGGTATAATCCACCTTTACCAGCGATGACAATGGCACCTGGCGCGGCCAGAATGTTGTCATATCTCGGTAAGTTATCTTCTGGTCGAGGATCTTGTTGAAATTTTTTCTTTGTTCTTCGGTAAGCCGAACAGTGATAGGAAATTCGTCTTCATCCTTTTTCAGTTTGGTAACTTCTTTGCCGAAAATGGCAGTACGCAGCTCACTTCCTATCTGTCCGGTGGACAGGCCTTCGGTGTTTGCGCGCACACGGTCGATATCAATCAGTATCTCCGGTTTGTTTTCGTCAAAATCCCATTTCAGCTCATCAATACCGGGTATCTGAAGCGAGTCAATATGGTTTCTGAACTTCTTGGCCGTTTCCACCAATGAAACAATGTCTTCGCTGCTCACCTCAATATTCACAGGCTTTCCGGTAGGCGGACTCAGCTTGCTCTTCACCACGATAATCTGCGCTCCGGGAATACCTTTGACGGCATCCCTGATTTTTTCCACGTAAGGATTGGTTTTTTCGCCATGGCGGTGGCTGAACTCCACAAAGTTGACAGTAACTTTTCCTTTGTTAGGAGAAGGAAAGCGGTCGAAATCGAAATTATCTCCTGCTACTCCGGTGGTAACATTGGCAATTACCGACTCTATGATCGGGTTATCCTTGCCGATAGCCTCACCGATGCGCTGTTCCACAATTTTTGTTACCGAATCGGTGATTTTTTGGTCTGTCCCGACAGGTAAAGTAATTGACGCACTGATGGTGTTAGGTTCGTTGTCGGCAAAAAACACAATTTTGGGCGGCCATAACGCCATTACACCCAGTGTAAGGAGCAACAAGGCAACCGTGCCGGCCACGACATAATAAGGCCGTCTGCCGCAAAGCACAGCGCGGATAATTTTTTCATATTTCCCGATAACCCATGGCCAGGTAGTTTCCCTGAATTTTTTAATGGCACGTTTCAGCACAAAATCATAAAACAACAACATCAGGAAGGCAAAAATGATAAGGTTGGCAATGCCGGTCCAGTGCAAGAGGTAAGCAAGGGTTGCCAACACAGCCGTAATGATGCCCGAGATAATGGTTTTCTTTTTATTATTGGGTTTTATGGGGACATCATATTCGTGTTTCATAAAGGTGACGGCAAAGACAGGGTTTATGATGTAGGCTACAAAAAGCGAAGCCAACAGCACAATGATCAGGGTTACAGGCAAAAAATACATAAACTCTCCGACTATCCCCGGCCAGAAAATCAAAGGAAAGAACGGCGCCAGGGTAGTAAGAGTTCCCGACAAAATAGGTACAAAAACCTCACCGGCCGCACCTTTGGCGGCTCTTTTTATATCAGGCTCCTCCTGGTGGTGGCGGTGGGTATTTTCTATGACCACAATGGCATCATCCACAATGATCCCCAGCGCAAATACCAGCCCGAACATCACAATCATGTTCATAGAAAAATCGATGCCCGGGAATATCAGGCAGGACACAAATACCGACAAAGGCACCGAGATGCCAACAAAAAAGGCGTTAGTAAATCCCATAAAAAACATCAGCAGAAACATGATTAGTATGAATCCGAAGATAATGGTGTTGTTGAGTTCGCCAAGGGTACTTCGGGTATATTTGGAGATGTCTCCTGTGGAAGTTACTTTCAGGTCGGACGGATAGTCATTTTTCTTGAGGTCTTCCACAATTTCGGTAATCTTGTCGGAGGCTTTGATAAGGTTTTCCCCGCCCCGTTTTATCACACTCAGGGTAATAACATTTTGTCCGTTCAATCGCGAAAAGCTCTCCTGTTCTTTGAAACCGTCCTTTACTTCTGCAATATCTTTGAGATATATTTTTCCACCGATTGTAGATACCATAACGATATTTTTGATATCATCAATATCTTTGAATTCGCCGGTAATCCGCACATTGCGTTTCATGCCTTCCATGCTGATTTCGCCAGCAGAGATGGTATGATTCTCATAAGAAATAGCCTTTTCCACATCGTACATAGAAATGCCGGCCACCTGCATTTTATACATGTCGATATTTACCTGAATCTCGCGGTCGAGTGCCCCCACAATATCCACACGGGTGATTTCTTTCAGCGATTCTATCCTGTCCTGTGCCATTTCTGCAAATTTCTTCAGGCGCTCCAGATCGTAATTACCCGAAATCTGGATATTCATGATAGGCATTTCAGCAAAATCAATCTGGATAACTTCAGGATCCTTGTAAAGGTCATTGGGCAGGGACGATTTTGCTTTATCAATGGCATCGCGCACCTTTTGTTTGGCTTCGGCCTGATCAATATTGGTGTTGAATTCTATAATGATACTCGAAAAATCCTGGACGGAGGTACTGCTGACATTTTTGACATTGGAAACAGCTTTCAACTGTTTTTCTATAGGGCGGGTAACCAGATTTTCTATATCCTGCGGAGAAGTGCCGGGATAAATGGTATTGACCATGATCGTGGGGATTACCACATCGGGAAGCTGCTCCTTGGGTAAGGTGCTATAATTAAAAATTCCGAGGATCGTGATAAGGGCAACCAACACATAGATACTGGATTTATTGTCGATTGCCCAGCTTGTCGCGAAAAACTCTTTTATTTTGCCTTTTTTCATTTCCAAAGTATTAATCGTCACAATCAGAATTTGACTTTTTCGCCGCCATTCAGGTTGTTATATCCAGTGGTAATAAGCTTATCGCCCGGCTGAAGCCCGCTAAGGATTTCTGTATTGCCATTGTAAGTAACACCCGTGGTAACCATGCGTTTTTGGGCCACCATCTCGTTATTGAGCTTTTCAGCCACAAAAACATAATACTCATTCATTGACTTATGAATCAGGTTGGCCGAAACAGCTATGGCATCCTGGGCAGCATAATCATTTATCTTTATCACGGCAATCATATTGGCGCGCAATTCGCGTCCATGGATGTTGGGTATGGCCGCCTCCACAGCGAAGGTGCGGTTCAGCAAATTGATATACTTGCTGGTAAAACTAAGTTTTGAGTCTATTTCCTCATCAAAATCCGGGAAATAAATTCTTACGCTGTCGCCTTGTTTAACCTTTGCAGAATGGGCTTCAGCCACCTCAGCCACGATCTTGAGACGATCGAAATTTACCACCCTGAAAGTAGGGTATCCGGGCGAAATAGCCTGGCCCACCTTCAGCGAAATCTCCTCCACCGTTCCGTCAATGGGCGATGTGATGGTGGACAGGGCAATCTGGTCTTTCATGGCCTGTATCTTGTTTTCCAGGCTTTCTTTATTGTTTTTGGCAGTCAGGTACTGCACTTCCGAACCGATCTTCTGATCCCACAGGTTTTTTTGCCGTATGTACAAATCGTTGACAAACTCCAGCTGGGTTTCCATATCGCGCAGCGTGGTGTACAATATCTGGGCGTCGAGGGTGGCAAGCAGTTGGCCCCTGGTCACCCGCTGTCCTTCCTTAACATTGATGCTCGTAATCACCCCGACGTTTTTGGCGCTGACAGAAACGTTGTCGTCTCCGTCCACTTTGCCCTGCACCTCGAGATAATGGCGGAAGGTTTCAGGTTTAATTTCGGTAACAGCCACCGGTACCACTTTTTTCCCCGATTCGCTGCTGATAAATTTTTCGAGTTCCTGTATTTCGAGGGTAATTTTATCGCGTTGTTTTTTCAGTTTCTCAAGCCGGGCCGTCTTGTCTCCGCTATTACACGAGGCTACAAGTATGATGAGGCTTAACAATAAAATTGTTTTTTTCATAAGATTTCGTTTTTCTGTAATTACAATGTGTTTAAAGCTTTACTCAGGCTGGCGTAGGTGTTCAGTAACTGCAGCATGGTGTTCAGGTAAGTGCCGTGCTGGGAAAGTATTTGCAGGTAGGCCTGGTTGAGATCCATGCCTGAAGCCAGACCCTCTTTAAATTTGGCATAGGTTTTATCGTAAATCGTCACCGACAGGTCGTAGTTTTTCTTATCGGTATAAAACTGGTCGCTGTATGTTTTTAGTAATGACCTGGAGTTGTTGATATCTATTTTCAGCCCGTCCTCGGCTTCTTTGAGCGTGATGCGGTGTTTTTCCAGCGCAAATTTATCCTGCATAACTTTATAATGTCTCACTCCCGAACTCCATATCGGAATAGAAAGATTGACTCCTACCAGGGTGGTATTATACCAACGGCCATCATCAAAAAAATCAAACTTTTCGCGCATCGCTGCAGATTGTGTATTAAAGAATAAAGCCATGGTAGGATAATAGGCCGATTTATCCACCTTAACCACCTGATTGAGGAGGCGTTCCTGGCTTTTCAATAATCGAAAATCAATATGGTCATTCACTTCAAATTGTTTATCAGCAAGGTTAAACGCAATGGCCTGATCCAGCAGGGTTGTCAACTCGTCTTTTAGTATTATTTCCTGGTCAATATCCATACCCATCTGCAGTTGCAGTAAATCCACAGCGAGGTCGATATTTCTGTCGGTCATGTCCATTTTGTTTTTAAGGTTAGAAACCATCAGCGAGAGTTGTTCCGCGTCGGTATCTTCGATGAAGCCGCTGGTTTGAAATTGCCGTGTCTGTTGGAGTATCACATTCATTTTTGTAAAGGTAGAATCGAGGATACGGCGGTTTTCTCTGGCAATAAGCACCAGATAATAGGCCTGGGCTACATTGGATTTTATCTCCCGCATGGATTTATCCACCGCGGCTTTGCTTAAATCAACCAGCATAGAGGCGGCTTTGAGGCCCACTAAATAAGTTCCGTCAAATACAACCTGTGAAGCACTGAGGCCAACTGTGAGGTTGTTGGTCGATCCAAACTGTATCGGCAGTTTCTCATCGCCCACGGGCATCATCTGGTCGGGTGTAATCAATCCGTGCTGCACCAAAGAGCCGTCCACAGCAGTTGTAAGGATATTGGGCATTAGCTGCACCGGAAGGTTGAAATAGTATTGGTAGCTGACATTGCCGTTAATCTGTGGCATACCTAATGACAGATAACCCTTGCGGCGAGCAATGGTGGACTGCAGATCGACTGCGGATGCACGCACTTTATAACTATTGGTAACGGCATAATCCATGGCCTCCTGTAATGAAAAACCCTCCGTAGTCGTGCTCTGCGACATGGCGGGAACCAACCTGCAACAGCACAATACCAGTAAAACAATAATCTTCTGTAGCAATTTTTCGCTCATTCGTAAATTATTTGGTAGTAAGACAAATCTTTTTTTCAAAATATTCAAGGCCTTTTTTACTGGCTATCCCACGAATATGGTAAGTAAACATCTCGCTGAACAGCTCGTGGGTAGTGAATTCGGAACTGCTGATAAAACCCGAGCCCAAAGAAGATTCTATCTGGTTAACATACATCTGTGCCACAATATCCGGATTGAAATCTGAGCGATACAGTCCGTCTTTGATGCCTCTGCCGAGGTTGGCCTTGATGCTGTCGTGCATAAAACCTCTTTTATATTCAAACATCGACCTGAACACCGATGGGTAATACTTTTGCAGGTCGTAGTGAACCGTGGGACTGAAATTCGTAAGGAAAGCCGTAATGATATGGCTTATTTCCAGCAAATGGTCAATGGCATTGGTGGAGTCATCCTTCTCCACATCAAAAACAGTTCGGATTTTCGACATTTGAAACTCCAATACTTTTATGACCAGATCTTCTTTATCAGCAAAAAATTCATATAACGTTTTTTTGGATATCGACAGCTCGCGGGCCACATCATCCATAGAGACACTCTTTATACCATATTTTTGGTATAAATCAGAAACCTGTTGCAGTATTGCGCTAATTTTTTCTTCCATGACACAAAAATAAACAAAAAAACGCTGGAAACGTTTTTATCAAAAAAAGTTTATTACGTTTTTTTGTGCACTTTATCGGGCAGAAATTTCCAAATCCATATCAAAGACATCTGTTATTTTTTCTAACAGAACTTTTTTTACTTCCTCGATATCCGCGAGTGTTTTAAGCTCATTTGATAAAGAGGTGACGGCTTTGTCGGTAAATCCGCAAGGGTTGATATGAGAAAAATAATTCAGGTCGGTATTTACATTAAAAGCAAACCCGTGCATACTCACATACCTGCTGGTGCGCACACCGATAGCGCAGATTTTTCTCACTTGAGGCGTTTCGGGCTCCAGCCACACGCCTGTAGCTCCTTCGAGCCGTCCGGCAGTAATGCCATAATGCAACAGGGTGTTGATGATGCTTTGTTCCAGGGCATAAATATAGGTCTTCACACCCAGGCCAAACATTTCGAGGTCCAATATGGGGTAGCCCACTATTTGTCCCGGGCCATGATAAGTAATATCCCCTCCCCTGTTAGTTTTGTAAAAAACAGCATTTTTTGCCTGAAGCTGTATATAATTTATCAGCAGATTTTTCTCCGAGCCGCTTTTCCCTAAGGTATATACATGAGGATGTTCACAAAAAAGCAAATAATTATTTTGAGTGTTTTCAACAGCATCCATCCTCCCTGTTTTTTTCCCGATCACCTCATTAAAAAGGGTTTCCTGATAGTCCCAGGCCTCTTTATAATCAATGAGTCCGAGATCTTTATATGTTACTTTGACCATTTTTAAAGAATTGCAGGCAAATGTAGTAAAAAAACATGCGTATGTTGGTACCAAAAAGAAAAGGGTTTCATGATATGGATGGAACGGGCAAAATCTTTAAATTTGCAAAAAAAATTTCTATGACCAACGAATTAAGTGAACAGGAACAAATCAGAAGACAGGCGCTGGAAGAACTGTATAAAATGGGAATCAATCCCTATCCTGCTGAAACCTTTGAAGTGAACGCCCTTACCACCGAAATACATGTGAATTTTCCTGCCAACACCTTTATGTACCAGGATGTCAGCATTGCCGGGCGTATCATGTCGCGCCGCATTATGGGAGCGGCTTCCTTTGTGGAATTGCAGGATGCCCATGGCCGTATCCAGTTATATTTTAAACGCGACGACATTTGTC